>Ga0265293_10013752_pt1 | contig 10428 bp, 14 predicted proteins | sample Munlanlewell138R_FD_192505 | JGI IMG/M metagenome (GOLD analysis project Ga0265293, IMG submission 192505) | Leachate microbial communities from a municipal landfill in Southern Ontario, Canada - Leachate well 138R | ecosystem: Engineered > Solid waste > Landfill > Unclassified | place: Canada...
GCTCAACTGATGTCAAATCTACTTCCTCATATATTTCTGCATTTCGCATCTGTTCAGATTCGAAAACCTCTATGCTTCCGTGCATAATGTTCTGCACTTTTAGGTAACGAAACGGCCTGTTAGTACTTCTAAATGTAATAACAATTTTCGTGTAATTTTCAACCTTCTCATTACACGAATACTTCCATCGATTAGGCGTAAAGTCTTTATCCATCAGAAGTGTTTCGCCCTGATACCACTTAATATTCAAATCGTTACAGTAGTTATCACCATGAGGGTCAAACTCAAAAGTTAGAGCTAAACTACTATGATTCTCTGTAAAATTTAATGTAAGCACTGGTGCTACATCGAAAACACCATCACTATCACTCATAGATTCAGACCAATAACCCCACGATGTATCCTCTGGATTATCAGGAAAGGTATCAAACGTTCCGTCTAGCTTCCAGTAATTTTGTTCAAGCGTGGCTACTTTGGGAGCGAATACTCCTTCCAGTGCCAAATCTCCTAAATCAATAAAATGTTGCTTATCTACGGCATTAGCTATTGTATCCTGTTTAGCTGTGACATCTACTAACCCAAAGCTAATTCGAGCACTTGTTCCCATTTCATCACTTCCTTGCTGGTGACTTGGCTATAAAGTTCACAGTCAAATTTTTAAAATAGTTTTTGCGCCCTCGTATCTTGAAAACCTCATCGCCCACATTAGAGAAATATGCTTCAAACGTATAATCGCCGCTTTCATCAGGTACTGTTACATTATGGAACTCTTGTGGTTCTGTAAGCTTGTTCCAAAGTCTCGAATACTCTTCTGCCTCTGAATCATTTGCAGCAGGGGCAAACTGCAGTTGATAGTTGAAATACACACCGATTAGCTCACGCTGTAATACGCCATCCTCGGTTCTTTCAGCGTATTTGTCGAGGAATTCTGCTTTTCTTGCAATTGATATAACGGGGATATTATATGAAATGCCGTCAATAACAATCATTATATTACCCCCTTAGCAAGACTTACTCCACGTCTGCTGCTCTCTTTGTCAATATACGGCTTTAACTCTCTGACAAACTGAGCCATGCTACCTGCAAAGTTGATTGTTATTTCTTCTCTACTATTTCCATAGTCTCTACTATCGAGTGCGGCATTGAACGCTTCCACTATCGTAGATAGTGGTGCCTCGATATTAACTCCACGTTTTTGGTCACCAAGTATGGCCAGAAATTCAGAGTTAGGCGGTATTACAGCACCTTTTGCAAGACGCGGGATACTTAACTCTGGGACACTTGGTATGTTGATACCAAAACTATTACCGCCGATACCTGGCACCCAACTTGGAATATCAATTTTTATCGTATTCAAAGCACTAATAATCCCATTGATGCCTTTTATAAATCCATTAGTGAAACCTTCTGCTAGTCCAATTAAAAAGTTAATTGTAGACTTAAATGCATTCTTTATAGGAATAAGCACCTTGCTAGAAAACCAATCAACCGTTTTACCCCAAACCTCTTTAATATTATTCCATGTTATTTCCGCTATAAGTTTTATGCTTTGAAATATATTATTGAAATTATCCTTCAATTCTACCCACTTATTTGTAGCCCAAGCAATAAATTCATTCCATTTAATTTTAGTACTATCCCACATATTAGATGTCCAATTTGCGAACTTTCCCCATGAGACTTTGATGTTGTCCCAAAGCGATAAAAACTTATTTGAAACCCACTCAGCAAATTTACTCCAATTTTCTTTTACTCCATCCCACATTTTCAGAGCGAAGTCTTTAAGAGCTTTCAACTTATCTCCAAGCCAGTCCCATATTTTCCAACTAGCAACCCAATCTATGAATTTGCTCCAATTCTCTTTCACTCCGTCCCATAAAGTCGATGCTAAGTTTATTATTGCTCTTAATTTCTCTCCAATCCAATCCCAGATTACCCATCCCGTGACCCAAGTTGTAAAACTACTCCAATTTTCTTTTACTCCATCCCATAAAGTTGAAGCAATCTCTTTTATTCCTGTAAGTTTGTTTGAAAGCCAGTCCCATACTGTCCAACTTCTTATCCAGTTGATAAATTCTTGCCATTTATTTTTTACGCCTTCCCATATATTACTAAATCCTTGCTTTATCCAATCCCAAAATCCACTTAGCGTAGGTTTTAAGCCTTCCATCATTCCATCTAAATCAAAATCAGGAATACCACTGTCTATATCAGGTATATCTGTAATATCATCAAATATATTCCCTATCTCACTACCAGCCGTATTGTCTTGTAGTACATTCAATTCATCAAAGCCTGCTATACTTCCTTTTGCCGCTTTGCCAGCTTCTTTTATTGCATCTGCTTGATCTTCAATAGCATCTGCAGCATCACTAGAACTCGCGCTTTGTGTTGATGTAGTTCCGCTTAAACTTTGAAGTGACTGATTGGCTTTATTGACTGATTGCGTATACTTGTTCCATATAGCCATACCACTAGATATTGCAGCTGATATTGCTAACATAACCCACCCAACAGGACCTAAAGCAGTATGAATTGCATATAAAGCAACTCTTAGTCTCAGTAATGCCGCTGTAAAAATGTTTGTAGCTACAGGTGCTAAAGCCATCTGCAAACGATACGTACCGATAGCCGCACTAACAATGCCCAAAAGAGGCACTTTTGTCATAAGTTCACCATTGAGTGTTAATGTAGCTATGCGCCATGCTATTGTGGCTGCTGTCACCGCTTTAGTCACTGCAAAATATGATACTAATGCCGTACTGACAAACTTTATAATGTTCCAGTTTTGTGCTATAGCTTTCGTTAACAAGCCAAAACCTTTAACTACAACGTTTACCGCACTAGTCACTGATTGCCCCCATCTTTGCAAGGTCGCTTTATTCGCTTCTGCCCATGCAGTTGCATTTTTCAAAGCATTGGTAATAGCTTCAACCGCTACACTCAGTCCAGGTAATGCTAAAGGAGTAGCTATAGCATTTTGCAGAGTTTGCCAGTAACGAGGGAGTGAGCCAATCTGTTTGCCAACTGCACCCATAGATGCCTCGTATGTACCAGCAATCTTTTTCCCTTCCTCGAGTATATAGTTTAGCATTGCCTGTTTCTTCTCAGCGTCGGTGAGTTTATTTGCTGTCTTGTTGATTGTCTTGCCAAAATCTTTATAAATTGCGTTCATGTTCTTGGTCATCCCAAAAGCTGATAACAGTTCAGGTCGTTGTTTTGCGATAGCCTCTGTCATTTGTTCAGCTGCTTCTGATGAGTTCATGTTAGCGATAACCGCTGCGTCTTGCGCTACCCTAGCCAATTTAGAAGCATCAGCAGTATCTAATTGAGCTTGCATAAATCTAGTTAATATTTGCATAGATTCCTGTTGAGCAATTCCCATATCCATTACTGCTTTTTTATGCTCATTTAAGACATCTGTTGCATAGCCTGATGCACGAGCTACAGAGTTCATTGCTACCTCTAATGTTTCGGTTCTCATGGCAGTGCTCGTAAAACCTTTTACAAGTCCTCCAAAAGCTATGCCTCCAAATAGTGCACCTATGCCTTTCATAGCTTTACCTATACTGGTTTGAAAAGTATTCATTTTCTTTTGTGCATTATTAAACTCTTTATATAAGTCAGAGAAGTCTCCACCACCACGAACTATAAAGTTAGACTTAGACATTATCTCTCACCTCACCGCCAAAAATGCTGTTTAAAATTTTAACTTGTTGAAGCATTTGTTCATCTGTCATTGTTTTATTTTCTTTTTTAGTGTCTAATATTTTTTCTATGTCGATCTTTTTAACCCAAACCCAACGACTTATCAAATAAGCCTGGTATATATTTTCCTTGCGTTCTATTTCTTTTCTTTTCCCATATCCTTTAGCTTGCATGTTAAGTTCAAAAGGTGTCATTTCCCAAAAATCACTTATGGATAAACCAATAAAGGTAGCAAGTTCCATAGCATTATTAATGCTAAACTCACTACCTTCTACTCGTTTTTTCCTTCTTTTTCAACTTCTCCTGATCCAAAAGCTCCTTGCATTGCTTCGCCCATCGCCTGAATTACGGTTGATATATTCGAATGATCATCTACTAAATCCATCACGTTATCAGGTGTTAATTTTTCATCCTCGTGATACAGTCCTGCCCAAATCATAATTGCAGTATCTTCCATTGTCATATTGTTTATGTCTATATTTGCAACAGGTTTTTTTAACTTCTTTTCAATTAATGAAATTGCTTTCATACCATAGCGTAAATTCCTAGTTTTATCTAAATTTATTGGATAATAACTCATTTAAATATTCCTCCTAATATATAAAAAAATAAAGGCTAGAAGTTAATCTAGCCTATGGTGCTGCAACAACCAATGTAGGTTTGCCTGATACTTTTATTGATGCTGAAAATGCCAATGGATCTTCTAAATCGGCACTAGTAGAAAATCCTACCACAATACCTTTAAATTCCCATGATGTTCCCGTTTCTGCAGGAAAGTCTATTGTGAAATCTTCAACCGCTCCACTTTCAAATAAATCATATAACTCTTTTTGTCCCTTTCCTGTTGCTGGAATTAAATAACCCTCTAAAGCAACCTCCCCAGCATCTTTAAAACCTGCTATAAATTCTCTATAGCCACCGTCACTATCTAGCGTTGTAACATCTATTGTATCCGCTGTTAATTCTAAGCCGCCTATTGATGTTAATCCTGCAACTGCTACTGTATTAACTAATAGCTTAGTTCCTAATGCTCTTTTTGGCATGTCCTATTCCTCCTTAATAATAAATTGTAAAATCTATAATCCCTCTGTTTACTTTTAACTGATGCTCATATTGCTCATCTATGTTGTTTATGTCTAAATCTTCAATGAAAAATTTAGTTGTGTTTCCTATCTCTTTTCTAGGCATTTCTATAAGCATTTCTTCTACTTGTTTTCTAATTCTCACCATATCTGCGTATTTAACAGCCATAATTGAAAGCATATAACTTAATGCCTGCTTATTAGTGTAGCCTTCAAGAGTTTTAGTTTTACGAGTAGTAATTCTTGCATAGACTAAATAAGGCTTTGTGACCCCTTCTGGTGCGTTTGTAGGGTTGATAGAGTTGGATAGTTCAGGTATGGCTTGGGTTAATTCATATCTTATTGCTGTTTCCATTAAATCACCTCCTAAATGCACACCTTGCGTTACGTTTTAATGCTTTTTGTAGTGCATCAATTAGACCTTCAGGTGACTTAATATCTACTTTTATAATAACTTCATCGGGTCCACTTGGATGAAAATTCCCAGGGGCAATCTCGCTCGAAACAAGTCCACCTTTCGCAAATGGTGGTATAGTAGGAACAACATAAGCACAGGCTTCCATCCTCTTTTCGTTGCAAGTACTTTTTTTGCAACAGTTTTTACATTTTTCAGATAGCTTGCTTATCATCACTTCAACCCCACTTTCGCAATTTCTGCGTCAATTTTCTTTTGCATTTCTGATACTATTGCTTTTTCTATTGCTCCTACATTGTCAGTAAGTGAATCACTTATAAACCTATATCCTGGAATATATCTTCCATTTTTAGCAAAGAATCCATACTCCTGAGAAACTGGGTAATATCCTGTAACCTTGCCATCTTTGTTTTTATTTTGAAATACATCATTCATAGCAGGATCAAAGATCACTTGGTAAACTTTCTTAGCTTTGAATCTTGATCGTTCGCCTTTTAGTTTAATACCCTTTTTTAACGCACCTGTATCGTGAGGTGCGTTAGCTTTAGAATCTCTTAAAGCTATATTCATTCCTTTTCTAGCTGAGCTTGTAACATGCTTTTGAGGCACTTTTCCTAATCTTTTAATAGACTCTCCTAGCTGTTGCAGACCTTCAATTCTAAAGTTAGCTTTCATCATTTCACCAACTTACAATAGCACAGCAGCTCTCTATTCAAGGACTTTACATTTACAGATGATAGTATCTCGTATACTTCGTTACCATGTTGTATTCTCATCTCATTAGTGATTCCATCCACATGTCTCATGTTGAATTTTACTTCTACTTTGCTATCTACAGTTAGTGCGTTGAAGTATTCATTACCTAGCAATGGGTCTTTACTGGACCATATTCCTTGTTTAAACACCTGCCAACTGTCGATAGGTTCTCCATATTCATCTTGGCCATTAACCCTTTGCAGAAAGTCTATTTTGTGCCTGTAGTCTCTCACTCTGCATCACCCACAGTGTATTCAGTTGATAGTGTTAAATGGTGTTTTAGGCTTATATAAGATTCTTGAAATCTCTCTGATAGCTTAGGGTCCTCATATCCAAAGTTAGCTTTGCAGTAAACTGTAACTGCTCTTTTAATTAAAGGATCAGTATCTACTACCTTGTCTTTGTGTACTCCACTTAGAATTAAATCAGCTTTGGCACCCTCAATTAAGTCTAGTATTTCTGCATCTAAATCATCACTGCTGACTCTAAGTGAATTTTTAACATCTTGTAGCATCTAATCACCGCCTAGCAGCTCAATTAATTCTTCCTTTTTTGCTTTTTCGTTATATTCAATGCCTTTTTGGTCTAACAATTCTTTAATTTGTTTAACAGTTGATTTTTTTAAATTCACTTCGTCTTCTTCAATATCTTCATCTTCTTCAATATCTTCATTTTCTTCAATAATTTCAACTAAACTACCGTTGTGAGCAGAGGTTAATTCCTCTGCTCTTTCAAGAGATACTTCAAAAGTATCTCCAGGTTTACGGATTGTTTTAGATTGCAAGTCATTGAATTCTCTCAATACTCTTATTTTCATAACTTACCTCCTAAGCCGCTGGTATTTCTCTTATCAATGCAAAAGCTTTATTATCAAGTGGAGCTCCGTCTACGATTGTATACGCAGCATAATCTACAGTTCTTGCTTTTACATGTTCTTCGGTAGCAACACTCATTGGCTCATTAGTATTTATTATATAAGCCGCTCCTGGATTACCAAATACAATATTGTTTGCAGTTACACCAGCGTCTGGTTTTACTACAAATCCTAGTATTCTACCTACTCCGCCTGCTGTTGTATCAGGTATGAAAATCGGTCTACCATTATCATCCTTTATGTTAGCAAGTTGTGTCCAAATAGTTGCATTATTTGCATACCAAGCACATCCGTTCAAGTAAGAAGAATGAACCTTGCTAATAGTTTCTGTTACTTTAGCATAAGTCAATAAAACTTTTGTAGTAGCATGGTCAAAGTCATAAGTTACTACTTGAGGAGTATTAGATTCTGCAAGTAATGCAGTTTCAATTCCAAGTGGTTCAGCTTTGAATGTATCGGATTCACCTGGTTTACCTTTACCTTTATGTACAGATGTACCTAAAGCTACTCCTACTCTTTTACCTAGTTCACTCTTAATATAAGGGATAAACTCTTCTACTGCCATTGCTCTCATTTTCCAAGTTACTGTGATTGCTTTTGAAAGTTCGCAACCTGTTAGTGTTAATTGGCCAAATGTATTTTGTTCATCAGCTGTAGCTGTAGCTTCATCATACCAAGCAGCATCTCCAGCAGCTATTGCCGTGTGTTTATTTATTGTTAAAGTACCTTGTACATTGTATTTTTTAGCATCTGCTAGGAATGGGTACATTTCCTCTGCTCTTGCCCAAATACCAGCTACAACATTTTCAGGAATAAGAGTTGGAGTATTTACTGTTGTGTGAGTATAAGCATTGTTAAACTCTTTATTCACTTTATTAAATACTTCTAAATCATGCCCCTCTAATTTATTACCCTGCATAACTTTAGCCCATGCGTTCTCATACTGTTTCTTCTCGTCAATTACTACTTCGTTCCCCATAGCTTCGATTACCTTCCCTTCTACATTTTCAGACTTTGTAGCTAAGTCTGTGATGGTGGTCTTGCCCTTTAACGCTTCCATATTTGCGTTAGCAAGTTTTACTTCTCCCCACTTGTTATCAAGTTCCTCGATATCTTTCATCTTAGCGTTGGCATCCTCTGTCTTGCCCTCGCCAATCATTGCCTCGGCTTCATCCAGTAAAGCCTGTCTCTGTGCTAAATATTCTTCTTTCTTCATTCTGTTACTCCTTTCAGCCTAAGTAGGCTTAACTTAGATTTTTGTATTAAAAAAGCAGATGCATTATTTTTAATGCTCTGCTCTTCAATCATGGATTTTATTCTGTTCATTTTTTCTTCACTCGGAAGTTCAAAGTTACTTGCTGTTAATCTCAAAGGTTCTTTTTCTTCAAACATTATTGCATCAATCAATCCTTTTTCTTTTGCCTGTTCTGCGGTCAGCCATGTTTCTTTTTCCATCATCTGCAGAACTTCCTTCTTACTCATGCCCGTCTTTGCCATGTAGGCATTTGATAATGCGTCATCTGCTGTCCTTAGGACTTCTGCCATCTTTTCCATAGCAGAATGATTTCCCCTTGCTCCGCTTGATACACAATGTACCATCATTAAGGCTGTAGGTGACATTTCGCAATATCCCGCCATAGCTATAATTGATGCTGCACTACAGGCTTGCCCTACAACCTTTTGTTTTACTTGGCCTTGATATTCCCTTAAGGCCGTGTAAATCTCGGAACCAGCTTCAATTATTCCACCCGGGGAATTAATGTAAACTTCCACTTCTTCTCCATTGGCTTCATTTAAAACTTTGGTTACATCCCTCGGGCAAGTGCTATCTTCGTCAAAATAGTCAAAATACCACTTATAATCATTCGGGATGATTACACCGTATACATTTATTCGCCTCATTCTTCATCGCCTCCTTTCCCTAATTGCCCTGTATCTTTTCTAAGCACATAAGTATCTCCACCTTCTCTCGGTGCATAGTGTAAAATCTCTCTGACTTCATTCGGAGACATAATCCCTCTATCAACATATCTTGTTAAATCTAGCTTTGTTTTCATACTTGCAAATGTAAGATTAGATGCTTCAAACATTATCTTATTACCGAAACCTCTTTCTCTACGTGAAAATAGTTTCCTTGTGTATTCTCCACTCAATTGAACAACTATAGGTTCAACATTTGATTCGTAGTAAGATATCCATTCGTCTTCTGTATATTTTCCTTGAACTATTTTATCGTTGGTGTTAAAAAATGAGTATATCCTTTGTACTGTTTTTTCCATCTGCACCGCATTAGGAACGTAATCTTTAGGTTCTACTTGAATAGCATCAGCCTTGGCATCTGTAGCAGCAGCTCCAACCGATTCGCTTTCAATATTTAGGTAATCATCAACAAATTGTTTTGTCTGCTTCTTTAAGTCCTCTGGACGTAACGATTGAGTAAATTTTAATAACCATCTAACTACATTAGAATTTCTGATTGCCTTAACTATTCCTTGATCTGTTGTGTTAACTATCTCCATAAGCGGTGTTAATGCTTGCGCCGGACTATCCCCGAATATTTCATTGCTGTTAAAATCTTTTCGCAAGTGGATTATGTCAGAATATCTAAAAGTGACTAACTTGCCATTTATTAAGTTAAACTTAAGAAATAACTCTCCACTATTATTCTGAACCGCTTCGCACGCTCCAGCGGATATTGGATAAATCGCCATCGGATAGTCATCGTCATTTCTTTCTATGTAGGCAAATGCGTTATTGTTAAGTTCCAGTTGCGTTGCCAACTTCTCTTGTAACATCTGACCCGTCATGTAAGGATTGGGTTCTTCCAATAAAAATCTTATGTATGGTTCGGGATTAACCTGGATATTCTTCTTTCCATCCTTTAAAATAGTTTCTCGGATGTGTTTGCCGACGATTTTGCCTACTGCTTGTGATTTAGGTCGTATGGCGGCTCTCACTATATCAGACTTATAAAGATTACCATTCCACGCATAAAATCCCCCGCTGTTTTCGGTTATCATTTTATACCGTGTCACGGATACAGATTTATTTTTAAATCTATCTAAAAATCCCACTCTCTCACCTCCTAAATCATATTGATATAATCCTGATAGTGGTTTTCGTAAACTATGAAAGCATCCATTAAGCTTGCAACACCGTCTATACGTCTTCTTGAGTTACTCGTTTTGACTAGAGCTATATTATCATTCCTATCAACGCTAACTGCTGCATTACTCAAATTCCACTTGAGCACTGGATTGTTATTATAGTTAATTTTCTTAGCTTTTAAATCAGATGCAAATCTCTTCATAGGACTAGAGAAAGTCTTTGCACCTTGGATCACTGGTTCTGTTGTGTGTTTCCCGAAATGTTGTTTAAGTTCGTCAACTAAGTATGTTGAGCTCCAATTGTCATATCCGATTTTATAAATGTAAATATCTAATTCGTTTTGAACTTCCAAAAACCACTTAGTTACATCTTTGTAGTTCACCTTGTTTCCTTCACTTACTCTTAAATAACCTTGTTCTAACCAAATACCATATGGTATTTTATCTTCTTGTATTCTTTCTTCTAATACATCCGAAGGCAACCAA
>Ga0265293_10013753_pt1 | contig 10428 bp, 7 predicted proteins | sample Munlanlewell138R_FD_192505 | JGI IMG/M metagenome (GOLD analysis project Ga0265293, IMG submission 192505) | Leachate microbial communities from a municipal landfill in Southern Ontario, Canada - Leachate well 138R | ecosystem: Engineered > Solid waste > Landfill > Unclassified | place: Canada...
CCTTGGATCCCGCTGGGATACTCGCTAAACCTGATGCTGTGGCCCATCGACCGCAAGGCATCCGCCGCACGCTCCAGGCCTCGTCCTTGTTCCAGTTCCGTCTGCCGGTTGCGACTGCCGAAATTAGGCAGGGAAATCGCTTCCTGGATATCCAACCCCCAGGCAAGTACGCCCATCAGGGTTTTGGCCACGTAATTAATGATCGCGCTGCCGCCCGGTGAACCCACGGCCAGGAAGGGTTCGCCGTCCTTGAACACCACCGTCGGCGCCATGGTGCTGCGCGGGCGTTTGCCGGGCTGGACCCGATTAGCGATAAGGTTATCATCCTCGTCCACCGACGTATGGGAAAAATCGGTGAGCTGATTATTCAGCAAAAAACCACGCACCAGAATCTTGCTGCCAAAGGCAGATTCGATCGACGAGGTCATGGACACCACATTGCCGTGCGCATCCACGGCCGAGATATGCGTGGTGGACGGAATTTCCAGCGCATTGTCCCGCCCAAAAACTGGGTATTCCGGCGCTGGGTTTCCGGGTTCCGCTCGCCCCATCGTACGTTCTGGTCGTATCTGTCTCGCGCGCGCTTCAAGATAGGATGGGGCAATCAGCGCCTGGGCCGGAAAATCAATGAAGGCGGGATCCGCCACGTAATAGTCACGATCCGCGTAGGCCAGACGACCGGCTTCCGAGAAATAATGGATGGCTTGCGCACTGGTAGGCGCCAAGTCTTTCATGGGGAAATGCTGGAGAATGCCCAGCATCTGGATCACCCCGATGCCGCCGGCGCTGGGCGGCCCCATTCCACAAACTCGGTACGCGTGGTAGTCGCCACAGACCGGCTCGCGTTGCTTGGCCTGATAATCGGCAAGGTCGCTTAGGGATAGGTCGCCCGGCACCGAGTGATTGCGCACCGCAGCCACGATGTCGCGGGCAATACTGCCTGTATAGAATGCGTGCGCACCTGACGCTGCGATTTCGCGCAAGGTCTGCGCGAAATTCGGGTTCTTCAGCACATGCCCTACCGGCCAGGGTTCACCCTGGCTATCCAGGAAAAACTCGGCTGCGGCCTTCTGGTCCCCCAGGCCATAGCCCTGCGTTAGCAAGTGGTGAAGCCGCGGCGACACCTTGAAACCTCGTTCGGCCAATTGGATGGCCGGCTGAAACAGATCGGCCCACGGCAGTATGCCCTGCTGCTGATGCGCCATTTCCAGCGCCGCCAACAAACCGGGCACGCCAACCGACAAACCGCTATTGACGGTCGCCCAGAACGGCATGCTGTCGCCATTGCGCATGAAACGATCCGGCGAGGCCCCGGCTGGAGCGGTTTCCCGGCCATCGTAGCTGGTCAGCGTATTCTGGGCCTTGTCGTAATACAGGATAAAAGCGCCGCCACCTATGCCCGAAGACTGCGGCTCGACAAGATTCAGCACCATCTGGGCGGCGATCGCCGCATCGATGGCGCTGCCGCCTTGCTCAAGAATCTGGTAGCCGGCCTTGGTGGCCAGTGGGTTGGCCGTAGACAGCATGAAGTTGCGGGCGCGTACTTCCTGTTTTTCGTGGTATCCGCTGCCCGCTTCGGGATTCAGATGATCGGCGGGCGTTCCAGGGTTGGACCGCCCGAGATGGTCAATGCGCACTGACGTACCCGCGTCGGCATGAGCAACGCCGCCCTTGTCGGGCCTTACCTGAGCTGCCGCGCCGTCCAGGCAGAACGAAACAGCAGTCAAAAGCAGGACGCACATCCACCTTGGCTTCAAGCCTAATTGCATACGTAATATTTTCTCATTCGTTAAGCGCTTCCCGGAACACGTCAAAGCTCCACGCCTCAAGGCCTCACAGTAACAAAAACATGCCCCGGCGCGGCAATTATTTCAACCCGCTGAATCCATGCGCCTTCCAGAACCCGCAAACGGATACTCACACCCATTGTACGTAGAGACCTCTGCAAAATCATGATTGACAAAATAGACAGGCTCCTTTACTGTTTAACCAAAAGTCAGGTAGCTTTACCAATATTCAATAGCAGAAAGCAAGCCTACTCGTTCCAGATAATAGCGCCTGCACTTTTACCCCAGGCGCCGTGTGGAGCGTCGCGGATCAACCCCTTGGGTGACGGCTTATTTACACACCTTGGGCACACAATCAACATGTGGTGATAATCAAAGGAAACTTATCGTGGAACTCGAATTTCAACAGAAACTGGAAATTGCCGAAGTGGTCAGCAACTGGGCGGTTTGGCGCGACGCGGGCTTTTGGGATCGCTTCCTGACCGTCTGGCACGATGATGGCTGGATGTCCGCCACCTGGTTCCAGGGCCCGGCCCCCAAATTCATCGACGTCAGCCGCACCGGCTTTGAAAAAGGCGTATCCATCCTGCATTTCCAGGGCGGCACCAGTGTCGACATCAAAGGCAAACGCGCTATTGCACAAACCAAGATGACCATCAGCCAGCGCGCCGAAGTCGATGGCGCCCTGGTCGATGTACTGTGCACCGGGCGCTTCTACGATTTCTTCGAACAGCGCGTGATCAACGGTAAAGATGAATGGCGCATCGTACGGCGTCAGCCCATCTACGAAAAAGACCGCATGGACCTTATGGATCCAGGCGCAACGCTCAAGCTTGACCAGGATCTGCTCGGCCAATTCCCCAAAGGCTACCAGCACCTGGCTTATTTGCAATCGCGTCTGGGTTTCAAAATCAAGCGCGATATGCCGGAACTTACCGGCCCGATTGTCCAGGCGCTGTATCAACGCGGCCAGAAGTGGCTGGATGGCGCAGAGTCCGCCTTCGACGAACCCCCGGTTGAAGTCGGTTTGTAATGCCTCCCGCCCACGCTGACCAGCAATGGCGCCGGCACAATATCGGCAGGCTCTTGCATAATGCCATTGATCACTTCGATGGGCGCATTCTGGAACAGATGGCCGCGGCAGGACATGGCGGGTTTTCCTTAAGCCATGTCACCATTACCCGCAATCTGGATCTTGAAGGCACACGCGCCACCGAGTTGGCGCGCCGCGCCGGTATTACCAAACAATCCATGGGCGAGCTGATCGCCCAGCTGGAAAAAGGCGGGATTATCGAACGCACGCCCGACCCCAGCGACCGGCGCGCCAAAATCGTGTCGTTCACAGCCAAGGGCTTGCGCTGGATGCAGGCTTTTCGCCAAGCCTTGCAACAGGCCGAAAATGAGATGGCGGCCACGCTGGGGGAAGCGGCCATGGAAAGCCTGCGGCAGAACCTTGCGAAATACGGCCCTGATTCTCCTCTGGACTAAAGACATCCATCATGCTTCCCGAACACACTCAAATCATGATTGTCGGCGGCGGGCCCTGCGGTCTGATGCTGGCCAACGAACTAGGCCGTCGCGGCATCCAGGCTGTGCTGGTCGATGACAAACCCAGCACTGCGTTCAACCCCCAGGCCAACGCCACGCAGGCGCGCACCATGGAACACTATCGACGTCTTGGTTTTGCCGATGAAATCCGCAGCCAGGGCCTGCCGGCAGACTTCCCCACCGACATCGCTTACTTCACACGCTACGCAAAGTACGAGCTGGGACGCTTTCGCCTGCCCTCAGCCTCGGAAGCCCGCACCCGCATACACGGGCTTTCGGGGTCCTGGAGCGCCGCAGAGCTGCCGCACCGGATTTCCCAGAAATTCGTCGAGCAGACCTTGCGTCGACATGCCGAGGGCCTGCCCGGCATTTCAGTGAACTATGGCTGGCGCATGACGGACTTCACCGATGACGGCGACCGCGTGCAGGTTCAGGTCGAATCCCTGGCCGATGGCCGCACCCAAACCATTACAGCCGACTATTTAGTGGGCGCGGACGGCCCGCGCAGCAAAGTGCGGGAAAAAATCGGATACCGCTATACGGGCGAAACCGGTGTCGTGCGTGATTTCATGGGCGGCCGCATGTATGCCATTTACGTGCGCTCGCCGCAGTTCTATCAGATCGTGCCTCACGCACCCGCCTGGATGAATGTCTGTTTCAATAGCGAGCGTCGCGCCTTCATGGCCGCCGTAGACGGCAAGGGCGAATTTGCTTTCCATACCCAGCTCAAGCCGCATGAATCGGCCGAGGACATCACCGAACGCGACGCATTGGAACTGTTCCGCATGGGAGTGGGCGCACCGGTGGAAGCGGAGGTCCTGTCGCATGGCTCGTGGACGGCGGGGCATTCGCTGGTCGCCGAGCACCTACGCAAAGGCCGGGTCTTTATCGGCGGCGACGCCGCCCATCTATTCACCCCCGCCGGCGGCCTGGGCTACAACACGGCCGTCGAAGACGCGGTGAACCTGGGCTGGAAGCTGGCCGCCGTCCTGAAAGGCACGGCCTCCGAGGCCTTGCTGGACAGCTACGAAGCCGAGCGCCGCCCGCTGGCGGTGCGTAATACCGCTTATGCCAAAGCGTTCGCCGATTCCCTGGGCCTATTCGCCCCCACCGACAACCTGGAAGAGGATTCGGCGACCGGCGCCGCCGCGCGGGCCGAAGCCGGCGCCTATTTCGAGGCCCATGGCCGCGCTGAATTCAATATTCCGGGCGTTACCTTTGGTGGTCGCTACGATGGCTCGCCCGCCATTGTTGCAGACGGCACCTTGCCGCCGCCCGATACCGCCAACGAGTATATTGCCACCGCCTGCCCGGGAGGCCGACCACCACATATGTGGATGGAAGACGACAGTTCACTCTATGATAGCTTCGGGTTTGAATGGACGCTTCTTTGCCTGGACGGCGATCAGCAAGGCGCCCAGCCCTTCGCGCAGCAAGCCCACGCCCGGAATATGGATCTGAAGATCATCGATGCAACGGCGGCGCATGCCCTTTACCAGGCGCGATACGCCCTTATACGGCCCGATCAAATCGTGGCCTGGCGAGGCGATTCGTGCAACGATGCATCCGGCATTCTGGATACATTGAACGGCAGGGCAACCCACTCGGCACAACAAGATCACGGCGGCAACGCGACCAAGACAAACCAAGGAGCAGACAATGCGTGACCTGAACGAACATACCCTGACCGATGAGGTCATTTCCCGATTCGAGAACAGCACCACTCCCCGCGCCAAGCAAATTAGCGAGGCGTTGGTGCGTCATCTGCATGCATTCGTGCGCGAGATCGAGCCCACGCAGACCGAGTGGGAGCAAGCCATCGACTTCCTGACCCGCACCGGCCATATGTGCAGCGACAAGCGCCAGGAGTTCATCCTGTTGTCCGATGCCCTGGGCGTATCCATGCTGGTCGACGCCATCAACCACCGCATGCCCGAAGGCGTTACCGAGTCCACCGTGTTCGGCCCCTTCTATGTCGACAGCGCCGCCGAGTTCGAGTCGGGCAGCGACATCACTGAAGGCATCGAAGGTATGCGCATGTTGATCACCGGGACCGTTTCCGATCAGCATGGGCAACCCATACCCAACGCCACCGTCGATCTCTGGCAGTCCGATACGGAAGGGTTCTACGATGTGCAGCGTCTGGATACCCTGGCCCTGCGCGGTCGCTTCCACAGCGACGCCGAGGGCAAGTTCAGCTGTTGGTCGGTAAGGCCCAGCGCCTACCCCATCCCGAACGATGGGCCGGTGGGCCAGATGCTGGAACTCCAAGGCCGCCACCCCTATCGGCCCGCGCACGTGCATTTCATGATTGGCGCCGATGGTTACGAAACACTGGTTACCCACGTATTTGCCGCCGGCGACAAGTATCTGGACAGCGATGTGGTTTTCGGCGTGAAAAACTCCCTGATACGCGACTTTGTCGTGCACGAGACCGGCACGGCGCCGGACGGAACCGAGATGGCGGAACCCTACGCCTATTTACACTACGATTTTCGGCTGAAAAAGGCGGGCGCATGAAGCACGATTTCATCTACGAAGCCTTGCCCAGCCGTGTGGTATTCGGGCAGGGAAAGCTCTCCACGTTGCCCGCTGAAGCCGAAAGACTGGGCGTCAAGCGCATTCTGGTGCTAAGTACGCCGGCACAGGTGAAATGGGCCGAGGAAGTCGCCCAGACACTTGGCAATGCGTCGGCGGGGGTCTTCAGCCAGGCCACGATGCATACGCCTGTCGACGTGTCCGAACAGGCGGTAGCTTATGCCAAGTCGGTGGATGCCGACTGTGTGCTCGGGCTGGGCGGAGGCTCCACCATTGGCTTAGGCAAGGCCATCGCCCTGCGCACCGGCTTGCCGCAGATTGCGGTGCCCACCACCTACGCGGGATCGGAAATGACGCCGATTCTCGGTGAAACAAAAGACGGCGTCAAAACCACGCAGCGCACGATGGCCGTATTGCCGAAAACGGTCATTTACGACGTTAACCTAAGTCTGTCGCTGCCCGTGGGCCTGTCGGCCACCAGCGGCTTGAACGCGATGGCGCACGCGATGGAGGCGCTATATTCACAAGACCGTAATCCGATCACGTCGCTCTATGCGGAAGAAGGCATTGCCGCTCTGGGCCGCGCTTTGCCGATTCTTGTCAAGGACACCGCCAACGCCGCCGCCCGGGCCGATGCGTTGTACGGCGCCTGGCTATGCGGCATTTGTCTGGGCACATCGGGCATGGCGCTGCATCATAAGCTGTGCCATGTCTTGGGTGGGGCGTTCGACCTCCCTCATTCGGAAACGCATGCGGTCATGTTGCCTCACACGGTGGCGTACAACATGCATGCGGCGGCCGATGTGATCAGCCGGGCCGCGCGGGCGCTGCAAACGGATAATGCGGCGCTGGGGTTCTGGGAGCTTGGGCGTCGTATTGGAGCGCCGTCTTCGTTGCGGGAGCTGGGAATGCCCGAATCGGGGATTGATCATGCAGTTGCTTTAGCGCTGAAGAATCCTTATTGGAATCCGGAGCCGTTGCAGGAGGATAAGCTGAAGGCACTGATTACGCGGGCGTGGGGGGGTGAGGCGCCGGTTTGATGTTTTGACGCTTCATTTTTGACGCTTCATTGGGGTTCTTTAGTTTCTGATTTAAGACTGCCGGCTGTTGATTTTTAGTTCTTCTGGCGTCGCTGTGGCGGGGTAGGTTGAGGGACCGAGAATTCCTGCCTCCACCCCCGGCGCGTCAAAAAGACAAGGGGTGCAGCCCAGAAGACCGCACCCCCGCCAACCGGGCAAAACCCAAAAAGGCTACGCCCCCAACTGCTCCCGCAACCTATCCTGCACAGCCGCCAGCTCCTTAGGCAGCCGCTTGCGCAAGCGCTCGAACAGCTCGGTATGCAACACGATTTCCTTCTGCCACGCCGAACGATCAAACACCGTAATCGCCTCGAACTTGTCCGGACCGAAATCCAGCCCATCCCAGCTGATATCCTGATAGCGCGGCGTAACGCCAAACGGGTTTTCCGTGCCCGACGCCGAACCTTCCACCCGTTCCAACATCCACTTCAGAACCCGCATGTTCTCGCCAAAGCCCGGCCACACAAACTTGCCGTTCTCATCCGTCTGGAACCAGTTCACGCAGAAGATACGCGGCAGCGTGGCGCCGCCGTCTTCAAGCTTCTTGCCCAAATCCAGCCAGTGCTGAAAATACGAGGCCATGCTGTAGCCGCAGAACGGCAGCATCGCGAACGGATCACGGCGCACCACGCCTTGCTTGCCCACCGCAGCGGCCGTGGTTTCCGAACCCAGCGTTGCAGCCATGTACACGCCTTCAACCCAATTACGCGCCTCGGTCACCAGCGGCACGGTATCCGAGCGACGGCCGCCGAAAATAAACGCATCGATGGGAACGCCGGCCGGATTGTCCCACTCAGGGTCGACCACCGGGTTCTGCTGGGCCGCTACGGTAAAGCGCGCGTTGGGATGGGCGGCCTTGCGGCCTGAATCGGGCGTCCAGTCGTTGCCCTGCCAGTCGATGCAATGCGCCGGCGCCGGCCCCATGCCTTCCCACCACACGTCGCCGTCGTCGGTCAGGGCCACATTGGTGAAAATGACATTTTCACGCAGCGAGGCCATGCAGTTGAAGTTGGTTTTCTCGTTCGTGCCCGGCGCAACACCAAAATAGCCGGCCTCGGGATTGATGGCATACAAGCGGCCATCGGATCCTGGCTTGATCCAGGCAATGTCATCGCCAATGGTTGTGACTTTCCAGCCCGGCAGCGACCCCGGCGGGATCAGCATGGCGAAATTGGTTTTGCCGCAAGCCGACGGGAAAGCCGCCGCCACGTGCATCTTCTTGCCTTCGGGCGACGTGACGCCCAAAATCAGCATGTGCTCGGCCATCCAGCCCTGATCACGCCCCATGCTGGAGGCAATTCGCAACGCCAGGCATTTCTTGCCCAGCAAAGCATTGCCGCCATAGCCCGACCCAAACGACCAGATCTCGCGTGTTTCCGGATAATGCACAATATATTTGGTGTCGTTGCACGGCCACGGCACATCATTTTGCCCCGGTTGCAAAGGCGCACCCACCGAATGTACGCACGGCACGAACTCGCCATCGGTTCCCAACACGTCGTAGACCTTGCGGCCCATGCGCGTCATGAGCCGCATATTCACCACAACGTAAGGCGAATCGGACAACTCCACCCCAATATGCGCAATCGGCGAACCCAATGGCCCCATGGAAAATGGAATCACATACAGCGTACGGCCCCGCATGCAGCCTTCGAACAGCCCTGCCAGCGTCTTGCGCATTTCGGCTGGGTCCGTCCAGTTATTGGTGGGGCCGGCATCCTCTTCAAGCTCTGAACAAATAAACGTACGATCCTCAACACGTGCCACATCCGATGGATCGGACCACGCCAGATAAGAATTCGGCCGCTTCTGGGGATCAAGACGGCGCAGCGTACCCCCCTGCACCATCAATTCGCACAGCCTGTCGTACTCTTCCTGAGAGCCATCGCACCACTCGATGCGATCCGGTTGAGTCAGGTCGGCCACCTGAGCCACCCACGCCTTTAACCCTTCGTGACGAACCCATTCAGGCGCGTTAAGTTCCAAAGCGGGCGAAGAAGAAGCCGCTGCAGTCATGAAAATGTCTCCACTAAATAATAATAAGCAAGCATCGGGCTATTTTATAGACATTTCCCAGTATCACAACCAGCCGCCATTTGGCCAATCAGAATAACCCGCCGTCGAACATACGCCTACCGAACAAACCGGCAATCCGCTCATCCCTCCAACACCAGCCACCCCCTCCAACCCCACAGGTCCCGCCCAAACACCCACGCCAGAAATCAAACAAGCCACTACCCCACAACGCAGCGGTTTCGGGAGGGGCACTGATTGTCCGGACTTTGAGGCCGAGCAAGCCGTAGGCGAAGGGAGCACGAACGTGCGGACGAGCAAGGCGACGCGAAGTTTGGCGCCGCAAAGCGCCAACCTCAGTCCACCAACAACCCCTGAGCCCAGCGCCCATAAACCACCCGTAACATATCCAGCATCCCCGCCGTACGCGCTTCCAGATCAGCCAGCAACTGATTGCGAGTGTTCACCGCCGGATTACCCGCCGCCACTTCGCGATCGAGCGTGTCGCCATTCGCTTCGAGGAACGGACGAATCAAGGCCGGCGTCATTTCCAGATGAAACTGCATCCCGATATGACGGTCATCCATCACAAAGGCCTGATTCGCACAGAACGGATTCGTCGCCACCCGGATCGCCCCATCCGGCAACGAAAACGTATCCCCATGCCACTGGAAAACACCCGCCTCCGGTGGCTTGCCACCCAACCACTCTGTCGCCAGACGCACGCGGTCGAACTCAATCGGCTGCCAGCCAATTTCCATCTGCGGGTTGCGCGCGACATCCGCCCCGAACGCGCCGGCCAGTATCTGGCCGCCCAGGCAATGCCCTGCCATCGGCAACCCCGCATCACGTGCGCGCCGGGCCAAACGAATTTCGTCGGCCACCCACGGTAGACCATCGTTGACGCCCATGCCCCCGCCCATGAAGATCAGGCCGCTGTATTTAGTGAAACCTTCGGGAACCGCCACGCCATCCATAATGGGCACCACCACCCAAGGAATCGACAACTCATCCAGGACGGTCAACACCGCGCCCGGATGCCCCACGACCGTGTGCTGAAAAATCGCGACAGGCTTCATGCCAGGTATGCTTCCTTAAAAAATGTCAAAGTACTCCTTGTGCTCCCACTCGGTAACAGCAAGGTTGAACCGATTGATTTCGGCCTGCTTGATATGGCAATAGTAGTTTACGAACCGCTGCGTGAACTGCTGGCACAGAAAGTCATCAGCCTGCAAGGCTTTCAGAGCATCGCCCAAAGACCTGGGCAGCGCTGCCGCCGGCGTGTCATAAGGCTCGTCCGCACCCGGGCCGGGCGTCAGTTCCCGGCGCACTCCGTCCACGCCCGAAAATACCTGCGAGGCGATGTACAGATAAGGATTGGCGGACGGTTCGCCCACGCGGTTTTCAATGCGCGTCGCCGCCTGCCCCACACCGCCCAGGACCCGCAGCATCGCGCCCCTGTT
>Ga0265293_10013754_pt1 | contig 10426 bp, 9 predicted proteins | sample Munlanlewell138R_FD_192505 | JGI IMG/M metagenome (GOLD analysis project Ga0265293, IMG submission 192505) | Leachate microbial communities from a municipal landfill in Southern Ontario, Canada - Leachate well 138R | ecosystem: Engineered > Solid waste > Landfill > Unclassified | place: Canada...
CCTATGGATAGCCCGTGGATAACGCTTGACGCGTTACCCACCGCCTACCCACAGGGCGGCGGCTGTACACATCAACACAGGCTGCTAGCCAACAAGTTCAGACTCATCTACGGATTGGAATCGACTGTTGTCAGAACCAGGTCAGGCCGATGGAGATGATGACACCCGAAACGATGAGCTGGATCAGGCAATAACCCATGATGTCCTTGGCCTTCAGGCCGGCAATGGCCAGCACGGGCAGCGCCCAGAACGGCTGCAGCATATTCGTCCAGGCGTCACCCCAGGCCACCGCCATGGCGGCACGCGCCATGTCCGCATCCAGTGCCTGTACGGCTTCTATGACCACCGGACTCTGCACAGCCCATTGTCCGCCGCCCGAAGGTACGAACATGTTGACGATGCCCGCGCTGATGAAGGTCCAGAACGGCAGTGTCTTGGCGGTCGCGAACGACACCATCCATTCGGACAGCGTGGCTGCCAGGCCCGACTGGATCATGATGGCCATGATGCCGGCGTAGAAGGGGAACTGGATGACGATGCCGCCCCCGCCCTTGATCGCCTCGGCGAGGCTGATGAGCATGCGCCGCGGACTGCCGTGCAGCACGATGGCCAGCATCAGGAACATGAAGTTGATTACGTTCAGGTTGAGCCCGCCCTGCTTGATGATGTAATAGTCAAACAGATAGGCAATGCCTGAAAAGCCCACAATCCATGCCAGCACCCGGCTGTTTTCCAGCTTGTCGGCAGGGCGGTGGTCGGTCAGCGTGGGGTCATCGTCGGGTTCTTCCAGCAGCTTGGGATCGACATAGACGCTTTCCGACTCGGGCGGCAGCATCATGCGGTTCACCAGCGGCACAACCACAAAGAGTATGAGCACCAGGGCCAGGTTGAAGAAGGCAAAGATGGTGTCGCCCGTACCGATGACGCCCATCTTCTCTTCGGCAAAGTGTCCCTTGGTGGCAATCGTCAGCGGCACCGAGCCCGCCAGACCGCCGTGCCAGATCAGGAAGCCCGAATAGGCACTGGCGACCAGCAGCTTGTAGTCGACGCGTACCTGACGTGCAATTTCCTTGGCGAAAAGCGCACCGACAACCAGACCGAAACCCCAGTTGATCCAGCTGGCGGCCAGTGAAACGACCGTGACCAGGATGATGGCGCCGCCTGCCGATTTTGCGGTTGAAGCCAGGCGGGTGAGCAGCCCGCGGACCAGCGGCGTGCTTGCCAGCATGTGTCCGGTCAGCAGTACCAGCAACATCTGCATGGCAAAGACCAGCAGCCCCCAGAAGCCATCGCCCCACATGCGCATCAGCGCAAGGGGCGTGGTTTGCTGCACCACCATGGCCGCAATGGCGGCAATGATGGTGAGCAACAGCACAAAGATATATGGGTCGGGCAGATAGCGCTCGACAAGCCGCACGGATGCGCGGGTCAGCAGTCGAAACATGGGATCCCCCTTTTTTTCAGTGGTTGGTGTGATCCCAGTATATCCACGAAAAAGAGGAATCGTGTTATTTCTTCACGAGTTGTAGTGGCAAAGTCGAAAAGCCGCTGCCCGGATAGCTGGCAAACGTGGGCTTTTCATCCGGTGCCGGGCGGATATTCTGCGTGCCTTCCAGCAGCACCGTCATCACCACGCGCAACTGCTCGCGTGACAGATAGGCGCCGGGGCAGTAATGAATGCCCGCCCCGTAGAGCAGATTGAGCGCGGGATCGCGATCCAGGCGAAACTCGTCAGGGTCGCCGAATACGGCTTCGTCGCGGTTGGCCGAGGCCCACAGCAGCGCCAGGCGCTCATTGGCGGCGATGGGCACGCCGCTGACCTCGGTGGCTTTCGTCGCCACACGCCGGTTCATGATGAGCGGCGGGTGAATGCGCAGGATCTCGTCGATGGCCGGTGGCAGCAGCGCGGGCTGCTCGCGCAACTGGCGCTGCAGATCCGGATGCCCGGCCAGATATTCCACGAGTATGCCCACGCAGGCCGCGATGGTGGCCAGCTCGCCCACTGTCCAGTTGCGCAGGATGCTGACGATTTCAGTGTCGGTCAGCGGCCGGTCAAAGATGCGCTCGTGCAGCAGACGCGTGGTGGCGTCATTGGGTGCCTGTTCGCCCGCCTGCCGGCGCTCCTCGAGCAGGGCGGTGATATAGCCGTCGAACTCGAGCGCCACCGCACTCAGGGCCTTTTCATCGCGCTTGAGCGTGGCGCGGTAATTCTTGCGCGTCCAGGCCATGAGCGGCTCGTGCAGGTGCTCGGGCCAGCCCAGGTAGGCGCAGGTGACCTCCATGGCGAAATAGCGCGAGAACGTCGCCATGAAATCGATGGTTTCGCCTTCGGGCAGGGTGTCCAGCAGCTGCTGCGACAGGCGCCGGCAGGCCGGCAGGAAGGCGTCCACTTCCGCGTCGCTGAAGTAGCGGTCTATCAGCGCGCGAAATTCCGTGTGCTCGGGCGGATCCATCCCGTTGGGCACGGCCGGAAAGCGCGAGACGGCGCTGCTGAAAGTGTCATGATCAAGTGCCAGGCGCAGGACGTCGGCATGGCGAAATACCGAGGCGTAGCCGTGGCGGCTGCGTGCCACCGGGCAGCGCCGGCGCATCTCATCATAGGCGTTGATCTGGTCGGCCTGTACGGTTTCGGAGCGGGGATCCCAATCAAACTCGCCCTGTTCGCTCATGACAACTCCTGCAAAAAACCATGACACAGCCTGCACGCGACAGGCCAGCCATCCATGTTACGTAGATTCCACGAACAATGGAATGACCTGAATCAAACCCCTGTGCGCCGCAAAAGCTTTGCTACTATTATTCTGCATTCCTCACCCTTCAGGCGGTCGATTCATGCCAAATCTGTTTGATCCCATCTCCCTGGGCAAGCTTGCGCTTCCCAACCGTATCATGATCTCACCCATGTGCCAGTACTCGGCCAGTGACGGCAATGCCGGTGCCTGGCATTATGCGCATCTGGGTGGTCTGGCGCTCAGTGGTGCCGGCCTGCTGTGTCTGGAAGCCACGGCCGTTTCTCCCGAAGGGCGCATCACACCGGGCTGCCTGGGCCTGTGGAGTGATGAAAACGAAGCCGCCATGCGGCCGGTGCTCGACACTTTGCGCAAGGTCTCGCCCATTGCGCTGGCCATACAGCTGGCGCATGCCGGGCGCAAGGCCGCCAGCGCGTCGCCCTGGGAGGGGGGCGGCCTGCTTGCCCCGCAGGAAGGCGGATGGCAAACCATCGCGCCCAGTGCCCTGGCCCATGGTGCGCGGGAAGCAGCACCGCAGGCAATGAGCCTGGACGACATCGCCCGCGTACGCGAGGACTTTGCCGCAGCTGCCCGGCGTGCGGTGCGCCTGGGCTTTCAGGCCATCGAAGTGCACGGTGCCCACGGCTATCTGCTGCACCAGTTCATGTCGCCCATTGCCAATGCGCGTAACGATGCCTACGGCGGTTCGCTCGAAAATCGCATACGCCTTGCACTCGAGGTCTTCGATGCCGTGCGCAACGCCGTGCCCGCTGACATTCCCGTTGGCATGCGCGTTTCGGCCACCGACTGGTATGACGATGGCCCGTGCTGGGATCTGGAGCAGACCATCGTCCTGGCGCATGCACTCAAGGCCGCTGGTGCCGACTGGATAGACGTGTCGAGCGGGGGGGTTACGCCCCTGCAGAAGATCAGCGTCGGGCCCGGCTACCAGGTGCCTTTTGCCCAGGCGGTGCGCGCGGCCACCGGCCTTACCACGATGGCTGTGGGGCTGATCACGGAAGCACGCCAGGCGCAGGCTATTATCGAAGAAGGCCAGGCAGACATGGTGGCCCTGGGGCGCGCCATGTTGTACAACCCGCGCTGGCCCTGGCACGCCGCCGCCGAGCTGGGCGCCCGCGTCGACGGGGCAAGGCAGTACTGGCGCGGCCTGCCGTCGGGTACACCGCGCATCTTCGGCGATACGATCTATGGTCAGCGCTGAACATCAGCACATCAGCAAGGGGGGGCGCCATGGTTCATGACATTCTCATCATTGGCGCCGGCATCGCGGGCGCATCCCTGGCCTGGCGGCTGTCCGCCGGCAAGAAAGTCATGGTGCTCGAGCGCGAGGCCCAGCCCGGCTACCATTCCACCGGTCGTTCAGCGGCGCTGTTTCTGGAGATGTACGGTACGCCCACCGGTCGCGCGCTCACTATCGCCGGCTGGGATTTCTACCAGAACCCGCCCGCCGGCTTCTGCGACGGGCCCATTCTGACGCCGCGCGGCATGCTGTTCGTCGGTGGCCCCGACGACCTGTCCGCCATGGAACGCGACTTCCAGGCGTTTCGTGCCCAGGATATCGATGTGCGATGGCTGGACGGACAGCAGGCGCAGGCGCTCGTACCCTGTCTGCGGGGCGATCTGATCGCGGCCGCAATCCATGATCCGAACGCCTGTGATATCGATGTGCACGGCCTGCATCAGGCCTATCTGCGCGGCATGCGCCGGCAGGGGGCAGCGCTGCGGCTGAATGCGGACGTCGTTTCGGCCCGGCGTGATGAAGACGGTCTGTGGACGGTGCAGCTTGAAGGCGAAGAAGCGGTGTTGCGCGCCCGCACGCTCGTGAATGCCGCCGGCGCCTGGGCCGACGACGTGGCGCAGCGCTGCGGCGTGGCCGCGCTGGGCATACAGCCTTTCCGTCGCTCGGCCTTCCTGTTTTCGCCGCCCGAAGGGGTGGATCACACCGGCTGGCCGGCCGTGCTCGCCTTCGACAACAGCTATTACTTCAAGCCCGATGCCGGCATGATGCTGGGCTCTCCGTCCAACACCGATCCCGTCGAGCCCCATGATGTCGTGGCCGAGGAGCTCGACATCGCCATCGGCATCCATAATATCGAAGCCATGACGACGCTGAAGATACGCCGGCCCAGCCACGTCTGGGCCGGACTGCGCAACTTCGCGCCGGACAAGGAAATGGTCATCGGCTGGGACGCCGACGTACCCGGTTTTTTCTGGCTTGCCGGCCAGGGCGGCTATGGCATACAGACCTCGGCCGGTGTCTCGCTGTTCGCGGCCAGCCTTGTCGAAGGCAGGGCCCTGCCCGACAGCCTGGTCAGGCTGGGCGTGGACCCCGCCGTCATGGACCCTGCGCGATTTCAGATCAAACCCTAGATCAGGCCCTGATCCTTCAGAAAGCCGCGTGCGGCGTCACGGATGCTGATCTTGTCCACATCGACGCTGGCATTGAGCGCGGCCATGGTCTGGTCATCGAGCTTTGCCGACACGGCATTCAGCAGATCAGCCAGTTCCGGCTTGCTGTCCAGCACCGCCTTGCGGATCACCGGCGTCAGTGCGTAGGCCGGGAAGAACTGCTTGTCATCCTCCAGCACAACAAAATCAAAGGCGGGAATGCGCCCGTCGGTCGAAAAGACCACCGACACATCCACCTGTCCGTCACGCAAGGCCTGATAGGTCAGCCCGGCATCCATGCGCCTTACATTGGGCCGGCCAAAGGCAAAACCGTAGGTGACTTCCAGCGGCTTGAGCCCGTCCGGACGCGCTGCGAATTCGGGGGTCGAGGCGAGGCTGAACGTACTGCCGCTGTTGACGGCGGCCGCCAGATCACTGATCGAGGCGATGCCGCGTTCCTCGGCATCCGTGCGCCGCATGCCCAGTGCATAGGTGTTGTTCGCGCTTGAGGCGTTCAGCCAGACCAGGCCTTTTTCAGCGTCCAGCTTCTTCACCGTTGCATAGGTCTCGTCCGGGCCCATGGGCTCCGAGATCTTGTTGTAGGTGATGAGCGCCGTGCCGGTGTATTCCCAGCACACATCAATCTGGCCGTTTTCCTGCGCCTGGCGCAGCACCACGCTGCCCATACCGGCGCGCATATCCACGTCATAGCCCTTGGCCTGCAGCAGCTGCGAGGTCATTTCGGCCATGATCTGCTGCTCGGTGAAGTTCTTGCCGCCCACGACCACTGTGTCGGCATGGGCCACGGAAGTGGCCAGCGCCAGCGTGATCGCCGGCAGAAGGTGTGTGAGTTTCATGGTGGTCTCCGTTGTTGATGGTGGGCCAGGCTCAATGCGCCTGGCGCAGGGGGTTGGCACCGCGTGGTATGAGCATGAACGCGAGGCCTGCGAGAACGGTATCGACGGCCACGGCCAGCAGCGCCGTCGGGATGGCACCGGCCAGCATCATCGCAGGCTCATTCAGGTCGATACCGGTGAAGATCAGCTCGCCCAGCCCGCCGCCGCCAATCAGGAAGGCGAGGGGCACGGTGCCCACATTGATGGTGAGCGCCGTGCGCATGCCGGCGAAGATCACGAAAAGGGCGTTGGGCAGCTCCACGCGCATGAGGATCTGCAGGGGTGTCATGCCCGTGCCCCGGGCCGCTTCGATCAGGAACTCAGGTACGGCCCTGAGCCCGGAATAGGTATTGCGCACGATGTAGAGCAGCGAGGCCAGCCACAGCGCAAACAGCGCCGGCGGCGTGCCTATACCCAGCAGCGTCATGGACAGCGCCAGCACCGCCAGTGTGGGGATGGTGGTGCCTATGTTGAGCATCTGCATCATGCCCTCGGCCGATGCCTGCATGAACGGCCGGCTGAGCAGTATGCCCAGGGGAATCCCGGTCAGGATCGCCAGTCCGCCCGAGATCAGCGTCAGCTCGATATGCTGCAGCCCCAGGTAGAGGATGTCTTCACCATATGTTGTCCACAATCCGCTTGCCCACAGTCCGTCGCCCAGGCTACTCATGCCGCCTTGTCCCGGCTGCGGTCACGCCCCAGGAAGCGGGCCAGGTCCTCCATGGCCAGGCCGCCGAGGTAGACGCCGTTGTCGTCCACGCAGGCGAGCCAGTCCTGGCGGTGATCCAGCATCAGCGACATGGCCGTGCGCAAATCATCGCTGGGGTGCGCCACCGCGGGGGCGGGGCGCCAGTGGGCACTGTTCAGTGCGCCCGAGCCACCCAGGCCGTCCTGGCGGGCAACACCGACCACGCGCTCGCGCTCGTCGACGACGGCCGCATCCGTATGGTGGGTGGACGCGAGCAGGCGTCGCGCCTCGTCCAGCCGTATGCCGGCCCGCAGTCGCGGTGCCTTGCGGCACATCGCCTGGTGCACGCAGGCCAGCGACAGCCGTTTCAGGCTGCGATCGCGCCCCACGAATTCAGCCACGAAATCATTGGCCGGATACGCCAGGATGCGATCGGGCGTGTCCGCCTGCTCGATGCGGCCTTCGCGGAAGATGGCAACCATGTCGCCCATCTTCACCGCTTCGTCGATATCATGGCTTACAAACAGGATGGTCTTGCCCAGCCCGGCCTGCATCTTCAGGAATTCGTCCTGGATGGCCTCGCGGCTGATGGGGTCCAGCGCCCCGAAAGGCTCATCCATCAGCAGCACGGGCGGGTCGGCCGCAAGCGCGCGGGCCACGCCGATGCGCTGCTGCTGGCCGCCGGAAAGCTCGGCCGGGTAGCGCCGCCCGAAAACGCCCGGGTCCAGCGCCATCATCTCGAGCAGCTCTTCGGCGCGCCGGCGGATGCGATCGCCCGCCCAGCCCAGCATGCGCGGCACCACGCCAATGTTCTCGGCCACCGTCATGTTCGGAAACAGGCCGATCTGCTGGATCACATAGCCCATGTTGCGCCGCAGCGTGATGGCGTCGTGATCGCTGGTGTCCTGGCCGTCGATGAAGATGCGGCCGTGCGTGGGCGCAATCAGGCGGTTCACCATCTTCAGCGTCGTCGTCTTGCCGCAGCCTGACGGCCCCAGCAGAATGCAGATACGGCCCTCGGGCACGTGCAGCGATACATCGTCCACCGCAACCGTACGGCCCTGGCGGGTCTCAAAGGTCTTGTTCAGGTTTTCGAGTCTGATCATGTTGGCTTCGACTCCTTTATCGAGTTCATGCCGTGCCCGCCGGTTGCAGGCCCGTGGGCGTGAGCCGGCGCTGCGCCCACAGCAGGAGCAGGTCTGCGATGATGGCCAGCAGGCTCACTGCCAGGGCGCCGGCAATGAGCTGGCGCGGGTCGGTCTGCGAGATGCCGCGGCTGATGAAGATGCCCAGGCCCCCGGCGCCGATGTAGGTGGCAATGGCCATGATGCCGATATTGAGCACGGCCGCGCTGCGCACGCCGGCCATGATGACCGGGATCGCCAGCGGAATCTCCAGCTGCCACAGGCGCTGGCGCGGCGTCATGCCCATGCCGCGTGCGGCCTCGCGCAGGGCGGGGTCCACATTCTTGATGGCGGTATAGGTATTACGGATGATGGGCAGCTGTGAATACAGCAGGACCGCAATCACGGCGGGCACGTAGCCGATGCCGTAGCCGATGGGAGACAGGATGGGAATCATCAGCCCGAACAGGGCGATGGAAGGAATCGTCATGACGACGGCACCGGTGTACAGCACCAGGCCGGCCAGTCGCGGATGACGGGTGATGAAGATGCCCAGCGGCACCCCGGTCAGGATTGCCAGCCCTATGGCCACGCCCACCAGCGAGACGTGTTCCACAGTACGCCGTGCAATCTCGTCCATATTGTGGACGATGAACAGCCATGTTTCCATGCGTCATCCTCCTTTGATTTGATACGAAAACGGGTTTTTGCATTACAATTCGCGGTTTCTCCAAAACGTATCCGGTTTTGCACTATACTTCGCGCACGTGAGAGCGCGCACATCTCACGCATCTCTCATTTTCACCGGCACCGCGCGGCATGCGCACAACCGGTATGACCATTTTTTACGGGACTCCATGGCAACCACTCTGGCATGCACATGCCGCCATGGCTCCGGCCTTTTCCCGTGCCCGCCCCATCCCGGGGCACAGCGGGATCCTTCACAGGGAGCACTCGACTATGCAAGGCCTGCACCTCACCGCAGATCTCTATCATTGTGGCTGTGATGCGTCCATACTGACGCATGCCGACACTCTGGCGGCGCTGTGCCGAAAACACACCGTGGACGTCGGTCTGACGCTCGTGGGTGAGAAATGGCATACCTTTCCCGACTATCAGGGCGAACCTGGCGGGGTGACCGGCATGCTGCTGCTTGCCGAATCCCATCTGGCCATCCATACCTGGCCCGAACGCAATGGTGTAACACTGGACGTCTATGTTTGCAACTTCGAGGGTGACAACTCCAGCAAGGCCGAGCGCCTGATGAACGCGCTGGAATCGGTGTTTGCACCCGGCCAGTCGCAGCGCAACCGCCTGTGGCGCGGCGAGGCCGACGGCCCCGGCCCGCAGGGCGAACTACTGCTGGAAACCCTGAACGAGAACAGCGTCTACGGCTTCCGTTTTGCGCGCCGCCTGCTGTCGCGTCAGACGCAGTACCAGCATCTTGAGCTGCTCGAATCGGCCGACATGGGCAAGACCTTGCGCCTGGACGGCTGCCTGATGACGGCCGAGACCGAAGAGTTCTTCTATCACGAAGCCCTGGTCCACCCGGCCGCCATCGCCCACGCGGCACCGCGCCGCGCGCTCATCATCGGCGGCGGTGACGGCGGTGCGCTCGAAGAGCTGCTCAAGCACCCGCTGGAATCCGTCACCCTGGTCGATCTGGACGAAGCGGTGATCGCCGTTTCGCGCGAGCACCTGACGTCCATCAACAAGGGGGCGTTCGACGACCCGCGCGTCAGCGTACACATCGGGGACGGGGCGGAATTCGTGGCACACTGCGACGAAACCTTCGACCTGGTGCTGCTCGATCTGACCGATCCGGAAACGCCCGCCGGCCCGCTGTATACCCAGGCCTTCTTTGCGCAATGCAAGCGCGTGCTGGCCCCGGGGGGTGCCATCGTCCTGCATCTGGGCTCGCCCTTTTTCGAGCCCGACCAGGTGCGAAGCCTGGCCGGTGAGCTGCACGAAGTCTTCGACCAGGTACACGGCTACGGCCTGCACATCCCGCTGTACGGCGCCTACTGGGCGCTGGCTGTCGCCTCCGATACGCTGGACCCGACGACCATTGATGCAGCCATCGTGGCACAACGCCTGAAGCATCGCGATATCGGCGAGTTGCAGTATTACAACCGCCACGTACACGGCGCCCTGTTCGCCCTGCCCACCTTCTATCATCGCCTCATGATGGATGCGCAGGTGGTGGAGGCCTGAGGTTTGGGGGGCGACGGCCGGGCGCGGGTTTGTCCCTAGGCATTTCCCCCGATGACGCGCCTGGCTGAGATGGGGTACAAACTAGGCTGACGGGCGGGAGCCGGCAAGTCCCGCCTGTCCGAGAACAATAACAATGGCAACTCGCTTCCGGAAAAGAACACAGAACAACGCGGGAAGGGGAAAAAGAAGAAAAGCAGTGGCGGTTGGGTGCACGAACCGCCACTGCAAGAATGCCGGGGAGTCGATTCCAATCCGTAGATGAGTCTGAACTTGTTGGCTAGCAGCCTGTGTTGATGTGTACAGCCGCCGCCCTGTGGGTAGGCGGTGGGTAACGCGTCAAGCGTTATCCACGGGCTATCCATAGGG
>Ga0265293_10013755_pt1 | contig 10426 bp, 11 predicted proteins | sample Munlanlewell138R_FD_192505 | JGI IMG/M metagenome (GOLD analysis project Ga0265293, IMG submission 192505) | Leachate microbial communities from a municipal landfill in Southern Ontario, Canada - Leachate well 138R | ecosystem: Engineered > Solid waste > Landfill > Unclassified | place: Canada...
ACACGAGTTTGAATTAGATGATGGAGATTCCGAATTCATCTCTTTTGATTTTATTTCTCCTACGAAACAGACGGGAAGTTACAAATTTAGTCTTACCTTAGACTATGATTATGGAGATAGTTCAGATACATTTAGAAGATCTAAAACATTAGGAACTTATACAATTAGACTTGAGGGAAATCAATGTAAAATTGATGATTCAAATCTTCCAACAATTAGTCCAGCTCTTGACGAAGATACCGAGACAAAGGTTGGAGAGGATTTAGTTTTACTAATTAATGTTACTAACAATGGAGAGACCGGAGATATTGCGGTTGTTATTGACGGATATACTTCCTGGGCAAATTTGGTTACACCTAGCGGATATTCCCTAGCATTAGCAAAAGGAGAGACTAAAACTATCACTGCAACATTTACTCCAATTAAAGCAGGAAAACAGGAATTCATTATCAAAACATTTGTTGGAGCATCAATGAAGGAAAGAAAGGTAACTGTTGAAATTGAAGAGGGAGAGAAAAGTCTTTTCAAATCAATATTCGGAGATGTTAAATTTAATCTTGCCTTCTGGCTTACAATTGGAATTTTTGTAATCTTGATTTTAATAATCTTCGTTCTATTCGTGAAGTTCGTAGCTGCCTCAACTTCAAAAGAATAACTTTATTAATCTCTTTTTATTTAGTAATATATGGATTCAAAAAAAGAGTTTAAGATTTTCGGAAGATATATTCTAATTTTATTAGTTTCACTAGGAAATCTTTTTTTATTTTATAAAATATTTACTCTTCCAACCCTCTATTTTTCTTATTGGATTCTTTCTCTTTTCAGAGAAACAGTTTTAGTAAACAACATTATTATCTTCGGAGATTCTCTTCTAGAAATTGTTAAAGCGTGTGTTGCCGGAGCGGCTTATTTCCTTTTATTTATACTTGCAATGTCAATTCCTCTAGAGACTAAAAAAAGAATAAAGCTGATTTTATTTTCCTTCATGAGTTTATTTTTTATAAATATTTTAAGGATTGTCATTATGGCTTTTTTAGTTGATAGCTTCTTATTTGAATCTCTTCATATGCTTATCTGGAATTTCTTTTCAACAATATTCGTCGTGGGAGTTTGGTTCCTATCTGTAAGGGTTTTTAAAATTAAAGAGATTCCATTTTACACAGATTTTATGTCCATAAAATCTTCTATAAAAAAACCGAAGAAAAAATCACCTGTGAAAAAATCCAAGAACTCCAAGACTCGCAAGAAGAATTAAAATTCCAGCGATAATAACTCCGAGAGAAATTGCAGCTACACTTTTCTTTTTTTCTAAACCAAATAACCAAGCAATTAAAGTTCCGCTCCAAGCACCAGTTCCTGGTAGAGGAACTGCAACAAAAATTACCAAGGCTAAAAATCCTAAATTATTAAATCTCTCTTCGAAGTTTTCATTTTTTCTTCGTAATCTTTTTACAAATCCATTAAATATTTTTGAGTAGAATTTCCATTTCATTAGATGAATGTGAATAAATTCTAAAAAAGTATATGCTAAAAAAATTACAAATATATTTAGTAAAACTACAATTAAGAAATAGGGGATAATACTTAGGTTATTTTTTAAACAATAATCAACAATAACTGGAAGGCCTCCTCGAAGTTCAACCAAAGGAACAACAGTTAATAAAAGCGCAATTAAAAGTTGAATTTCCATTATAGTGTTGCATTATTTATTTTTGCAACAAACCCTATCATCAATCTTTCAGTGCCTTTATTATATCCGCAATTTTTCACATTTACAATATAACAATTTTCTTCCTTTTCAATACCAAATTTACCAGAATTTACTAACATAATAACGGTTTTATTCTCGTGAGAACTTTCGCAGTTTGCAAAATTTAATCCTTTTTCATTTGCATAATCCTCATCAATAACTGCGCCACTAACAAAATCTACCCAAGGAAATACTTCCATAAATTGTTTTAAATTTGCGTGTCCTACTGCAAGTTCTGCTCTACACTTTTGCTCTTCTTGTCCTTGAGGATCAAAGGAAATTACAACCTCTCTTGAGAGAGCAAACTCTTCAGTATTTATTGGAATTTTATTTTGTTTAGGATTATGTCTGAAGTATAAATTGAAAAACGTGCTAACTTTTCCATTATACATTATAGGGGTTTTTCCATGATAGTATTCAATACCATCTTTAACCCGAGTAAAATTAACCCCTCCGTAACTAAATTCATTAGAGTCTTTTACATAAAGATAACCAATTATTGAACCTCCAAGAGTTAATAAAATTATTACAAAAAACCACATAGCAGTTTTATTCTGTTCTCTTTCCTGAGCAGAAATTTCTTCAACTTTATCCTCGGAAGATTTATCTTTTATACTATCTTTCTTAGTTTTTTTCACATTCTTTTTTGTAGTTTTTTTAGCCATAGTTTCCTTTATAATTTATAGTTTAAAAGTTTATTTGATTCCTAACATATTGTAGGTTATAGCGTCGATACCCTTCTCAGAATTTCCGTAGATGAATAAGCAGTTATCAACTCTTTCAACTCTATCTTCCTCACTCTCTCTAAATACAATTAAATTATCTGAGCAATTTTTAGGAGGAATATCTTCTTCACATTCTTCCTCATAACAGGCCTTTTGATATCTAGAATAAATTCCATCAAGGTTAAATAAGAAATGTGATGAGGCTGAATTTTCTTCGGTAATGTAGAGAGGTTTCCCATAAAAATCATCAAATGTTGAGGTGTTTTGATAGATGTCTCTTGATGAATTCGGTAAGTCGAAAAAATAGAATATTGCTCCCTCTAGATCTAAAGCATAAAATCCTCCCTGATCATAATAAGTTAAACCTCCATATTTTATTCTGTCTCCAAGAATTTGATTTTGATTATTTCCAAATAACTCTGCAGCAAAATATCCTGCCGTTGATAATAGAAGTAAGGAGGCCATAAAGATTACAATAATTGTCTGATTTCGCTGTTTCTTTTTCTCTCTATCTTTCTCAGATTCTATCTTTTTCATAGCCATATTATTTTAAGATTATTCCTATTTAAAAATGTTAGGTTTATTCTTAGAGAGATTATTCAATTTAAGATTCAATTTGAAAATCCTACCCTGAGTTTTTTTTGGCTTCTGAATTCATGGATTTAGAATTCGGAAGGACGGAAAATTTCCTATTTTCCGTATTAGGGGGTGAGCAATTTGCTCTTGCTAAAATTTTTGTAACTTTCTAAATCGCAAGAGTAAATTGCGAATTGCTTTCTTTTTCCTTTAACTAACTTAGTTTCTTTGATTGGGAGAAATCTTTCTTTTCTAAAGAAAGATAGTTCGTTGAAGAGGTAGAAAATTTTTCAAATTTTCTAGATCTAAAAAGAAAGGAGTTCTTAGGAAAGCTTTTTAAACCTATATCAACTGATATAGGTATGGAAGTACAAAAAATAGTCCAACGAAATAGATTCTCTAGATATCCTAGATTAGATACTATTTTAATGGTAGAGGAATTTATAAAAGAACATAGTGCTGAATTTAAAGTTTATCAACTTTGGGAGAGACTTCCAAAAAAAATAATGTATCAAACTTACAAAGTAATTTTAGAGTACCTTCTAAGTATAAATAAAATAGCCATAGATTCCGAAAATAAAATAGGATACATTTGGAGTGAGGAAGCAGGAAACTATTTCAAAAATAAAAAAGAAAAACTAAGATGGGAATAGCAAAACCTAGTGATGAGGTTGTATTCGCAGAAGAAAGTATTAAGGAGGCATTAATTAAACTAAAAACAGAAGATCCTAAATTGTATAAACATTTAAACCGAGCAAAAGAAGATATTCAGGAAAATGCTTTTTGCGGTATTCAACTCTCAAAAAATTTAATTCCAAAAGATTGGATTCAGAAATACAAAATTACAAATCTGTGGAAATATAATCTGCCCAATGCCTGGAGGTTATTGTACAGTATAACAACCCCCTCTAAGATAGAAATTATCTCAGTATTTCTAGATTGGATGGATCACAAAGATTACGAAAGAAAATTTAACTATTAGAGTTCTTCTCTGAAAATCCAAGTTTGAGTTTTCTAGGAGTTAGGAAAGCTTTTTAAACTCTTATCAATTGATAATAATTAGAGATGAGTTAATAATAAAATGGTACAAATACAGGTAAATAATGAAAGGAAAGTTTCCTCTCCAACTTTAAATACAGTCCTAATGGTAGAGGATAGTTTGAGAAATTCTAGGGAAAGTATAATTTCTATAGCTGAATTAAAACGACAGCTCCCAAAACAAATAAACCATAATGTTCTTATGGTTATTTTAGAATATTTAGAGCAGAGCGGAAAGATTTTAGTAGGACTAAAAGGAATAAGTTGGATTTATACGGATAGAAAAATTCTTAATAAATTAATAAATTCTGGAACAGAATTATGAATAAAAAAGTTAGAATAGTTTTATTAGGCGAAGCTGAAAAATCTTTCAAAAGATTAAATGAAATTGTAGGAAAACAAATTTAAGAGGAAAAAAGGGAATAAATAAAAAACTAACAAAAAAGCTAAAGATTTTTTATTTGATAAAAAATCCTATCTAAGTTTTTCTTTATTAGGAGGAACTTTCTTTTTTCTAAAAAGAAAGGAGTTCAATTAAGCAGAAAATAGAATTTATTAGACAAAATCCTTTCTATGGAGATCCAATAGCAAAAAATTTAATTCCAAGAAAATATAAAATTGAGGGGCCAACAAATTTATTCAGAGTAGAACTCTCCCAATTTTGGAGAATGTTATATACCTTAAAAGGAGATGAAATAGAGGTTATTGCATTTATATTAAATATCTTAGATCATTCAAAATATAACAAAGAATTCGGATATAGGAAAAAATAGAAAAATCCAATCTTGAGTTTTCTAGGGGTTAGGAAAGCTTTTTAAACATCCTTAGATAATAAATTTTAATTAACTCCCCATCATTAGTTTCGACTAACGATGGGTTTTTTATTTATGGCTAGAATCGTAGTATATATCGACGGGAGTAATTTTTACCATCTTTCTAAACTTCTTTTTATTAAGATTCTTTGTTTATAAGACTCTCTTTAGGATTAAAAAATAATTTTAGATAACTATTATCTGAAAGTCTCACATACTTAATTCTTTTGTCTTCTTTATCTCCACTTTCAATAATAAGACCTCTTTTGACTAGTTCTCTGACAGGAGTAGTAAGATTCGTTATTCCGATATTGGTTCGAATAGATAAATCTTTCTGACTTTGTTTTGGAGATTCTATTAATGCACTTATTATCTTTAATTGGTTTTCAGTAAGAGATAGCATAATCTCTTGTTTTTCTTTCTCTTGTACTGCTAGAATATCAGATAGATTAATTTGATAAGGGGCTTTTTTTCCAGAATTAAGAGTAGCATCCTCTAAAACTTTAAAGGTGAATCTAATATTTTGATTTAATGTTGTATAAATCTCAATTACTGTTTTATCATCATAGGGTTTTAGATAATTCCCTCCTTCGATCTTTAATGTTTCGCATCTTTTCTGTAATATATCCAAAACATCCTCATTAGATAATGGATTTAATATTATGGGACGATTGAAAATAGAGCTAACTTGTCCAAATGACTCTAAGGCTGAAATTGTTTCCACCGGACCTAAAAAAAGAGTGTGTAATCCTTCTATTTGTAGATAATCTCTTATAGATCTGAAAAATTCAGCCAATTTTTCTAACTCTAGGTTTTCTAAATTATCATAAGGTATAATTATTTGCTTACCTAATTTTTGTATTTCTTGACAGAATTCTTGAAGTAAATCTTCTAAGATTTCAGGGCTTAGTTGTGAGGGATTGTTTAGGGTTTCCCCATATCCTCCGCCCACAATTCCAAAAGTTCCTTGCACTGTTTTTTTCTTAGATATAGAGACATATTCTTTTATCTTTTCTAGCGATTTTATTTTTGTGTTTTCCTCCCAATTAAAAACAATCGAAGAGGTATATATTGAGGAGAGGGTTGCTAAGAGAAAGTCTATAGCTGTCCAATCTTGGAGAACTTTTATTTCGGCGCTCGTAGTTAGGTATTTCCGATCTTCTTTTTTAAATGCTAAGTCCCATCTAACAAAATTTGTAAATGTTGTTTTTCCTACCCCGAAACTTCCCACTATAATATTTCTCGTAGAGTTTTTAGAGAATATCATTTTCCTTAATGAACTAATTTCTTCAACTCTTCCGCAGAAGACTTTTTGTATCGGAAAAACACTTAAGAGTCTAACGGGGGAGGTAAAGTAAGGACTCTCCTTTAAACCATATTTAGGCCAGATAATATCTTTCTCAGAAGGGGAGTATTCTTGAGTAAATTCCATCTTAAAGTTTATAATAAACTAGCATTTAAATAGTTATTGGTTTATAGATAATTATGTAATAAGATATAGTTATATCTTAAGATATAACTATTTTAGTTAATTTTTTCTCAGAAAATAAGATTTTCGACAAACGAAAATCCAAGTTTGAGTTTTCTTTTGGTTAGAATGAGATTTTCTTTTGCTTCTGACTTGTAAAAGTCGGAAGGACGGAAAATAGGAAATTTTCCGTATTAAAAGAAGGGGAGTTCGTTCAAAGAACCCGTATTTTAGACTTAGGCAAAAATGCATAAATCTTCCTCACAATAAAAATAAAAGAAAAAATAATAAGAATAAAAAAAAAGATACAGAAAAACAGGAAGTTTTTCTGTCCCTCCAACTCTCCTTAAATCGAGTTGAAGGAAAAAAGGTTCAAAGAACCCGTATTTTAGACTTAAGCTGTTACTTCTTGAGCAACATCAGCAGTAGTACCTATAAAAAAACATAGAACTCTTACTTCAAATTTAAATAAAATAAGAATAATAAAAAAAAAGAAAAAAGGGTTCAAAGAACCCGTATTTTAGACTTAAGCTGTTACCTCTTGAGCAACATCAGCAGTAGTACCTTTGTATTTCTTACCAACTACGTAGTCTTTGAGTGCAAGATACTTTGCTCCGTTTTCTGTATCCGCAGCATTATAACCTGCAACAACAATAGCTACTTTTCCGTCGTCTTTATCGAAGGATTGTATTAAATACTCTCCTGCGCTAACTCCGGTTTTTTCAGTGAAAGCTTCACCGAAAGTTGGACCGTTGAATCCTAGATAATCAGCCGCAACTGAGTTGATAGCAGAACCACCAACAACAATTAAGTTTTTACCAGACATCTTTGCAGCATCTGTATCAGCTACGATTAATTTACCTGCTTCAGCTGGAGTAGAACTAACTTCAGATGCAATTGTAACATCGTATGTTACTTCTTCAGAAGGAATGTATAAAGTTGTTTTTGCATCTTTATCTGTATCTGATTCAGCATAAGTACCGAACTCAGATAAGTAATATGCATTATCTCCTTCATCATCACTTCCTCCGTGAAGATTAGTTTGATCTAAACTAATTTTAAATTCTCCTTTACTAGAAGTACTACTATCTGCGATTAAATCAATTGTAAAGTCAATTGCTTTATCATATTGCTCTCTCACAGTTATCGAAGTAGGATTGCTAGAAGCATAATCTAAGGTTACCTTTGCATTATTCTCGGTATAGAATGAATCTATACTGTAGAAGAAGTTAGTTTTAGTCACAGTTCCACTATTACAATCTCCAGATGATTTGTTTACAAGATACCAATCACTTCCTGTAGAAACTGTCCATTCAGAAGAATTTCCACCATTTTCAACGATGGAAACTTGACAGACAATCGCATCAGAAGTGAGTAATTGATCTCCTGATTTTCTCTTAGTTGTATCTCCGGTAGATTCATCTTTGAAAGTTATTTCATCGCCGTTAGTTGAATAACTAGCTTTCAAAACTCTAGTGATATAACTCTTTTCAGTAAGTCCCTCTTGAACTAATACAATGTCATTCTTTGCTATAGAAGTATTATCTAATCCTCTATAGATAGAATCCCAGTCTAAACTCCCTCCCTTATTATCTTTAATAGGTTTGATAGTATATTTGTTTCCATCTCTATTTGTAAGTTCTACAGACAAGGTTTGTCCTGTTCTAGTAAAGCTTACAACTTCTTTCTCTGAATCCTTCAGATCCATAGAAGAACCTCCGAAAACCAAATTTATGGTTCCAAAGATAGGGTCAGAAATACTTTCTCCCATTTCAAGATAATTAGCTTCATCAGTTTCTAAATCTAATCCGGAAGGAGTAAATGCAAATGTTAAGCTATTGATCTTTGTTAGATCTGTAGCAGCATTTATACTTACTTCCATTCCATCTACATCTTCATCGTTTAGTTTAACTGTGTCAAATCCATTATTTACAGTTCCAAGATCTAATTCCTCTGCACCTACAAATATTTCCACACTTGCAGTTGGAGTAGGAACAGTCTGCATAAAGATTCTGTTTACATAGAATTTTTGATCGTCCACATATTCAGTATCTCCTGCTTTTACCTGGAATGTTTTTCCATTGATGGATATAGTAGCTTCGTTTTGGTCAGTATTAGCTCCTTGGACTTCAATAACATAAGATTCTCCTCCTACATTAACTGTTTTTGTAGAATCTACGCCGATAACTTCTGTTTGAGCAGAAGCATAAAGGATTAAATTGGTAGTCAAATCTTTTGCGACAGTGAATTCTTTTCCTGCAATTACTAGTTTTTCTCCATCTCTTACGCCTGTTGCGTTAAAAGGTTGATCAAACTTAACTACAAGATTCCAAGCTTCACCAACACCCTGATTTAGATAAAGAACAGGTCTAACATCTTCTGCTAGATTACTATTTATAACATAGTTTTCTTCATCTTCAAGATCTCCAAATGCAACTGCATGACTTCCAAGATTTAACTCTTGTGTATAGTCTACAGTTGAAGAACCAGATCTAATCTTTCCTTTTGCTAATACACTAGGTAAGTTAGAAGAAGTTAATTTATCTCTAACACTTTTAAGTGCATCATCATAGGTTAAGTCAGTTCCTGGAGCTTTTATTTGAAAAGATTCTCCGCTTACGCTAACTGCACCTTGTGTTGCAGATTTAGCAAGCTCAGTTTGTAAAGTACTAATTGCGTTTGCGTCGTTAGAACCAGTACCCTGGACGATAACTGTGTTATCTGCCTTAAGAGTTGTTGGTAAACCAGCTGCAAAAGCACCTCCGATTACAGAGCTTAGCATAAGAACGCTTCCTACTGTTGCTAATATTTTTTTGAATTTCATTATTTATTAACCTCCTTTCAGCACTATTTGGTCAGCCGCCTTTGTTAAGGCCTCGCGAACGAGTTCAGCATTCCTTATAGCCTGGCCGGAACCTTCATGTAATGAAAGTTATCTTATGACTAGGGAATCATAAGTGTTATTACTGTACACTATTTGTATACTGTCTAGTCATGTACTCTACGAGTACAATTAATCTAGATTTTTTCTCTTTTTAAAGCTTTTGTTTCCAAAATCCAAAAAACCCGAAAAATCCCCATTTTCTTTAAAAGGCTTTCGGTTTTTTCAAGGGAAAAAGAAATTTTTCGGAAAATTTTTTAAAATTTTCCTCAAACCGAAATATATATGGTATGAAATACCATATATCAACATTTCTGAAAGAACACTTATAAAGGTGATTGAAAATCACCGACAACGAACAGCCCATATGGGCTGTTCGGAAAAAGCAAAACACAACTTGTTGTGTTTTGTACGTTGCGATTGATATTTCAAGAAGGTTTTTCATCAATCGCAACTAATTTAAACTATAAAAACTAGGATTTAGTATGGAACCTAAAGAATGGCTATTTGAATCGGAAGGAGATATTAGAAAGGCAAAAATTCTTTTTAAAGGAAATGCCTTCGATGGCTCCGTTTTCTATGCCCAACAATCTGCTGAAAAATCCTTAAAGGCAGTTATAATTTTTCTAAAAAAGCGATTAATTCGAACACACGATCTACTTCTTCTCTCAAGAATGGTTGACCTTCCGGAAAATCTTCTAAGAAAAGCAGTTTTACTAAACCCATACTACACAACCTCCAGATATCCTGGAGTTATAAAAAAAAGAATAACTCTTTCAGAAACAAAAGTTGCAATAAATTATGCCGAGGAGGTTTTCAAATGGTGCAAAGAAAAAATAGAAACATCGAAATAGCAAGAAACTTTAAAAAAAATATAAAGGGAATAAAAATTTCTAAATTTTTACTATTCGGATCAAGAGCCAAAGGAGAGGAAAAAAGAGACAGCGATTTTGACATAATTGTAGTCTCCGAAGACTTTAAAGGAAAAAGATGGAATCGAAGACCTTTAGAAGTATATTTATCCTGGAATGAAAACAAACCTCTAGAACTTCTCTGCTACACTCCAAAGGAATTTAACCAACTTAAAAACAAAATCACAATAGTCCGCGAAGCAGTCAAAGAAGGAATAGAGATTTAGAGTGAGATATGGATTTTGAGTTTTCTGAGTATTGCGAT
>Ga0265293_10013756_pt1 | contig 10426 bp, 2 predicted proteins | sample Munlanlewell138R_FD_192505 | JGI IMG/M metagenome (GOLD analysis project Ga0265293, IMG submission 192505) | Leachate microbial communities from a municipal landfill in Southern Ontario, Canada - Leachate well 138R | ecosystem: Engineered > Solid waste > Landfill > Unclassified | place: Canada...
ATGCCGGACGGGGGTCAGGTCCCGCGCCGACACCCGCAGCGCCTGCTCCAGCGACGGCCGGTCTCGCGGATCAACCCGCTGGAACAGGATGCGGGCGTCCTGGCGCAGCACCCCCGGGTCCAGTTCGAGCAGGTCGTGGGCCGCATCGTTGACGTAGGAGAACTCGCTGCGGCCGTCGACCCGCAGGCGGGCCTGGTAGATCAGCCCGGGCAGGCGGGACGCGATCTGGCGGATGAAATGCAACTGGTTCGATATCTCGGCCGCTGCGGCCTTCTCGGCTGTCACGTCCATCATCACGCCGAAATCGGCTTCCGGCATACCCGCCACCGAAAGACTTCCAACGGACGCGCGAAACCAGCGCGTGCCGCCATCCGGGTGCAGCCACCGGAAGTCATTGTGGCTTTCGTCCCGCGCCTCGCGCGCGGCCAGCCATTCGGGTATGTCATCGGGATGGATCAGGTCGCGCCCATGCAGCTTTTTCTTGGCCGCCGTCGGCGAACGCCCGGTCAGGCGCGACAGCCCAGGCGACCAGGTCACCTCGTCTTCGCTCCGGGCACTGATCCAGTACCCCACGTTGGCCAGGCGCTCCATGACCGCATGCATCGCCACCTGCCGCTGCAACTCCTGGTTGGCCCGCTGGAGGGCCTGCTCGGCTTCGTGCAGATCGGTGATGTCCTCCAGAAATGTCAGCAGCAGGGCTTCCTCGCCATTGTTCAGGACCGTGCCGCGCACCCGAACCGGCGAAGGCCGATGTTGACGAGGCGGAACGTGAGCTCGATGCTGCTGTCGCCCAGCTTGTCGAGGTACTGCCGCCGCTGGTCGGCCGACGACCAATGCCCCAGATCGACGGTCGAGCGCCCCAGCGCGTCCTCGCGGCGCATGCCGGTCAGCCGCAGCCAGGCGTCGTTGACCGCCAGCAGGCAGCCATCACTGAACCGGCTGACGCTGGCCGCCATCGGCGCCGCCAGGAACAGGGCTTCCCACGGCAGCGGGGTGTCCGGCGTCGGGGCGGCGGCAGGAAGGGCGGAAGACTGGGTCATCAACGCGCGGTGCGGTCATGCGGGCAGACAGATGGGCAGACCGGGCATCTCTCACCTTCATCGCATGATGCCGCAATATCCCGCCACCGATGCGGCATTTCCGCACGCAATCGCCGTTTGCCCCATGAGGATTTCCACGGATGGCGGGCCATGCCATGCCCCATCCGGGAGCGCCGTGGACCGGCTTTGCCGGAGCGCGCCAGCGGCGCAGGGACGTGTCAGAATTGGCTGTTCACCATGAGGCGCACCGACAGGCGCTTGTCTTCCTCGGGCAGCTTGTCCATCGCGTAGGCCAGTGTCACGCGAGCCGAGACGTGGCGCCCCAGATACAGATTAGCGCCCCATCCCAGGCTGCTCAGTGTCTCGGCCTTCTCCAGGATGGAATCGGGCGGCAGCACGAACTTCACGTGGCCGGTATCGATGAAGAAGAAGCCGTTGGCCGAGAAACGGCCACCCGCAGGCCCTGCGTCCATCAGCGGGTGCTGCAGCTCCAGGGACAGGATGAGCCCGCGGTCGCCGGACAAGGCACCGACCGGGTAGCCGCGCACGCTGCCCTCGCCACCCAGGAAGAAATACTCGCCGGAGGGTAGCCCCTCGCTGCTCGTATGCTGGAAGGACACCGTGCCGCGCAACCCCCAGCCACCGCCCCAGAAGCGCGCATGCCGCACTGCCCCGCGGCCGACCGTGTACTTGGCGCGCTCCCCCGCCGACGTCGCCCGGCCGTTGTAGACCGAGTAGCTGGCCACCCACTGGCTGGCATCGCCCGTGTACTGGTACTCCACGCCCAGTTGCACGTCGTCGGTCTTGGTGCCTGACAGGAAGATGTCGCTGATGTCGTTTTCCACGTCACGGCGGCGCAGCCCTGCCAGCAGCACGGTCTGCGACCGCTCTGTGAAATGAACCGGCTGGCGCAGCGACAGCGCCGTGGCCGTCGACTCACCGGTGATATCGAGCTCGGCGAAGGGGCCGTGCTTGAGCGCCGTGTCGTCGCGGTTGACGGTGAGGTTCAGGCGCCCGCCCGAGCGACTGACCGGAAAGCCGTAGTCCACAGACATGCTCTTGAGACCGCTGGCGGTCATCGCGCCCAGCGTCAATGCATCGCGCCACCCGAGCAGGCTTTGATTAGTGTAAGACAGGCCCAGCCGGTTCTCCCCGGTGGCTTCGCTGCCGTAATTGTCGACCCCGACGCGAAACACATGGCGCGAGGGCTCCATGACCGCGATGTCCAGGTCGGTGCGGCCAAAGGTCTGACCCGGCTTGAGTTCGGCGCGCAACTGCGCGTCGTTGGTCCGGTTGAATTGAACCAGACTGGCCTGCAGCGACGGCAGGTCCACCAGGCGGTCCGGCTGCGCCTGCACCCGGTCCAGGACATAGCTCTCCCGCGTGGTCTCGTTGCCCGACACCGTCACCTGACCCAGGCGCCCCTCCACCAGGCGGATCGTGAACAGGCCGTCGGTCACATCCTGCGGCGGAATGAGCGCGCGCGCCGTCACGATGCCGCGGTCGCGGTAGGCAGCGTTGATTTTCTCCACCAGCGCCTGCATGTCGGCGAGCGTGGTCTCGCGGCCGAGATAGGCCTCGGCCATGCCCTTGAGCTCCTCCGGCGAGAACACCTCGGACGGTGGGTCGAACCGGATTTCGCGCAGCGTGAAGCGCACCGCGGGCGCAGCGGCCGGCGCGGCAGCCGGCGGTGGCGCCGGCTCGCGCAGCGGATCGGCAAGTGGCCGGCGCTCCAGGCGCTCTTGCTCAAGGCGCCGCTGCTCCTCCTCGATCCGGCGCTGCTGCAGGGCGCCGGGGTCGGCGCTGGGGGGAAGCACCACCTGTGCGTACGACGCGCCGGCAGCCAGTGCCGCCGACGCGGCCAGGACAAGTTTTTTCATGGTTGTCGTTGTTCGTCTTTGCAGTTGTCCCAGCGCCGGTCGTTGCCCTGGCTAGGCGCGCCGTCACACGTGTCCTCGTCCGTACGCACCGGTATGCCGCTAAAGCTCACGACCTGCTGCGCACCGGCCTGTCCATCCGCGGCCCAGTCACCCGCTCCCTGGAACGGGAAGCGCATCAAGCCCGCCAACGCCTGCTGGTAATCGGCGGCCTGCTCGGTGCTGAGGTTGTTGCCCATGGGCGTGATGGTCTCATGGTTGGGGCTGCGCGAAATGACATAGGTACCGGCCTGCATCCGCCGGCCGCTCAGACCGAACGGGAACGGTTCGCCGCCCGAGTAGAGCTGGACGTCGTAGCCCCCCTGGATGCGGCGGTCGTTCTGGTCCACCAGCACGCGGGTCCAGGGGTTGTGGATCGTCATGCGCTCGCCCACCCACAGCGAATTCACGAACAGATCGCCCGACAGGATGCCGACGTCACCGTTCGCCGAGAACAACTGGTCGAAGCGGAACGCGTACGGGGTGTTCAGCACCAACTGCACATCGGAGGCCATACCGCCGCCAAAGCCCGTCACCGAGCTACCCACGTCGCCACCACCGGTGCCGTTGATGTGGGCCGCCACGTTCCGGCCCGCCAGGCGCACGGAGGAGCCCACGTTGAGCGTGCGGCCCGTGACCGAACCCGGCGCTTCGAGCGTAACAGCATCGGCGCTGACGGTGCCGGCATCGATGTTGCCGTCGGACGAGCGGGCCGAGAAGGCACCCGCCAGTGCCGTGGCCGAGGCCACCTTGATGTCGCGGCGCGCGGCCAGGTCGATGGAACCGCGCCGCGACAGGAGGCTGCCGGCGCCGATGCCGCCCTGGGCGCTGCGCAGCGCGATGTCCTGGCCGGCGGTCACGCGCCGGGCCTCGACACCCCGTTGGCCATTCATCGCCACGGCGCCGCCGGCCTGCGTGCTGTCGGCCACCACCTTGCCGCGCCGGCTCGTCAGCGTCACGTCGCGCCCCATCTCGATGGAGCCGAAGCGCACGTCGTCCGCCGCCTCGACCGTCAGCGAGCGGCGCGCCCGCACCGTCCGTCCGGTCACGCCGCCGGTCGTGCTGTCCATGAGGATGTCGGCACCGGCCACCGTCTCGTCGGCATCGATATCGCCCCGCGCCCGCAGGCTGACGTTGCCGCCGGCCCGCGTGGTGCCGGCCTGGATGGCGCCAGCCTTGGCCTGCATCGCCACGTTCCGGCCTGCGGCGGCCGTGCCCGAGCGGATGTCGCCCGTCTCCGACAGCATCCGCACGTCGCCGCCGGCCGAGGTGTCGGCCGCGTCGATGTCGCCATGCGCTTCCAGATCGACGTCGCCCGTTTCGGCCCTCGTCACGCCGGTGGTGATGGCGCCGGCCAGGGCCTGCAAGGTCACGTTCTGGCCACCAGTGGCCGTGCCCGAGCGGATGTCGCCTGTTTCCGACAGCATCCGCACGTCGCCGCCGGCCACGGTATCGGCCGCGTCGATGTCGCCATGCGCCTCCAGATCCACATCACCCGTTTCGGCTTTCGTCACGCCGGTGGTGATGGCGCCGGCCAGGGCCTGCAGGATCACGTTCTGGCCACCAGTGGCCGTGCCCGAGCGGATATCGCCCGTCTCCGACAACATCCGCACGTCGCCGCCGGCCGTAGTATCGGCCGCGTCGATGTCGCCATGGGCCTCCAGATCGACATCGCCCGCCTCGGCCTTCGTCACGCCGGTGGTGATGGCGCCGGCCATGGCCAGCATGGTCACGTTCTGGCCTGCGGTGGCCGTGCCCGTGCGGATATCGCCCTCCAGCGAGGTGAGCAGCAGGCTGCCCTGGCCGCTGCGCACGGTCTCCAGGTCCACGCCCTTGAGGCCATCGACCGCGACATCCTGCTCGCCCGCCACCAGATCCAGGTCCATGGCGCCGCCCGTCGAGACGACGGTCACGGTCTTGTCCGGGCTTTGCGTACCAGTGCCGGTGCTGACCACCGAGCCGCCGGTGATGTCGCCCGACGCGGTCAGCCGCACGGCGTCGCCGGCCGTGACCTCGTCGATGTTCACGCCGCCGTCCACCGCCAGATCGACGCTGCCGTCGTCCGACGACGCCGACAGGTTGCGCACCCGGATTTCCAGCGGGTTGCCGTCGGCGCCGACGCCCTTGTCAGCCGCCAGCGTCAGCTTCGCGTCCGGCGGGGCGTCGGCGATGATGTCCAGACGCGTGTCGCCGCCATCGAGGATGCTGCCGGCCGTGCTGACGACGCGCACGGCATCGGCGGTGCCGTTGCCGCTTTCGATGCCGGTGACGATGGCGTCGCCGGTGGTTTCGATGTCGATCGTTCCAGGGCCGGCGCGCAGGCGGGCAGCCGCCACGCCATCGTCCTCCATGACCAGGCGCCCGGCGCGCACCTGTACGCCCTGCGCCGTGGATGAGACATCGGCCTGGGTCGTGAGCATGGTGGTCCCACCGGATGCCAGGCTGATGGTGCCCGCGCCCTCGACCTCGCCGTCGATCATCATGTCATGCGCCGCCGAGAGGGATGTAGCGCCGCCGGACGTCGACGAGCCGATGTTGAAATGCTCGCCCGCCGGGCCATGGAGATAGACCCCCTGGCCGGCCGTCGCCGCGGTGACCACGATCCGGCCATCCGCGTTGACGCCGACGTCCAGCGCATCGTCCTCGTCGCCGACGGAGCCTGTGCGCGAAACCAGCTCGAGATTCCGGCTGCGGATGTTCAATGCGGGTGCCGTCGGCGAATCGCTACCGATATCGAGGATGGAGCCTTCGGCGTCCAGCTTGACATCACTGCGCGAGTAGACCGTGTCCACCGTCAGGCCATCGGGCGTTTCGATCCAGATGTCCCCGGCGGCGCGCGCGATCAGCGAGGCATCCGGATGCAGGCTGATGCGCAGCGGAGCGCTGAGCGCGCCCGTCACCGGATCGGGGATGGCGCCAATGCCGCCATTGGCCGATTCGAGGATGAGGCTGCCGCCCGTCACGTTCACCGCGGCGCTGCCGGCGACCGCGTTGATCAGCGAGCCCGCAGCCTTGATGCGGATGTCCTCGGTCGCGCTCACACTGTTGATGCGCAGGTCCTGCTCCGACCCGATGTAGGCATGGCCGTCCGAGGCCGTTGCCGTCAACGCCCCCGTCGGCCCGGTGGCCACGTTGACCGCCTTGGGCTGCCTGATCGTGATCACATCGCCCGACACCGTGGCGTCGCCGCGCTCGGCGGCGGCCAGGGCGGCCTTCTGGGCCGTCGTGAGCGCGTCGAGCCCGACCGACAGGTCGATCGTCACGGTGTCCACCGAACCGATCGACGTGCCCGCCACCAACTCGATGTTGTTGCCCTTGACGTTCGGCGCCTTGATCGTCGTCACCGTGTCGGTGATGTTCTTGAGCAATCCGCCGCCCACCGACAGCATGAGCTGCGCATCGGTCCAGGTGGCTCCTTCGCGGATCTGGGCCTCTTCGCCGGTACCGGTGGCCACGCTGGCGTCGTATTGGAAACCGCTGTCGAAAGCCGTCGTCAGGCTGCCAACCTCGGCATGCAGCGTGTGGTACTGCCGGGTTCGGCTTGCTTCGTAGTCCTCGATCTGTGCCGCGTCCATGCCAGCCCCTTCCAGCGCCGTGCGCTCGTTGGCCGACACCTGGTAGACGTAGCCCGGGTCGTATACCGCTCCGGCATCGGCCTGCCCGCGGCGCAGCTGCCAGTACAGTCGGTAGTTGTTGTCCTTGCCGCGCTCGTAGGCGGTGACCGCTTCGTCGGCCTTTTCCACCGACGCCGCGCCGCGCAAGCGCAACTCGTCCCACAGATTGGCGAGTTCAGCCTCGGTAAAGCTGTCGGTCGTGGCGTAGGGGTTGTTGTCGATCACCGCGCCGCTGGTCTCGACCCGTACGTCGCCCGTTGCAGATTCGGCCGAAATGAGCAGCAAGTTGCCGTTGTACACGCCCGGGTTCGCCGCATCCGCCTGATTGTGGACATTGATCGAATCGCGCGCCGTCACCATCAAGCCGTTGTTCGGCAACTCGCTCTGGTTGGTGGTGTAGCCCGTCTTCACGTTCAGCGCGCTGGCCGCCGTGCCCACGCCGCCGTGACGGGACAGCAGCTCGACCCGCTTGCCCTGGACGACGGATGTCACGTCACTGGCGTTGACAATGTGGCGGTCAGCCTCGAGCACGACGTTGCCCACACCAGCACCGCCAATGATGCCGACCCGCAGGTCGCCCACCATTTCCCTGACACGCACCTCGCCCGAGGCCGACGTCGCGTTGAGCACACCGCTGTCGGCGATGTTGGTCTGCACCGCCTGCAGGGCGGTGCCAATGCCGGACTGCGCCGACAGGGTCACGTTCTCGCCGCTGACGATGGCCAGATCACCATTCTGGGTGATGCTGCCACCAGTGGACGTGATGGTGGTGTTGCCGCTGGCGTTGTTGATCGAGCCGTTGATGACCACGTTGCCCGCCGACTTCACGTCCACCTTGCCTTGGTCGAAGCCGATGTACTCGATAGCAATCGGGTAGTCCGCCTTGACACTGTCGTTGATGGTGGTCTTCGTTCCGGTGGCGACGGTGAACTCCTGGTAGTGCTTCGAGTGGATGCACAGCGTCCACCACGTGCAATCGCGCCAGCTGCGGCCCTTGGTCCAGACAGGATCATCGGTCACCACGGTTTGCTGCTTGCCTCCCGTGATGGAACCAGGGTTACCCCCAGAGGGAGCGTTGTAGACCGCCACCGAGTTCACATAGCGCTGCGAGTTGGCGCCTGTCGCGACGCTCAGATACTCCGCCTGAGACAACGGATCGTTGGATGTGGTGACGGACTTGATACGGTACTGGTCAAGCGCCTTGCTCTTGACATCGTCGAAACCAAACCAGCCATTTTGCGAATAGCGGTAGTAATCGATCTGGGATTTGTCGTACCCGACCGTCATGTTGTAGCGCAGACCGGTTTGCGGATTGAAGCTGTAGCCGGTGCGGGCAGCATTTTCTCCCCGCACATAGCTGGTGGTCGTGACCCTAGGCGTGCCGTCGGCGTTAAGACCCGAGATGTTGGTGATGTTGATCTGGCCCTTGACGTTCTTGCCGGTGTCCAGCGAGTTCACCCACACGGCCATGCTCGTCTGGTTATCGATCTCGACCTGACCGTAGCCGTCGAGCACCCTGAGCTTGCCGCCACCGTTGCCGTTGGTGTTGAACACCTGGCCGAACAGCTCGATGTAGCCGCCCTGCACCTGCACACCGCTGAGCTCAAGCCGGTTTTCCTTGGCGTTGTAGCGGACGGTGATCTGCTCGCGCGGACCCCAGGTGCTGGACGACAGGCCATTGACCGTGGCACCGCTGACCTCGTAGTACTCGGCCCCCTGCACCGCTTTTTGCGCGTCACTCAGCCCGTTGTAGTGCGCCTGAGCCTGGGCGAAGGTTCGCCCGGCATTGTTGCCCACCGTGACCGTGGCGTTCGCCGGAATGCGGACCCCCCATTCGGGAATGCCGCTCTGGATTGTGCCGTTGAGGTTGAGGTAACGCGCCGCAATCAGCACGCTGCCATTGGCGATGATGCCCTTGCCCGCGGTTTCAGGTGTGCGATCAATACGCGCGATGTTGCCCGGGAACGCCAGCTCCGGATCACCGTTGGTGGTGGTGAGCGGCGCGCCGGCCGCATGGAAGAAGCCATCAGAGTAGCTCTGGACGAAGTCACCGTTGCGGGTTTTGACTTCCACATCGTCGGCCCGGATGCTGGCGCCGTCCTCGATACGGATACTGCCCGCCGCGCTGTCGATCTTGACCAGACCACGCAGGTTGCTGATGTCGCCCTTGACGATGATGTCGGGTGCCAGCGCTGCTTCGTCCGGATTGGTCCCGACGTAGAGCGGGTCGAGCGGATCGTACTTGCTCTCCACCACGATCTGCGGTTTGCCCGGGGTGACCGGGTTGCCGCTCGAATCGATCTGGCTTTCCGCCGTGAAGATCGTGAATGCCGCGCCGCCGGCACCATTGACGCCATTGATGCCGACGTTGTCCTTGACATCCACACTGTTGAAGTACAGCTTGCCGCCTTCATCGGCAGGGATGGTCAGGTCGTTGAGCACCAGGAAACTCGGACCCTCGTTGGTGATCCGGATCTCGGCATCCCCCGGCGCATCCAGCACACCGCTGCCCTGCAGCCGGTCACCGCGCACATAGATGTTTCCGAGCTTGGCCTCGGCGTCGTCGACGGTGACAAAGGTCGCGATCGGGCCCTGGGCCACCTGATCGCTGAGCGACCCCATCTCGCTGTTGATGCCGGCAATCTGGGTGGTCAGATTGCCAATTTTGGTATTCAGGTCAACGATCTCCACATTGACCGCAGCGATCGTCACGTTGTTTGACTGGATGTTCGATTGCCGAGTCGCAATCTGGCCGTTTTTCGTGGAGATCTGGGCTTCGAGGGCGGCCTTGTCCGCAGCATAGTCCTCGTCATCCGTGTCGAGTGCCGCGATCTGCGCCTGCAGCGAGCTGATCTCCCCTTCCAACGCCGTGATCTGGCCCCGCCATGTGCTGTTCTGGTTTTCCAGACCCGTTACCTGGCCCGTCTTGGCGATTTTCTCGGAGTCATAAGCTGCCTTGGTGGCCGTCATCGCGACCACCGCTTCCTGGGCGGCCTGTTTGGGGCTCATGGCGGCAGCGCCGGCGAACGAGATGTTGCCGTCAGGGTCCTCCTTGAAACCCAGCTCGAGCAGCTTGCGCTCCAGGAACCGGATCTCGGATTCGTAGGCCGCCACGGCCACCGAGGCATCGGCCGAAGCGCTATCGACGGTGTACTGCCGGATCAGATCGCGCAAGTGGTCGATGCGGTCCAGGATGTCCTGGGCCACCGCCTTGAGCTCGGTGTGGGCGAGGCGCATCCCGTCGGTGGCCGACAGCACGGTGCCATCGGCACCAATGACCAGGTTCTGCTTGCGGTTGACGCCCACATGCACCTCGCCATCGACCTTGACGCCGGAGGTCTGTGTCGTGATCGAACGCCCGGTGCGGGTCTCGAACGACACATCACCGCCACCGAACGCATTGCTGATGGCACTGGCGGCGGCCGCGAGCGCTTCACGGTACAGGTCTTTGCCCACGCCCACGCCCGATGCGGTGGCCGCGCCCTTCTCGGCGTACAGCGCGGCATGCCGCACCGATTCCAGCTGGGCACCGGCACCAATGCTGATCTGGCTGTCGGTCTGGATGATGGCGTCGGCCACCGGATCGCGGTTGACCGGAATCGCGGTGTTGTTGAACACGTCGCTGCGCGCGCGCACCGTCGCCTGGCTCATGCCGGCCGCCACGCCGGCCGAGGGGTTGTACTGCGAGCCGGCACCCGCATTGAGGCGCAAATCGTTGCCGGCCAGCAGCCGTGCACTGCCAACCTGGATGGTGTTGGCGGCCGCGAAGCGCGACACCGCGTCGCCCTCCGGGGCCACCCCGACCAGACCCCAGACATCAACGGCGGTCTGCGTGGAAATGTCCGCCTGCGAACGC
>Ga0265293_10013757_pt1 | contig 10426 bp, 6 predicted proteins | sample Munlanlewell138R_FD_192505 | JGI IMG/M metagenome (GOLD analysis project Ga0265293, IMG submission 192505) | Leachate microbial communities from a municipal landfill in Southern Ontario, Canada - Leachate well 138R | ecosystem: Engineered > Solid waste > Landfill > Unclassified | place: Canada...
AGAGTCTCCCGGATAAAAAACAAAATCTCCTTTTTTATTTAAAATAAAAGAAAAACCGTTCGAAGTTAATTTCGATTTTATAAGTAAGGAGTTTATTTGGGGTCTTAATAAATCTGATTCTAGATTCGAAGCCATTAAAGTGCTAATCTCTTTGGCTGTTTTCGATAGCTGTTTTGTCGATAAACTTACAAAATTTAACTCAGACTCTTTGATGCTTTCATTGTATTGATATAATTTTGTTGTGCCAAAAATCATAAAAAATATAATAAATAATGATAATACTGTTAAGGTCTTTTTCATCTCAATATTTCCACTCCTGTTTATTCGTAAGGAACATATTTTCTTATTAAATCGTCATTGTGAGCTGTCAATAAACAACCCCCTCCATCGATTCCAATGCCCAAAATAAAGTCGTTTACGGTAAAACTAAACGTATTCAAATAATTGCCCTGCGCGGATTCGTTTTGCTCTCCGAACTTTTGCAGAGTGAAGTTTAGGTAGTCTGTCACATACAGAGAGCCCTCAAAATCTATTGCCAAATCAGCCGGAGCATTAAATTGACATGGATTCGAACCGGCAACTCCGCCCGAAGACGAGGTGTGCCACCCTCCGTTTACGCCGTCAGATGTCCCAAGCCAACCTAAAAATCCAAAGCTCTTATCGAACTTGCATACCCGATGATTGCCCGAATCAGCCACGTAAATCGAGCTGTCGGAAGCAATCGCTATGCCCATCGGCGCGTTTAGATAACCTTCTCCGAAAGTCGCGGAATAGGTAAAGTCAGAGTTGTAAACGTTTATGCGATTGTTCTCAAAATCACTTACATATATGCGGTCGTTTTTATCAATCAAAATACGTTGCGGTGATTTAAACTGCCCCGCGCCTGTCCCAAATTCGCCAAAAAATGAAAACGTGCCGTCTTGCGAAAACTTGGCTATGCGAGCATTACCCGTGTCGGCAACGTAAATGTTGCCCTCGCTGTCTAAGGCTATCCCTGAGGGATTCATCAACTGGCCGTTACCGGTGCCTTTTGATCCTATTTTCTTCTCAAAGTTACCGTAAAAATCAAACACAGAAATACTGCTGTCGCCGCTGTCTAAGACATAAAGCGTTTCTTCTTCATCTGACACGGCAATGCCCAAAAATGATACGTTCATACCTGAAGTGTTTGGCTTCGTTATTTTTATAAAAGCCCCGCCTGTGCTTATAACTTGAACTCTGCTGTTTTCGCTGTCAGAAATGTAAAGGTCTGTGCCGTCCGCAAAAATACCCGAAGGCGCGTAAAATTGCCCGTTGCCGCTTCCCGCTTCACCGATTACAAAAACCGAATTGCCCGCCTCGCTAATCTTTTTAACAACATTATTGCCGGTGTCGGCAACATACAAATAACTGCCGGAATTAATCACAGCTGTCGGTGAATTAAAGCGCCCTGAGCTGCTGCCGCTGTAAGAATAACCTTCGGTGTGCCAACCGAAATCTGTGCCGTCGTATCCAAGCCAGCTGTTAAACTCAACCTCTGCCGCACCGGCATTGTTAGCTGTAAAATCATAGCATACAATTCTGTGATTACCCGAGTCGGCAATATAAACCTTCGTTTCATCTTCAGACAAGCCAACCCCCATAGGCTCATTAAGCTGCGCCGAACCATTGCCTTTGCTGCCAAATTCACCGACATAAGCCAATTCATTATTTAAAATTATTATCTTGTGCTTGCTGCTGTCGGCAACATAAATTTTACCCGTAGAATCAACACATAATCCAAGCGGTCTGCCAAAATTATGTGTTGATATTTTAACAACAGAGCCACCCGAATCAAGCTTAAGAATACAAGAATTCGTAATGTCTGAAATATATATGTTACCCAAAACATCGGTGCAAATGCCATACGGCATACGCAAAGCAGAGGCGTCGGCCAAATTGACATATTTCTCATAGTCGCCGGATGCGTCGAAAAACCAAAGACGATAATTGCTGCTGTCCGCTAAAATTATTCCGCCGCCAGCTCTCGGCGCTGCACCCGAAATAATCGGGTCTGACTCTAATATTTGGTCGCCCCAAGCCGTGTTTATTCTATAGTTATTAGGTGCTTCGATATTGAGCGTGGCCCCCAAAATGTCGGTGCCGTTTACGCTCAGCAAAATACGCCCTGTGTAGGCCTTGAGAGGCACGTTTACCTCTATTTCATTCTCGCTCCAAGACACAATATCGCCTTCAACAAACGCTAAATTGCCGCTCTCATCGTAACTTACGAATTTAACGCAACTTTCGCCCGCTTCGCTACTCTCAGACTCCCCAAACCCGCTGCCTTTAATAATAATACTCGACAATTCCCGCGAAAACGGCAGCGCCGACAAAACATACCTGGTGGTCGTCTGCGGCGTCATACTCTTTATCGCCGAAACGGTGAAATCGCCCGCCGGCCTGCTTCTGCCCCTTATCACAACTTCAACAGGCCCCGAATGAGCGCTGTTCTCAACAATAAATTCGATCTCGGTATTGGTCCATTTCGTTATGTTTTGAATCGTTTCGCCATAAAGCTTTAAACTGTTTGTGCCCCGCTCCCCAAAACCATAGCCCCTAACTTTTATCGTCGCGCCGGGCGCCCCATATGCCGGAAAAACGCTCGCCTGATAATCTATGGCCGTAAAAATGTCGCAAATTATCGTACGACCCGCATTTATGAGCTTCAACGGAGCTGTTTCCGCGTCACGCGGGACTCTTACCTTAATTTCAGTGTCATTTTGGGAAATAACCTCTCCAAGTGCCCCGCCAAAATCAATCTGCCAGCCTCCGGCGTAAGTCTCAAAGCCAAAACCTGTTATAGTAACCGTCTCGCCGGCCGCTGCCGAACTCGGAGAAAATGATAATACCTTTGTATTTACTTTCCGGCTGCCGCCAACTTCAAACCCTACAGATACTTCAGACCTAAAACCCGAAGCGCTTATCGATGCCGTTATGGTTGCAATACCCGCAACAGAAGGCGATAACCAAACAGCGTTTTTATTCGAATTCGAAAATGCCGTAAAAGAACCCTCTGTGCACGACCAATCAACCGAATGTCCAACCGGCAAAAGGTTAGATATGTCTGAAACCCTTACACTCAAATTGTTTGTGCTGTCCGTGTTAATAAATAAATTCGTCTTCTCAAAATAAATAACAGGGCTTGAACGACTATCGTCTGTTTTAGCCATATTTATTACCGAACAAGGCCCCAAATCTGAGCTGAAAAAAGGCAAACGCGCAGAAAATGGTACAAAACCAAATGCGTTAATATTTACAGTGGCATCTGAAACCGAAGCGGGCAGGGGAGGAGTAAGGGCTTTACCGTAATAGTCGGTTTGAAAGGTTTTTCCCCATACCTCACAAGGAGCGTATCTGATCGCGTTACCATATAAATCTTTTATGCCTATTTCAATGCGATTTTCGCCCTTTTCTAACATTAAAGGCGCTAAAGTCTTGTGCGAAGAATCCCCAAAATTAATAACTTCGCTCTTTTGTATGTAAAAGCTCTCTGAATTACTGTCGCCAACACTCGCAACAATATTAAAATCCTCTAAACCAAAAGGTATTTCTAAAGTAAAATTGCCGTCAGAATCGCAAACCGAAGTTTGTGAGGGAGCTTGCTCAATCCACACGCTTGCCCCCTCTGCAGAATAATCGTCGCCGGACAGTATTTTCCCGACGACGATTCGTGGTGTTAATCCAACGCCGCTCTTATTGCTGCTGCCACAGCCATAAAAAGAAAAAATCGACAAAACAACAGTTATTAAAAATAAGAATCTTAACAAATGTTGTTTTGCCGATTTAATCATTAAACCTTATTTTAATCCTTCCGGTTTATCGGCAGGCAAATAATCATTGTTGGTGAAGGTGATTGAAGGACCTTCTGCCAATGCATCTTCTTTTTCTATTACAATTGTCTTTTTGTCTTTAGTTCCAAGAGCTTTTGCCAATTTGGTTGAATAGAAAGTATAAGCAGCTTTTACATCAGGAAGAATGCCGTCTTTATCTTTGTTGAACCAAAAAGAAGCATACGGATTCTTTTGAGTCAAAGTTGCTGTGCCTTTGTTTGTCGGATTGGCTGTTGTCAAAGACACGCCGATTTTGGACAAATCTGATTTGATACCGTCATATTCTTCTTCTTCGTAGGTGTCTCGTGCCCAAGTCAAAGCATCTTCATCCGCTTCAAGTTCGATATAAGTGACGCCTACCATCGGAGAACTTACAGGGATATCACCGGTAAATGCAGGAAGAATATCATCAAATTTTTTGACTTTTGTATTGTTGCCTTCCATATAAGTAATTTCAAAACTCTGCTTATAAGTGATGTCGTCAGCAAAGCTGGCTGATTTTGAACTGTACTTATCGTAGAAATATTTCAACGGGAAAGCCAAAGAAATTACTTCATTGCCGTCTATATCAGTCCAACCGGCTTTAGGTGCCCATTTTGCAATTTGTTGCTCGGTGCCTTCAGCCTGTTTGCCCTTATAAAGGAAGTTCACGGCCAAAGTGATTTCATCGATTCCGCTCAATCTCTTGCTTATATTCGGCAGACTGTAATAAGCGCTCTTCCAATAAGTCGGGTCTACGGTCAAAATGGCTGCTTCCCTGACTTCTTTGCTGTAATCGCTCAATCCAATAATGCCGCCGACCATGGTGGTGCGTACAATATTGTGTCTTCTGCTCATATCAAACACGTAGCTGCCTTTTTTGCGCTCTTGTTCACTCTTTAAAGCAAATGAAACGCCGCCCGAAAATCTTCCGCTTCCGGTGTCAACATCAGCTGCTTTTGCCGGTTCAACTTTTTCGGGTTCCTTTAGATCAAAAATTGCTTTGTTGATTTTTTCTAACAAAGGTTCCAAATATTTGTCGATTTGTTCATCGCTGAGAGCTGCTCCGCCAATAGATTCAATCTTGATGCAGCTGTTCTTTTCTAACTCGTTTCGAGCTGTAGAAATGTCGGTCTTCGCCGAACCGCTGTAAAACCATCCGCTGTATTTAACAACGGCTTTGGTTTGGGTGCTGAAATGCTTGAACATTTGGTCCCAGTTGGCGGTTACTTTTAAACTGCATTCGGGTGTCAGAGCATCGTATTCAAATTGAAAAAATACTTGCAGACCGCCGGTGCCTTCTACCAAAGCTTCAACAACCGGAACACCCAATTTTGTTAAAGTCATCTGTATAGGAACGGCTTCGTTCGAAAAACTCGGCCCCAAAGCGGGAGCAGTTATAGCTGTAGCCATTTTTTCGCCGCCCGGAGCATAAACGCTGATTTTTGCAGATTTCATATCAAGCGGTGCCAATTTGATTTTTTTATAATCAACGTTTTCTGATTTGCCGATTTCTTTTTTCAATTGCTCAAGAGTGTCAGCCTGAAGGGAAAGATTGACCGCTGCCTGAAGCACGCCGCCGTCTTCGTCAACGCCCGCTTTTTTGTTCTTCTGATAAGAAACAATCATAAAAATGGGATTACCATTTTTGTCTTCGGCCAATCTTGGCTTGTTTGGAACATAATACCATTGCTTTGGTTCACGAGCATCTTGAATGCAGGTGATGTTTTCTTGGTTCTTACCAAACTTTACGGTAATATCCATTTTGTTTGATGATACAACTCCTGAGGCCGCCAAAAGTGCACTTGATTGTAAAATCAAAATACACAACACCAAAAAACACAACTTCTTCATAAATATCTCCCTATGTAAATAGAATTTAATCTAAGAACTCCCTTAGTCATTTGTTTTTTGCCAATCTTCATCGAAAAACATAAAATACGGAATATCAAAATACTCACTCAATTTCAAACCGTTAAAATCCCACGCAACGCGTTTTCTGTCAGCGGTGTGAAAATATAGATTCGCCTTTATTTTACCTTTTTCAAAATTGCCGCGAGTTACAGCCAAACATAAAATTTGAGGATACTCAATGTGCTTGTCATTGGCGAGCTTGGGCTCAATTACTCTTTTTATGGTTCGACTGCCGTCTTTAACCGTGAGGTCAATCTTTTTAAGGCGCTTAGTGTCGGTTTTTAGCGCGTCCCAAAATAAATTTATAAAATCAAACTCTATGACATCTGCCATCACAAGAGGCGTTGTAATAGGAATACCGCCGGACAACACCGGAATCTCGCTCTCTGAAACCATATCGCTGTCTTTTTTGAACTTTATCACAGAGCTGATTTTGAAAAATGCTTTGTCTAACGGTGATTTTCCCGGTCTTGAAAGAATATCTTCAAGTGAAAATTTAGCTATCGAAGACGGATTACCCGTTTCGTCTTGCCATCCCGAATCGCCTTTCCAATATATTTTACGTTTTTCATAAACATGATTGTTGTCGCAAAGATGAATGTTTAAGGTTATGTTTTCAATCTGCAAATCCGCCCCGGCAGAGATAGCGGGGGCCATTAAATAGGCAAATTTCCAGTCGTCATAAGAAACATCGGTGAACATTTTTTTGTTTCTGATTTCGTCAGAGTAATTTGCAAGGGTAATTAAGCCGTCAGCCGCGATGAATTTTTCTTTTCGAGTTTTGTAAACAAGCTCAACAGTATCGATTAACTCAGAAATACTTGATTTGGCCGATCCGGTGCCGGTATTTATCTTTTTGTGCCCGATATTTCTGATGTCGAATGTTTCTTGCTTATCATCGTTATCAGGTGATGAGCTCGTTTCTTCTCTAACGCTGCTTTTTGATTTTTCTTTAATCTTTTGTAAAAGTCTCGGATTTTTTGACTTGCTCGCTAAGTGACTTAAAAGAGCCGCATCTTCATTTTGTTCGCCTTTAATGCCGTAAATACTTTTGCTTTTGCCATAATCAATCTTCGCAACAATTTTTTCGGGTTCGGATACAGAATTATACTTATAATCAATTCGATATCGCACGCCCCCCGTGTGAGAAAGCAGAGCGTTCAATAAAACCGCGTCTGAAGATGATAAAACTCCATAAAATACCGCCGTGGTTGAACCGGATTTATCTGTTTTGGTTCTAAACTCTTTTGCCTTTATTTTAAGCTCCGAAGAGTCGGAAGGTCTTATTAAAACCATTTCTAGGCCATTAATGGGCAAAAGATTGACGCGCGCAAGACTTCTGTCTGAAAGCGGTAACTTATTCTTTAAAATGTTTAGTGTTGATTTATCGACCCCTATGTCAAATTCGCATTCTAAAATTGCTCCCTCAATGAGTTTGTCAGGCTTAGCCGGGTCGATTTTTTGAAATCGAATAAAAGTTAAAGCCGGTTCTGTTAAGGCTTCATTGTCTGATTTGTACTCATATAAAGTCGGAGACAGTTTGGCGCAATACCACTGATTGACGTCAGAGTCACTTCGCATCATCAAATATTTAATATTCGTTTTTCCGCTTTTAACAGTTACCTCAAAAGGTTCGGATTGGCAGGGGTGCAAAATGAAACAACATAAAAATATAGATAAAAATATAGTTTTAAGCATATTATTTGTTGCCTATAACCATTAAATCCATGTAGGCGCCGGTAGAATCTTTTTCACTTCCCAATAAGACAACTAAAGTATTGCGGCCTTTTCTGACCATTCGTGTGGGAATATCGTCTTTCTCGCGATTCCAATATTCGAATCCGTGCCCGTCTTTCATCTTCATCATAGGATCTTCGTCGATTAATTTACCGTTGATGTAGATGGCGGCCGCATTGTCTGAAGCGACCTTAATACCGAAAGATTTAAAATCCTCGGGTTTTTCAACGTAAAAATATCGTTTGAAAATCACTCCTTCGGAGGGCTTTAAATAGGTCTTTACAGGGGCGGGTAAAAGTCTGCGCGAAGAACCAAAACCAAACGGAGCTGTGCCTTTATGAGAAAACTCTAATTCATCGGCGTTTAGATTTTGAGGAACCTGCCAGACAATATCATCGATCAGAGGACTGTTAAATGCGTATTCCCAGCCCGAAGATCTGCGGTCTAAAATTACTTCTTGATTTGAATTTAGAGGAGACTCAACTTTGCGACGCATGTTAATCAAACTCATGGTCTTGGCTTTTTGAGAAGTGCGTGACACCTGAGTCTTGGTCGCTATTTTAGCATCTTCCTTGGTATTAAGTATTTTCGGAGTGATAAAAACCATCAGCTCGGTTTTCTTCTTACTGTTATTTACAGACGTGAATATGCGCCCAATTTTCGGAATGGCGCTTAAAAGCGGGATTCTGCGCTCTATCCTGTCGTCTTTTTCTTCTATGAAACCGCCCAATACCATGGTCTCCCCGTTCGCGAGAGTTATGTTCGTTTTTGCTTCACGATTCGTCATTCTCGCTGTCCAAGTCTTTGGGTCATATGAATCGACGGCATTTATGCTCTGAAAAACTTCTAAATCGATTTCTCCTGCCCTGTTTATGTGAGGTGTTACAACCAGTTCCAAACCAACCTCCGCCACAGTGTAAGAGTTTATGGGGCCATCGGTACTCGGTCGTGTTGATTCAATCAAGGGAAGTTTTTCGCCCGTTTTAAAAACAGCTTCTCGGTGATTGGCGGTCACGATATGCGGAGAACTTATAACAGCGGCTTTTCCCTTTTTCTGATAAGCATTTAAAAAAGCCTTCATTTTGCTGCCCGAAGTAATAAGTGTTTTAAAACCGTTTACGCCGGCTGTAGGATCGTTCAGATTAATGTTGCCGTGGTCGATGCCAACATTGACAAGCGAATTAGAGTGACCGAACGGATTAGAAAAAAGCTCTTTCCATTCGGCGTTCAATACATCGTCGTCTGTAACTGTCAGTTCGACCACCAATACATCAATCAAAACCTGACCGGTACGATAGTCTAAACTGTCTATTACGTCATGAACGTCTTTTGCCACATCGTTTTCCGGGTCTTCAAGACGCATTATGATAGAATTAGTGGCGGCATTATGAGTCAGCGTTAATTTTCCTGCGCTTATTTCTGATTCAAAAATTTCTTTTAAACTGTTTAATACGTCTTCTGAACGGCTATACATCAAATATATGATTTTGCAGTTCCCGCTTCGGCTTGATACTCTGTTAGAAGACTGCACAAGCTCGGGAGAATAATCGTCATAAGCCGCGTCAAGCTCAGGGAAGGATAGCCTGTCTTCTGCAGGGCACATATTACATAAAAATATAGTGCTGATAATAATTATCGAAAAATATACTAAGTGATTTTTGCGCATTATGGCTACCTTTAAAAGTCCTCGCTGATTAACATTATCTGTATCTGGGCAAAAGCGCCTCGGTAAGTCGCTGTGACTAAAGCAATTTTGCTAGGCTCTGCTGCTTCATCGTCGGAAGAGTCCTCCCAGGTCATGATTGTTGTCGCAACTCCTGTTTTAATGTCTGCTTTACTTTCGTCAAATTCAATATCACCTATGTTGCTTGAGAAAATAACAGCTTCATCTTCATTGCCGACAAGATTGCCGTCAGGGTCTGTAACCCGAGCGCTTAAGGTAAGAGACCCGCCGCTTTCAAGCTCTGTTTCCGGAGAAGCCAATATTATCTTATAACCGCTTCCGCCGGCTGATTCAGATACTATGGGCTTGTCGCTTGAGCAGCCCAAAACAAATAATAAACCAAAAATCACAAACACTATAAATGATTGCGAAAATTTTACTTTCATTTATTACCTCACCGAAACTGTCTTAACAGCAACGGTTCCGTTGATCATTGCGGTTATTGTGGCTACTCCCGTCGTGTTGGGGGCCGTGTAAGTGGTTGTAAACCACCCCGAAGAAGTTGTACCGTCGGTATCTTCAAGAGTGCCGATTTCGCATGACAAATTTACCGGGGCACTGTCTAATTCTGTACCGCTGTCGTCTGTGCCATGAACCTGAATTATCAATTTGCCACTCAAGTCAACCACATCTGATGAGGTAAACAAAGTCACAGTCGGACCACCGGAAATGCTTGGAGATATTTGAACGCTCGAAGTGCCAAAAAAACCGCCGGCGGCGGCAGTAATTAATGTGGAACCGGCGTTTGTAGGCGTGAAAACAACGTTTGCATAACCTCTAGAATCCGTTTCGTAACTGTCATCTCCAAATGAACCCCCGTTGTCGCTGGTCATTGAAACCGATGCTTCGGCAATCGGAGAACCCACAGCATCAAAGACGCCTATAACTATCGGTATTGTTTTACCAACATACGGATTCTGATTCCCTATCTTGACAGTCACACGAGAATTTGAGGATACCCCGGTTATTCCAAGCCAAGAACTCGGATAAGAACGAGATTCAGAGGAATCTGAACATCCTGTTACACACATTAAGGCCGCTATTGCGAAAATACAAACACACACAATTTTTCGCATATTCCACTCCAATAAAAGGTCTAAAAAAGTTGTATCACTTCGATTATTACAAGTCAATTTTTTATATTAAATTTCGCATATATTAAGCAGAACCTTGCGTGCTTATACTTATATTCCTTGACAGTTTAAATAAATATTGAGATAAT
>Ga0265293_10013758_pt1 | contig 10425 bp, 12 predicted proteins | sample Munlanlewell138R_FD_192505 | JGI IMG/M metagenome (GOLD analysis project Ga0265293, IMG submission 192505) | Leachate microbial communities from a municipal landfill in Southern Ontario, Canada - Leachate well 138R | ecosystem: Engineered > Solid waste > Landfill > Unclassified | place: Canada...
ATATATCCTATCTTCAAATTCATCACTATCTGCTCTTTGATTCGGTGATAAATTATCCCATTGCCAATAATCAACAGCACCACCCTTAAATCTCTGATTTAATCGACTACCATCAAATTCAATAATTACATTTGATTGTTTAGAATACCCCATTTTAGGGGATTTAGTTCTACTTAATGAAAGAAAATATTGTTTATTTGATGTTTTATCCGCACCAGTAACAATATTAGTACTAAAAATAATTTTATTTTCTTTTAAGATATTCAATAATGCTTCAAAACCAGTACGATGATAAACAATTTGAGAAACACCCTCATTAATTATTTCTTGAATTAATTTATTGAGATTTAACTTCATTAAATGTATTTTTTTATAAATACATATTATACATTAATTTTCTTTAATTTCTTTTTTATTCTATTAATTTTATTATTTACATCATTAATTTGAATTGAAAATTCTTTTCCAATTTCATTTAATGTATATCCATCATAATACTTTAAACTTATTAAATTAAAATCTTCCTCATTTATATATTTAGATATTATATTTAAAATATCATTATTTTCAACAGCATTATGATTATTAATATTATTTATTGTATCATCAATATTACTGTAATCACAAAAATAATATTGATTATTACCCTTTCTCCTTTTATCAATTAAATGATTTTTTGTTATAGTAATTACCCATGTCTTAAAATTTGATTTTGTTTTATCGAATTTCTTTAAATTAATAAAAACCTTACTAATAATTTCAATCACATCATCTTCTAAATCAGAATAATTACCATATTTTGACAAAATGTAATCAGAAATAATTTTATTATATTTGTTGAATAATTTTTTTTCGCTTTTACTATCACCATTTAATACTGCTTCAATTAAATCAATACTTTCCATTATATACTAAATTACGAGAAAAAACATCGTCAATTGTTAATGTTCTTGCATTATACAGGTTTCTTAATATTTCATCAACACCAAAAAACCGATTTATTTCATCAAGATCATTCTCACCATCCAGTTTAACAATTTTAATCCTATCCTCATAACCCGAATATATTGAATATAATGTGTGATATAATTGAACAGCATCATTATGTGCATCAGGGTCTAATAAAACAACAACATTTGGTAATTTTTCTCTCAACTTAAAAAATAATTTGTTGAGAATTTGCTTACCCAATAATGGTATTGTGTTAACTGGAAATGACAACATTTCAAAAGCCCCCTCACATAAATAAACAGTTGAATCCCAATCAATATAACCCTCATTAAAAATAATATTCGATTTATCCGCTTTAGGTGCATCATAACCACCATATTTTTTTCCATTTTTGGGTTTGTAGTTTACATATGATCTACCAATAAAATAATCAACAATTCCATGTTCATTATGTGATGGAATAATTATTTTTTTTCTATATCTACCTGTTAAACAAAAACCTAACCGATATTTTTTTATTATATGTGCAGGTATTTTCCTATCTAAAACAAGATAGTTATACGCTTCCATATGTTCGGGGTTATTTAAATCTAAATCATCAAAACTAATGAATTCTTTTGGTAAAGTAACTATTTCATTTTTTATTTCCTCATCTTCATCATAATCACCAAACAACTGTACGTATGATACATATTCAGAATAATCTTCTTTAGTACCATAAATTTTAATTAATCTACCCAATGAACCAGAAAAAAAGGGATTATTACATTTCCAACAACGAAATTTTCTTTTTGCAGTATTAATCTCCAAATTAAATTTTCCGTCTGGATATAATAATCCCTCTGTTTGTTGACATCTTGGGCAATTTACTTGAATTTGTTCATTACTTCCATAACCCTTAACATCATCAAAAATTCTCTTGATTATCGGTTGAAATTCATACCCTTTTATCATATTAAAAATATTATTGCAAATATAATAATATTTTTAATAAAAAAAATATTTTTTTAAAATTTTCTATAATTACTTAAAAAAGGAAAAAACATTATTAATCTCTCTAAAAATCCTTTAGGATATATAATAAAATTTCTACCCAAATTCATATATCCTGTTTGAATTTCTTCAAATAAAACCAATACCGTTTCCCTAACTTTTTTATCGTTTGTTGATTCAGAATCTAATGAGGTATTACCATTACCCTGCTGTATTTTTAAAACCTCATTTTCTTTCTGTAATAATTCATATTTGGCATACATATCATTTAATTGTTCTTCATACCAAATAATCGTTTTGTCTTTTTTTAATTCAGGTGATTCATCATTTTTTTTTGATTCATCTAAATTTTCATCAGTATTTGATTTACCTGTTCCTATATTGTTTTTTAACAAATCAACATGTTCAATCAACTTATTTACCTTATTCTTAATTTCACTTTCCTTTTCATTAAGAATTTCATCTTTCTTTTCTTCAACAACCTTTTCAGTTATTTTTTTTTCTTTAACAACACCCTTTGTTGTTTTTTTTGCACTATTTTTTTTTGCTAAATTAGCTAATTTACTCTTTTTTTCCATAAATCATATTTTTTTATAAAATCATAATATTTTATTATAAATACTAAGATTTTATAAAAAAATATAATTTATTTAAAAAATTTAATCTTCAATAATATAATTTGAGTTTAGGTGTGCAACAAAACCCAATCTATTGTTCCATACAAACGCATCTGCTGCCTTAATTTGTCCAATATAACCCTTTTTATGATGCCATTCTTCGGTTCCTGTTAAGCTTGATAAATAACGTACAGTAACACCCATATCTTCAGTTAAAACATCATTTTTATCGTGTACAATATTTTTTATTGTTTTTTTACGGTGTTGGTGACCTAAATGCCATTCATGAAATTTAGTTTTACTCCAATGTGGTTTTGATTCATGATCATTCGCCATCAATAAACCCAACGTATCTTGTTTTTCTTCACCACCATGAGTAAAACCTAATAAAACATCCCCATAAACATAATATTTTCTCGGTGAAGCACCATTATTCACAGAAACCTGTTCATCATTTCTAAACCAAGCCTCAAGGTAAGACCCCATATAATATGAACGCTCAAAATCATGGTTTCCTGGGATTATTATAACATCAACAGGGACACCTGTTTGTTTTAAAAGATTAATACCATCAACTAATAGTTGAACACCAACACTAAATGTTTTTTGCCATCTTAAATCCTCATCTTGTGGTGTACCAGCAGTTGTTGTATTGTTTTTGTTATCTGAATTGAAGAAATCGTTTCCAACAGGAAATAAAATTCTATTAAAATCAAAACCATTAGCTCTATGCAGTAAAGTTGTTATTGATTCTAAAAATCTTTTTCTCGCAATTTTACTATCATAATTCTCACCAGTTTCTCCATGCCACGCTAATTTGCCTATATGTAGGTCAAAAATTGATATTTCCAAAAGATTTTCTTCTCTATTTTTTTGAGGTTTAATATTTAATGTTGGTGGTGAATATGTATCAACCATTTCAGCAAATATCTCATACATTGATTTATTTCTTGCAGCTTGAACATTTTTTTCCAATCTCGCTTTAACCTGATAATTTTCTGCTGTAACTGGTTTACCATCTTTAAATGATGTAACATCCCATTTGTTAATAAAAAACTCTTTTACACCCCATATTTTTTTATCTACATTAGTTTTTTCCAAAAGTTCCTCTAAGGTTGTAACTCTATTGGTTGTTTTTATATCAACAACCATATCATTATTTTTATTATTAGTAACTCTCAAAGATTCATTGTTTGATTTTTTTTCTTGTGATTCAACTTTGTTTTCATCAGATAATAATCTACTGTCGAGATATTCACCATATTTTTTGAAAAACAAATCCTTTTCTTCATCAGTATATTTGCTATAAGATGAATCATTGAGAAGCATTTTAACGTTCTTAACGTAACTACTTGAAAAACCCTGTTTTTCACAAGCAGAATAAATAGAAATGCCATTACTTATAGCAAAATCTATAATTTTAATTGAATTTTTAATTCGTTTATTCATATAAATTAATTTTTTTTGATATGAGTTTTATTTAATACACCACCCATTTTTAATAATTCGACAAATATATTGATAATTATATTACTAAACAATATTTTTAAAAAAAATCATTATTTTGTTCTATTAATTCAATATTTTTTTCGAAAATTTTACAATTATTTTTAAAATTATTAACTTCCTCAATATTCAAATCAAACCATTCACCTCTTTTCAAACCATGACTATATATTCTATGTAAAGATTTTTCAATAATTGAATATCTTGACGTTTTATATGTGTCAATTAACTGTAAATCGGATGAACTGCCTGTTTGAAGTTGTTTCAGACGTTTTTTTGGATTTTTAGATATACCGATTTTATAATATCCCTCTTCGAGAGACATCATTAAATATATTTCTTTTTCTCCCATTAACAATAAATACTGGAAATTATTGTAAATAACCTAATAATTTTAAACCGCCAATAGAAACAACAATAGAATCTGACATATCATAACACATATTTTTAGGTTTACCTTTTTTATCATAAACCCATTCAATGTTTGGATATAATTTTTTAACTTTTTCCCAAATATAATGTTTTTTATCTATATTTTTTGGTATCGATAGTGTTTCTTTAATTTCACCTTTAACTGTTTTCTTTACTACAAACTCTGGTAAAAACAATTTTCTACTTTGATTGACAGAAATTTTCATTGGAATAATACCAAAAACATCATACATTGTATATCTACAAATACCATTAAATTCAGCTAACATTACAACTGTTTTTAAATTATTACTCCCACCAAGAGGTTCTTCAATGATAATATGTTCCAATTCACCATAATAATCATCCTTAATTCTTTTTTTAAAATTAATAATATATTCCTTAAATAAATTCGCCTTATGAATATACCTTTCTTCAGGTATAATATCCTTATCAACCTTTAATTCTAAGTGTTTTAATTCAATCAAATTACCCTCACTATCCCAAAGTGCTAAACCAACATTTGTTGTTGATAAATCTAAACCCCATATAAATTTATTCATTTTTCTTCTCTGTTTTTTTCGATTATTTTTTGAAGTGTATCAGTATCTTTTAAATAGGTGTATATTAAATCTTCAACAATTGAACCTATTTTTAGACCTCTCGATCTACAACGAGATTTAAGTCTTTTATGTAATGAACCATCAATAATAATTGATTTTGGTTTTTCGAAATTTAACTCATTCATAATATTATATTTTATTATAAATACTAACTTTTTATAAAAAAATATAAATAATAGTAAATTCAATTATTTTTTTATGATATCAAAATAAATATTTAAAATTTCTTGAGTTTTATTATAAGCATCCTGCTCATATTCTCTGTTATAATAATCAACATCGCTCATTTTATGTTTATCACCTAAATAAATATAATAATTACCCCCATTAAAATCATTAACAATTATTAATGAGTTTGTTTCATATTGATGAAGATGAATTAATTCATGTATTATTATATATAATAATTCATTATTATTAATATACCTATTTAAATATAAAATATATGTATGTGGAATAAAATAATGTTTTATGATATGTGCTTGAATAATATAATCATTATCCATTAAATTGTTTGTGAGATAATATATATCAATATGTACTGTATCATGTTTAAATATCTCATGTAATACAATCATTATTGTCGTATCAATATTAAACTTGGTTGTATTGTTTATCGTAATTGTTTCTGGAAATTCGAAATTTTGTTCAATTTTTCTTTTTTCTATTGCATTCTGATTAAGTTTCCTAACAACAAAAAAACTAATAATTAATAAAACAATTCCTATAACTAATAAAATTTTATCTTTTTTTCTCATTAAAAATCAATCTCAAAAACAAAGGTTCTTGTTGTTTTATTATTTTTTAAGACGGGTCTATTTAATTTTCCAATTGCAACTAATTTTCGATTTTCATCATATATTCCAATTTCAGTAATATAAATATCATTACCTTCAGTCCATGTTTTATTTGTCGTAAAATTATATTCTTCGGTTGGTAGTGATAATGGAATATCTGTTGTATATGCTGTCGCACCAATATCAGTTTCAATATTTCCAATCAAATATTCCTCGTCACCAAAACATAATTTATCAACATCATTCTCATATTTTGTTGGGTAATATAAATAATCAATATTATAATAGTTTTCACTACTAACATAATCGAAAATTTTTATTTCAAATACAGTATTAACTAAATCAGTTTTATTTATTAAATTTCCAACAGTATGATTTTCAATTTTATCCGTAACATCAAAAATAACCCATTTATCTGAAACTAAATTTGCATTTGGGGGAACAATTTGCATAATAATTTCCATTTTATCAGCATAGAAACCAGTATTTCCCGATGAATTATTCATAAATTTAAACTCATCTTCATTTGGAAATTTTAAAAAAATAAATTTATTTTTAATTGTTTCCAATTCTTTAACATTGATATAATTACAATGAATTGGATTTGTAACAAAATCATCATTACTTGGATTAACAACCGATAATCTATATGTAAAATAAACCTTATAATTTGTACTACTCATTTTTTATTTATTTATAAATACCTCTTTTTTTATTATGGACAAGTATGATCTGTTCTGCTTACACCAGTTATAAAACAATTTGGTGTTGTGTCAAAAATTTCGTAAGTTGATGTAAATGTATATAAATAAGTAGGATCGCCCTCAACAGCACCATAAAATCTATCACCCGAATTAAAATTACCTAACGTTATTTCATATTGTTTTTTTACAGAATCTTCCATGTAACAAATTGAAGGTTCATAGCCAGTACATCTTTGAAATGCCCACCATTTCTTTTCACTTCCACCAAAAGAAATATAAACCGTTGTTGGATTTGCATTAACAACATCAACTTTAATATTTCCTGTTGTTGGTATTAATGTTTGTGTTATATCATAACCAATAGTAACAAATTCACTTCCACCAACAGGAATATCATCAGACTGTAAATTATTTAATAATTTAAAATTACCCGATGATTTAATTGTTGATACTGTTATGGGTATCTGTGATAAATTTGTTATTTTTATTTCTCTTGTTGCAGTAAATGGAATTGTACCAAAATTGTGACCATCATAAATCTGAACATCATTATATTCAACTTTATATATTACATCATCAGGAATAGTAACTTCATCATGTTCTTCCAAAACACATGTATAATCAAACTCACCTAATAATTGTGGTTGTGCTATTGATATACAATTCGGATTTTCCCTTCTATATGATTCATCAGGTACATAATTTGGATGTAATGATTGAATATACTGAAAAAATAAATTCATTCTATTTTCATATTCAACCGAATTCATTGTTGCTAACTGGTTTCTTGTGATTGTGGGGACACCTGGAAATTCTAATACACTATATGTATATATTGTAGTAACACCATTAATTGTTACTCTAACCCTAAAAATCACAGCCCTTTCGTATCCAGTATTTATACTCATTATTAATTATTTTAAACCAGCTTGCCAATATTTTTTTTCACCAACATCAATATATTTATCTTCAGATAAACCATCAACAAGATGTTCCTCAATATTATATCTATCTGAATATTTTACAGGTAATTTTCCATTCCATGCTTCAATATTCATCGCATCAGCAACATGATCAATTCTACATGCAAAACCACGAACACCAACATCAACACTTTTTCCATTTAATATAACACTTATAAATGAACCAGCGAAACATAAACCAATAATCTTATATTCACCATTAATATAAGCAATTAATGCTGAACCAGAATCACCACCAGCTAATGGAAAATAACAAGTATTCCCTGTTGATGAAGTACTACCACTCGGAACAGCAACAAATTCAATTGTTTCAATAAATTTTACTGTATTATCAACCCCTTGTTTATTATATCCCTGAACGTAAACAGTTCCACCACCATCACAAAATAATTTTGTTGATAAATGTCCCTTTGCCCCCGATGTTCGTCCAGCACTATATAAATAATAATCAGTACCAGTTCCACCACTTGGGTAAATAACTTCATTAATTTCATCTGTTGTTGCAAATGGAAATCCTGATGCTGATGTTTCTAATTCAAGTTCTAAACCTTTTTGTTTCCAACTATCTTCATCAATCATACCTTCATCTATTGTTGTTAATGCAACATCAACTAAATTATCTGGTTTTATTTCAACATCATCTTTTGATTTATAAACTTCCGATATTATTGGCACATATTTTTTTACTACACCAATAGTATTACCCAAACCATAATCAAACGGTTCATTTGGATGTGTAACAAAATCACCACTAATATTAGTTTTTACATTTGGATTTTTTCTTTCTATTGCGAGAAACGCATCATCAATTAACACATGATTATTTGTAACACCAACAATAGTATCATCATCTTTATCAATAGCAAGAAACCCTAACGTTCCAACACTAAGATAAGGTAAGTTTTGTTTTGATGTCCAATTACTTACAGAAATACCACCCATTAATGGTCTTGTTTCAAACCTATTTTTAGGTGGAATATTACCCATTTCACTCCACCATTGATAATGTTCTGGATGGCAAAAATCAGATAACAGTTTTACATTTTCTTCAACAATATCAGTTTTGAAAACCTCCCCATCAATTTCAATTGTTTGTGGAATAATTTCATCTGATGTTAGTTCACTTAACGGTTTTTTCTTCTTAACTTTAAATGATAAAACCTTTTCACCAGTTCTAAGACCATTAACTACATTATTTCCATATGACACACCAATAATATTATCATTTGTTTCTTCAAACAATTTATTTGTTATTTCATATATTTTTTTTACTTCCATTTTATTCTTTAATTGGTATATATATAAATACAGTTTTAACAGTACTTAATCCACTTATCGTTTCTTGTGGATATACACAATATCCATTTGCAATTCCATCTTTAAATTTAACATCATTATTTACTAAATTAAAAACGGCTCTAAGTGTATAATTCGCACTCGATTTATTATAATTAATTGTTGATAAATATCCAAATTGTTCATTTTTATTAATTACAATGATTTCTTCAGAAAGAACAACATTATTAGTAATATCAATTATTCTTATTGGTACTTGAATTTCTTGTAACGCAAGACCCTCATGTATATTTGCACCCCATTTAATACCAACAACACTATCCTCATTAGAAATGATTTCGCTATTTAAACATACGTATTGTTGTTCAGGTTCTGGTGGTAAGACACCATCAGGTATGTTTGAAGGACAATCATCATCTGAATATATATCAAACACATTATAATATGATTCATTTATTGTTGGTGTTTCATTTTCATAATAAGTATTATTAACATATTCAATTAAATCATCCATTCTTTGTTTTGCCAATGATTCAGGTAATAAAGAATATTCAACTAATGAAATTTCATCATAGAATAAAAAATCATTTAAAACTGAATACATTAACACCTCAGTACTACCATCACCATTTACCCTAATAACCCTGTAAATGTATGGTCTTTTATATCCATTTCTATATATTCCCATTATAATGTAACATTAACTGTTAAAATATCCTCATGTTTATATGTTGTACAATCCACATAATTAATATCAAAAGCAAAATCATAATTACCTGATTCAGTAATATAAAAACTGTTCCATAAGAAATTATTATTACCAGTGGTATTAATTGGTATATCATCACCCAATCCCAATGTGCAATCAATATAACTTGTTTTATAAATTAAATCACCCTGTTTTTTATATCTAACTTCAAATTTATCACAAACACAACCATCCAATACTGGTATAAACATGTTAAATGTTTTATCATCATTATTAAATTTAATCCACTCAATAGGATATGTTGGTGGTGGTGTTGGTTGTGGTGTTGGTGTTACATCTGGACAATCTGGACAGTCAGGACAGTCAGGACATGGTGTAGGTTCAGGTGGACACTCAGGACATGGTGTTGGTTCAGGTGTTGGTTCAGGTGTTGGTGTTGGTGGGACATAAACATTAATATTATCTAAATATTCAGATGTACAAGCAACAATTCCTCTATCATGAACAATAACCTTATATTCACCATTTGGTATATCATTAATCACTGCTGGATTTGATTTTGTTGTATAATAAAGAGAAGTTCCATTTGTTTTTAACTCAATAATTGCAACTCCATCAGCTTCGGTACTTAAACCACTATAATATACAGTAATTGTATTTGTATTCAAACTAACAAAAATATCATCGATTTTTATCATACAGAATCCGCAATCACCATAACCATCACTAAATTCCATATCAAAATTTGGTAAAGTCCAATTTCTATCAGCTTTATATGATAATGCAAACAATAATTCAGCATCTTCAATAGTAAATAATTTATAATTCGGAAATA
>Ga0265293_10013759_pt1 | contig 10424 bp, 9 predicted proteins | sample Munlanlewell138R_FD_192505 | JGI IMG/M metagenome (GOLD analysis project Ga0265293, IMG submission 192505) | Leachate microbial communities from a municipal landfill in Southern Ontario, Canada - Leachate well 138R | ecosystem: Engineered > Solid waste > Landfill > Unclassified | place: Canada...
CGAAAAAAGGCATGACGGTAAATGGGAGAGTCTTAATCCGGGGAATTCGCGATACCGTCGCTTTTACCGACAAATGTTTCTGCTTGCCGCCGATAGCCACCGATAGATAACGAGACGTAAATTTATATAAATCAAAAACTTACGCCACTTTTTCGATAGCTGCTGATAGTCCCTGAAAGACCTTATTTCACTCCCACTCGATTGTAGCAGGGGGCTTGCTCGAAACGTCATAAGTAACCCGAGACACCCCATTGATTTCATTAATAATTCGATTCGAAACCGTTTCCAGAAGTTCATAGGGAAGATGCGCCCAGCGGGCGGTCATAAAATCGATGGTTTCGACGGCGCGCAAGGCGATGACCCACTCATAGCGGCGGGCGTCGCCAACAACGCCAACGGATTTTACCGGCAGAAATACAGCGAAGGCCTGGCTGGTTTTGTGGTACCAGTCGACCCGATGCAATTCCTCAATAAAAATGGCATCGGCTTCCCTAAGAATGTCGGCGTATTCCTTTTTCACTTCACCGAGAATGCGCACACCCAAACCGGGGCCGGGAAACGGGTGGCGATAGACCATATCATAAGGAAGACCTAGCTCAAGGCCGATTTTGCGCACCTCATCCTTGAACAACTCACGCAGTGGTTCCACCAGGGACATTTTCATGTCGTCAGGCAAGCCGCCAACATTGTGGTGGGATTTGATGACATGGGCTTTGCCGGTTTTGGAAGCAGCAGATTCAATGACATCGGGATAAATAGTCCCTTGAGCCAGCCAGTTGACATCTTTAAGCTTGGCGGCCTCGTCGTCGAAAATATCAATAAAGGTGTTGCCGATAATTTTACGCTTGGCTTCAGGGTCAGCGACGCCGACGAGCTTGCCAAGGAACTGTTCCTCGGCATCAACGCGAATGACTTTCACTCCCATATTTTTGGCAAACATGTCCATAACCTGATCGCCTTCATTCTTGCGCAACAGGCCGTTGTCAACGAAAACGCAGGTAAGCTGGCTGCCAATAGCCTTATGAAGCAGTGCCGCCACCACGGAGGAGTCGACACCACCGGAGAGGCCGAGGAGCACTTTATCGCTGCCGACCTGCTCGCGAACCCGCGCTATAGCATCGTCGATAATATTCGCCGCTGTCCACAAGGGTTCACAGCCACAGAGTTGGAAAGCAAAATGTTCGAAAATGCGCTTGCCTTGAAGGGTGTGCGTCACTTCCGGGTGAAACTGAATGCCAAAGAAAGGTTTGTCGATAGCGTACATGCCGGCGATGGGACAGCTGGGAGTAGAGGCCATCAGGGCAAAACCTTCGGGCATTCTGACCACTTTATCGCCATGGCTCATCCACACATCGAGCAAGGCCGCGCCATCGTTGTGATCGACATGATCCTTGATATCCCGCAACAGTGCGCTGTCGCCGTGGAGTTTGACCTGGGCATAGCCAAATTCACTGGTATCAGAACCCTGGACACTGCCGCCGAATTGTTCCGCCATGGTCTGCATGCCGTAGCAGATTCCGAGCACCGGCACGCCCAGATCGAAAACAACCTTCGGTGCGCGAGGTGATCCCTCCCCCGCAGTAACGGATTCCGGCCCGCCGGAAAGAATAATGCCCATGGGGGCAAAATCCCGAATTTGATCGTCAGAGACATCAAAGGCATAGATTTCGCAGTAAACACCGATTTCCCGAATCCGACGGGCAATCAGCTGGGTGTACTGGGAACCAAAGTCGAGAATCAGGATTTTCTGAGCGTGAATATTTTGGGTCATGGGGACAGTTCTTTGCAAAAGCCGGTAAAAATTTCGGGGCTAAAATGCCCCGAAAACAATAAATATCAAATGGTTAAAGCTATAATTTAAAGCAAATAATTAACGACCATTAATGGGGTAGTTGGGAGCTTCCTTGGTAATGGAGACATCGTGAACATGGCTTTCACCCATTCCGGCAGAGGTCACTCGGACAAAGCTGGGCTTGGTGCGCATGGTGTCAATGTCAATGCTGCCGGTATAGCCCATGGCGGAGCGAAGGCCGCCCATCATCTGGTGAATAATGGCGGAGATTGGTCCTTTGTAGGGCACGCGCCCTTCAATGCCTTCTGGTACCAGTTTTTCAACACCGGCACTGGAGTCCTGAAAATAGCGATCGCTGGAACCCTGGGTTCGGGACATGGCGCCGAGGGATCCCATGCCGCGATAGGCTTTATAGGTTCTGCCCTGATAGAGTTCGATCTCGCCAGGAGCCTCTTCGGTTCCGGCAAACATAGACCCCATCATCACAGAATGGGCGCCGGCAACGATTGCTTTGGCAATATCGCCGGAGTAGCGAATACCACCATCGGATATCACCGGTATATCGGTGCCTTTGAGCGCCGCCACGGTCTCGGCAATAGCCGAAATCTGGGGCACGCCAACACCGGTAACAATGCGAGTGGTACAGATGGAACCGGGACCAATACCGACTTTCACCCCGTCAGCACCGGCTTCCGCCAGCGCCAGGGCAGCGTCGCCACTGGCAATATTGCCGCCGATAACCTGGATGTGAGGATAGGCCTGCTTGATGCGCCGCACCCGCTCGATAACATTGCGGGAGTGGCCATGGGCGGTATCCACCACCAGCACATCGACACCGGCATTGACCAGGGCATCCACCCTGCCATCGGTATCGGGACTGGTGCCCACAGACGCGCCAACCCGCAAACGTCCCTGATCATCTTTGCAGGCGTTTGGGTATTTTTCCGCCTTGTCGATATCCTTGACGGTAATCAGTCCGCGCAGATCAAAGTGCTCATTGACCACCAGAATTTTTTCGATACGGTATTTGTGAAGCAGTGCCTTAACCTGCTGGGATTCAGCCCCTTCCTCCACCGTGACCAGGCGCTCCTTTGGCGTCATCACCTGGGACATGGTGGTGCTCATATCGGTGACAAAACGCACGTCGCGGCGCGTGACAATGCCCACCAGCTCGCCATTTCTGAGCACGGGGACACCGGAAATATTGTTGATCTGAGTCAGCGCCAGCAATTCGCCAACAGTCGCTCCATAATCGATACAGATGGGATCTTTAACGACGCCGCTCTCGTATTTTTTAACGGCGCGCACCTCAAGAGCCTGGGATTCAATGGTCATGCTCTTGTGAATAATGCCCACCCCCCCCTCCTGCGCCAGAGCGATGGCAAGGCGGGATTCAGTGACCGTATCCATGGCGGCAGACATCAAAGGGATGTTCATTTCAATGTCGCGGGTGAGGCGGGTTTTCAGACTGACATCTTTGGCGACCACCTCCGAGTAGCCAGGCACCAGTAATACATCGTCGAACGTCAGGGCTTCATAGGCAATACGTGTCATAAATACACTAATTCCGGGAGGTGTTAATGAACCGGGCATTATAAAGGTCGGGCCAACTCAGGTAAACACGCGACACTCAAAACAGCCGCCCCAAAACCCTATACTTGGCGCCGGGAGAATTCTACAATTCGGCCATGACAGAATTATTGCCCGAAAGACAGATCCTCAGTATTTCCCAGCTTAATCGCCGCGCCCGGCTATTACTGGAAACCCATCTGCCGCTATTGTGGATTCGCGGCGAAATTTCCAATTTTGCCCGCCCAGGGTCAGGCCATTGGTACCTGACCCTCAAAGACAGTGACGCCCAGATTCGCTGCGCCATGTTCCGCAACCGCAACCAGCTGGTGAAAATCTCCCCCAAAGACGGCGATCAGGTGCTGGTGCGGGGACGGGTTGGCCTCTACGAAAACCGTGGCGATTATCAGCTGATTATTGAGCATATGGAGGCGGACGGTGCCGGATTGTTGCAGCAGCAGTTTGAAGCCCTAAAGCAAAAACTTCAGCAGGAAGGCCTTTTTGACGATGCCCGCAAAAGAACATTACCCCCCTACCCCAACCGTATCGGCATTATTACATCAGCGACGGGGGCGGCGCTGCGGGATATTCTCCAGGTCGCAGCACGACGCTGTCCCTGGGTCGAAATCAACATCTACCCCACGCCGGTTCAAGGCAAGGAAGCTATTGACGCAATTGTCAAAGCCGTCGCCATGGCTAACGTCCACGACAGCTGTGAGCTGCTGATCCTCGCTCGCGGCGGCGGCTCTCTGGAAGACCTGTGGGCATTTAATGAAGAAGCGGTGGCGAGAGCCATTTATAACAGCAATATCCCTATCATCAGCGCAGTGGGGCATGAAACGGACTTTACCATCGCCGACTTTGTTGCCGACATGCGCGCACCAACGCCGTCCGCCGCAGCGGAAATCGCCACCTCCGACCGTCAGGCACTCACCGAGCTGGTGATGAGGTACGAAGTGATGCTGGCGCGCCGCATTAGCGATCTGATCAACCAGCAGCAGCGCAACTTGCGCAGCCTCAGCAAGCGACTGCGCAGCCCCAGCGACAAGCTCAGGGAACAGAATCAGCACCTGGATCACCTGGAAATTCGCCTGGTTCATGGCTGGAAACGCCTTGTCAACACCCGCAACCAGTATTTCCTGCAACTGCGCAAGCGGTTGGTTAACATTCAACCGCACAAGCAACTTGAAGAGCTTCACCAAAAAAACAGGGATTTAAGTCTGCGCTTGCATCGGGCGCTGACCTCGCAACTCAACAGCCAGCGCCAACAGCTGCAGGGACTTGCCGCCACTCTCAATGCCGTCAGCCCGCTGAGCACTCTGGAAAGGGGTTACGCCATCGCCACGGATAGCCACAGGAGAATTATTCGCTCTGTCACGCAAACAAGCGCGGGCAACACCATCGCCATCACACTCAAAGATGGCAAACTGGACTGTGTGGTGAAATCTGTGGCCAATAGCGGCAATTAAAAATGATCGTTTGTCGGGAATGGTTGCCGGGCATTGTGCCGGAGTGATACCTGCAGCAGCGCTCCGGCGTCAGTCATTGCAGCGTTAGCAGCTAAAAACTGTAATTCAAGCCCACACTGGTCAAGGTGTCTGTGTTTTTTGTGCCGTCGGGGACGTCCGTATTGTGTTTAACGGTGTAGGCCACTTTTAACGCCAGACTGGCATTGATTTTCACTTTTACACCTACCACAGATTCCAAATAGGTGTTGTCCTGACCAGACTCCACGTTGACGTCACTTTCAAACCTTGTGGTTTCAGTGATGGTGCGATAATACCTGGCCGCAGCAATGGCGATCGCCTCGTCAAAGGTTTCTCCGCTAGCCATTTCTTCGCTTTTACGGTAACCAAGACCGCCTTCGATATCAAACTGGGCGACATCGGTATTAATAACATGGACGCCCAAACCACCGCTCAGGGATGCCTGGTATTGATAGCCACTGAAACGATTGTCCTCGTAGCGAAAGGCGCCAAAACCATAGAGTGTTTCGGAAATAGCGTAATCACTTTTGCCGCGCAGGGTATAGGATTCGGCGCTGCGGGCGTCATTTTCGGAGGTGTTGATAGCTTCAATTTGGCCGCTGTGCGTCCAGCGCTCACGCTCATAAACCAACTTGAGCTTGGCCAGCAGAGCTTCGGAAGAACTATTGCCCGACGCCTTGTTAAAGGCGAGATCACCCTCGCCACGCCAGGTTTTTTCCGTGTCGCTTGCCGCCTGCGCAGCAGCCATTGGCATCAGGGCAACCAGCCCTGCCATCATCAGTTTTTTCATGTCACTGTCTCCGTGTTTGGCCGTTGCCAACGATGCTTCCCTGGGTCATTGGCGATCGGCTTGATGGTGGCGGCAACAATGGGTCTTGACCGCCAGTACTGGCTTTTTAGCCAATAACAGCCCGTCCGTGGCCTGCACGTGAGTTAAAAACAGATTGGGTTGAGCGATGGCTTACTTTTTCCCTTTGGCGTGCTTCATCAGCCGCCTGCGTTTGGCAATTTGCCGTGGCGTCAGGGTGTTTTTACGCCCTGCGTAGGGGTTGTCACTGGATTTGTATTCAATGCGTATCGGCGTACCGTGAAGATCCAGAGCTTTGCGAAAGGTTTTTTCCAGATAGCGGGTAAAGTGATCCGGCACTGCATCCGTCTGGGTGCCATGAATAATAATCAACGGCGGATTTCTGCCGCCGGCATGGGCGTAGCGCAATTTGATTCGCCGCCCTTTCACCATGGGCGGCGGGTGGTCGGCGATGGCATCCTCAAGTATGCGGGTGAGAACATTGGTGGAGAGCTTGTCCGTAGCCGAGGCATAGGCCTTGTGTACAGATTTATAAAGATCGCCGACACCGGTGCCATGGAGGGCTGAAATAAAGTGAATATCGGCAAAACGAACAAATTCAAGGCGACGTTGGAGCTGGGTTTTGATGGTATTTTTCTGATCCAGATCCAAGCCATCCCACTTATTAATGGCAACAACCAGGGCGCGCCCGGCATCGATGGCGTAGCCCATCAGGTGGAGATCCTGATCCACAATACCTTCGCTGCCATCCATCAAAAGGATCACCACGTTGGCGTCATCAATAGCTTGCAAGGTTTTGACAATAGAGAATTTTTCAACGGTGAGGGATATATTTTTGCGTTTGCGTACCCCGGCAGTATCGATCAGCGTATATTTTTTGCCGTTGCGTTCATAGTCGATATAAATACTGTCCCTGGTGGTGCCGGGTTGATCGTACACCACCACCCGTTGCTCTCCCAGCATTCGATTGACCAGGGTCGATTTGCCCACATTGGGACGACCCACAATGGCAATTTTGATGCCGCGCTCAGTTTCGTCATCGCTGACAGCCTCCTCCGGTTGCGGCGGAAACAGGGCAAGCACGCTATCCATCAGATTGGAAACGCCGCGACCATGGGTGGCGGTGGTGGGATAAATATTCTCAAAGCCCATGCGGTAAAAGTCCGCCAGAGCCAGATTGGGATCGAGGCCGTCAATTTTATTGGCCACCAGCAGGCAGGTTTTACCGGTTTCCCGCAAGTGCTTGGCGATGGCTTCATCGGTAGCCGTAAGCCCGTCGCGACAGTCCACCAGAAACAGGACAATAGCCGCCTCCTCCATGGCCTGAAGGGATTGAGCCGCCATGACGCTGTCGATGCCCTCTTCTTCACCGGTGATACCACCCGTATCCACAACCACAAAACGGCGATCCTGCCAGACCCCGTCACCGTATTTGCGGTCGCGCGTCAGCCCCGCGTAGTTCGCCACCAGGGCGTCGCGGGATCGGGTTAGACGGTTAAACAGAGTGGATTTGCCAACATTGGGTCGGCCAACAAGGGCAATAACGGGGAGCATGAACGGAAAACATCCAAAAATTTAGGCGCCGATTTTACAGTATAAGCCGGGAGAGCCAAAGGATTTCGCAACAATTAACAATGCTGCCCGCATTTTCACCCCAAAACCGGTGGATTTGGCCATGTTGGTGAGCGCAACCGCTGCTACAAACTGAAGGCACGAGACCTATCCAGGGCTGCGTTTTTTCTGGCGGATAATTCACTTACCCGCAGGCGTTGACTGCGACCGCAGCCAAGCTCTCAACCCTGGGTGCCAAAATGACTGGCGTCGTATTGCAGGGATGAATGGGTAACAATAGTTACCGTGCCGGCCATATCAATGGGTGGATTGTTTTTGCCGCCGCTGGCGATGACAGTCAACCATTGATCATAGCCACGCCGCGCCTCCTCGAGGGTATCAAAGGACAGATCAACAACCACATCAAAATCAGAGCCCGCCATCACTGGGCGAGTAGGTGTCGGTTTTAACGGCCGTGAGCTGGCAAGCTGTCTGACCCCATTCTGCGCACAGAATTGTGGCGACAATTCTGCCAACATGGACTCCCATTGCAAGAAAAACCCATCAGGGTCAACACCAGGGGCACGATGAAGAAAGCTGAACACTTTGATTTCCGCAAAACGCTGACAATGGAGCTGGTGGGTTTCACACACCAGAGAAATCAGATCCTTTCGCGAAAAGAATTGATCGGCATCCAGGGCGATATCGCGAAGAGAAGGCGCACTCAGGGAGCGGCTGCAATCCTCGCCATTCGCAAAAACCAACTCACCAACTCCATCGTAGTCTGGCTGGGAATAGGGAAACCCCGAAGTATCGACAACCGCATTGTTATGAAGATAGCGGCTAACGGGGCTCCAGAAATCGTCGTAGCCCATGGCGTAGGCGCCATGTTTGCGCCAGCGGCGAACAAACTGCTCGCGGGAAATGCCCTCTTTGGCTTTTTCAGCATAAATAATTTTAATCACTGCTCGCCCTCAATGGCCACTGCTTGTCGGCGTACAAACCTGCAAAGAATTCGGCAAGCAGCCCGCCAACACAAACGCCAAGCATAAGGGCAAACTTGCGTTCACGGGTATTGGATAACCTTATAGGGTGAGAGCCTGGGATTGGCACTCTATCATGGGCATCAGAGACACCATGCAGGGCCGGAGAGGCAAATCAGGAAGAATATCTGCTGTTGCTGAGATAGCCGTGGGTCAACGAGTGAATGGTATGACCAATAGCCTCTTTGGAACTGCCGGAAAACCCCATCTGCACAATCATATGGGCAACGCCGATGATCACCCGCGTGGCGTCGTCGACGCCGAGGCTTTCAGGTATGGAAGACTCCTGCTTGCCCCGTTCGAGAATACTGCGAACGCCTTTGATGGCATGGTTATAGAAAACCAGATATTTGTCCCACAGACCATCCCTGACTGACACGCTCCATTCAAACCAGACGCGAATATGATCCGGGCATGTATCAATGGAGTGACTAAAAGACAGCAACATAATCTCGATGGATTCTGGCGCCGGACAGGGATCGTTGAATCTGGGCGCAACGATATCTTCGAGCAGAAAGCGCTTCACTTCCTCAAGCACCGCCTCGGTGAGATCCTCTCTTGTGGGAAAATAATGGAACGTTGTAGGTACAGAAACACCGGCTTCTTCTGCCAAATCCGTATGCCCGGCTTTACCTATGCCCTTGTCGGCATAAACCTTGAGGGCGCAGGCCAAAAGCTGTTCGCGACGACTATCCGGAGACATGCGCCTGGCTCGGACACGATTTTTCGGCGAAGCCGGCTTGGCGGATTTTTTGACCTTGACTGTCTTTTTCACCGCAATTTTAGGGTCGGCAGACCGACTTTTTTTCTCCATAAAGGCAACTCGTTAGCGCAACTTGTAGCAAAAACCCGCCAATCTTAGCACAGGGAGCGGACTTCAACATCAGGCACTGAACCAAACCCCGAAAACAAGCCCTATGGTCACCACCGATGCACTGAGCAGAACAATGGTGTTAATGGCACCCAGATTAACGTCCAGGGATCCCGGTGGTTACAGTTTTTCTATCAGAAATAACAGCATTAATCGCCGTTAACACTGATTCAATACCCCTTATTGTTATTGAAAGTATCAGAGTTACGGCTGCAGGCGCCCCAGCGCCGCGATCAGACTGGTGTGATCCAGAAGCCGACAACGAGGCACAGGGTTACCACCAGCAACCAGGCATCAAATATTAATTGCCATGACGGCGGCGCGTATTTCAGCTCCATATAGTGGCGGAAAACAGCGCGGATTTTTATCGCCGCAACCAGCATAACCACAGCGGCCAGCGACTGACTGGTGAGGGCATGGAAGTAAACCAGCAAATTGGTACCCAGGGTGGCGACGACAAGGAGCGCCCAAACAAAAACAAGAAACCGTGAAGAAATGGCGCTACTCATATCGCTAAACCCCCATCAAATACAGCAAAGGAAAAATAAAAATCCACAATAGATCCACCATATGCCAGTAGAGGGCAACGGATTCGATATTGATCATCTCTTTATTATCTATCTTTTTATCAGCCAGCCTGAACCAGAGCGCCGCGAGAGCAATCATGCCACCGAGAAAGTGAAGAAAGTGAGCACCTGTCATGGTGTAATAAAACATATAAAAGTCATTGGTATACATGGTGATGCCCTGGGACAGCTTGTCGCTGTACTCAAACATCTTGGTAATACCAAAACCAAGCCCGATGACAAAGGATGCCAGTATCCAGCTGCGAGCCTGCCTGGCTTCGCCGCGCTTCGCCGCCTGCACCGCGAGGGCAACAAAAAGGCCACTGGTGAGCAAAATCAGGGTGTTAATAATGCCCGTCCAATTGTTGAGCGTTACGGAAGACTCGTTGAACACTGCAAGCTGGTCGTAACGCTGGACGAGAAAGTCGACGAAAATCATGCCAAAAACAACAATATCGGCAAGAATAAAGGTAAGCACACCCTGCACCTGATGGGGGACAACCCCCGCATGACTGTGCTCAAGGGGCGATGGAGAAGCCAAAGTATCTGTCATGATATTCCTCTGTTTTACTTTCTGAATTATTTGGCAAGCGATGGATTTGCCAACATCGCCGCCCGCTCTTTTTCCAGCCGCGGAATCGCCTTGAAGACGTAATAGGTAACAATCACGATATAGAAAAACCATACCAGGAACTCTACCCAGAAGTTCAGCCAGCCCTGACGGGCAAACAGACCGC
>Ga0265293_10013761_pt1 | contig 10423 bp, 9 predicted proteins | sample Munlanlewell138R_FD_192505 | JGI IMG/M metagenome (GOLD analysis project Ga0265293, IMG submission 192505) | Leachate microbial communities from a municipal landfill in Southern Ontario, Canada - Leachate well 138R | ecosystem: Engineered > Solid waste > Landfill > Unclassified | place: Canada...
GTGCTCGCTCCCACGTGGGAGTGAATGCCCGCTAATTGAAACATTGCTTAGGGTTCGGGCTGGCAGATTTGCCTGTTTTTAACGGCAAGCAGGGTACGGTAAGCCAGCAGCAAAATAATCACGTTCAATACCAGCAGCAATATACCCGCCAGTATGGGGTAGAAAATGCCTGGGTTAAGGTGGGCCATTTCAAAGGTGGCAATGGTAATGGCGGCCAGTGGGAAAGAATAAGCCCAGGCTGAAATGGCAAACGGCAACCTGAAAAACCGCAGGGCATTGCTGGCCAACAGCAAGGTAAGGAATAGGGCAAAGAAATACAATACTCTGGCAAAGCCATCCAACTGGTGGTTATTAAGGGCCAGGTAGGAAATAAAGGCCACTGATGGCGGTGCAATCAGAATGAACAGGGTGGGCGTTAATTTGGCCGGTAGTGGTTCATGAAAAAAGATACGATAAAAAACAATTGTCATTAACACTATCCAGAACACCAGGCCAATACTGAAAAAGAACCAGCTAATGTCCATCGGGGCATGGTGCACGCCGGCAATGGGAATCAGGATATTGCCCACTACCGGAATGAACCAGGCCGGGTTGGCATGGGTAATTTGGTAATGGCTTTTGTTCAGCCAGCTGTTAATAACGGCAATGGTCAGCACAAAGTGCCCGATGGTGGCCACTGCCCACATCCATTTTGAAACGCCGGGTACTGACAGCCAGGAAATGGAAACCAGCAGCAAGCCAATGGTGATGGCAGCCATGAAATTGATTTTTACGGGGTGACACCATTCTTTTTTCACTTCTTCGGGAAAGCGAAACAGCTTGCTGGTGTAAACAATAAGCAGAAATGCATACAGCAGGGTGACCAGCCAGCGGATGCCAATACCGGGGTCAAGCGGCAGACCAAAGGCCTGTGCGGCTTTCAGCCAGGCAATGGCCAAGCCGGCCATACCCATGACGGAAGAGAACAGGGCAACCGGAAAATAGGCAAGGCGACTGTTTTGTTGAGCGGGAAGGGTGCCGGAAATGGAGTGATTCATGTTTAAAATATCTCGGGTTAATGACAATTCAAGACAGACAGGCCAAAGGGATAGGGTGATTGCGCAGGCATTTGGCGGACAATATCCTGCAGCGCAGACTGGACCATTTCCTCAAGGACAGGATGATAAAAAGGCATTTGCAGCAATGAGGCTGCGGTTTCTTTGCGTTGAATGGCCCATGCCAGCAAGTGTGCCAAATGTTCGCCACGGGCAGTCATGCCGGCAGCGCCCAGTAAGTTGCCGCTTTCGGCATCGGCATAAATATGCAACAGGCTGTTTTCTTCATGCAAAACCCGGGCCCGGCCATTGCCGGTGCCCTGTGCCTTGCCGATAATAATGTTGCGTTCTGTAAGGTTGCCAATCGTTTCACCCACACTGAAAACATCCGGGTCTGAAAAGGCAATGCCCACTGACACCATGCGTTTGAAGCAGACGGGACTGTCTTGCACGGCATTGAAACCGGCAATACTGCCTTCGGCGCTGGCTTCATGCATTAAGGTTTTGCTACCGGTGCAGTCACCGGCCAGAAATACGGGCAGGCCTGTGACCTGCATGGTATGCGGATTAAACGCGGGGATGCCTTTTTCATTCAGCGGGAACCCGGCTGCCTGCAGATTCAGCGAATCCAGGTTGGGGCGTCGGCCCAGGGCTGCCAATAACAGGTCTACCCTGGCCTGGTGGTTGCCCGATTGCAAAATCACCCCGTTTTCAGCCAGGCTGACCGCGGTTGGCTGGCCAAGCCACAGTTCCATTTCCTGGCCGAAGCGCGCAATGGCCTGCTCATTGATCTGCGGGTCGGCAATGCCTGCAATGGCCGGTGACAAATCAGCCCCCACCACCTTGATGCCCAGACGGGCCAGCGCCAGGCCCATTTCCATGCCAATGGCACCAAGGCCTAAAATGCCAATGCTTGGAGGAAGTTCTTTAAGTTCAAACAATTCGTCGGTACTGACGGTATATTTCAGAACCGGATCAAGCCAGCCTGGTACGGCGGGGCGTGAGCCGTTGGCAATAATGACTTTTTTGGCATGGACCAGGGTGGTTTTGTCGTTGTGGCTGACTTCCAGGGTGGTCGGGTCAAGAAAGCGGGCAGTGCCGGTTAAAAGATGCTCTTGGGCGGCTGAAATGGCCATATTGCTGGCCCGGTTGGCAAAAAAATCCCTTTGTTCTTGCAGTTGTGCCCAGGTTTTTTTCAGTTTGTCTGCGTTAAAAGTGTTGGTTTTGTTTTCAGTGTTTTGTTGCAGTTTTTGTATGGCACCTTCATGCAAGGCCAGTTTTGATGGCATGCAGCCCACCCGTGCGCAGGTGGTGCCCAAAGGGCCTTTGTCGATAAGCACAAATTGTTTATTGGCGCGACGCACTTCCCTAAGCGCATAAAGGCCGGCCGTGCCCGCGCCAATAATGGCGACATCAGTTTGAATGGTTTTTTGGTTCATGGCAGATATTCCTTTCTGTTGAAAGAGGCAGAATGCTTTACAGCTAAATATTATATAAAATAATATAATATTTTTATATATAACTTTTTGTTTCGGATCAATGAAGCAGAAAATAGTGCCTGCAACAAGTTTTTATGCGGTTATCATTCAGTTACCTGCATTAAATAGCTCATCGCAGCAAGAGGGACTTGCCTTCCATAAACCGGTTGAACAATCCAATAATTGCGTGTAGCCTTGTTGTTATTCGCGAGTGTTTCAGGTGTGTGTTTGCTTGCCTTGGCAGGCGGCGCAGACTTGTATTAACACAGGTTATAAAACGATCAACCTCTGTGAAAACAGAGGTTTTTTTGCAGGAAAATCCAATGAAAATAAAAACGCTGGTTATGGCGGGCATGCTGGCCCTGGCTTCCCTGACGGGCGTGGCACAAGCCAATGAAACTCTTGAAATCGGTGTGGAAGCCTTGTACCCACCTTTCGAAAGCAAAGCGCCCGATGGCACCCTGGTGGGCTTTGATATTGAATTGGGTGAGGCCGTTTGTGCCAAAATGAACGTCAAATGCGAATGGGTGGAAACCAGTTTTGATGGCCTGATTCCCGCCCTGAATGCACGCAAGTTTGACTTTATCAATTCAGCCATGGATATCACGGCGGCCCGTCAGAAAGTGATTGATTTTACCCAGCCGATATATGTGGTGCCCAGCCAGTTGCTGGTTAAAAAAGGGTCTGGCCTGCAGCCCACTGTTGAGAGCCTTCAGGGTTTGTCGATTGGGGTATTGCAGGGCTCTTCGCAGGAAGCCTTTGTGCGCAAGCATTGGGGCAAACAGGGGGTGAAGATTGTTTCTTATGCCTCGCAAGATCAAATTTACCAGGATTTGGCCAATGGCCGTATTCAAGGTGCCGTGCAAAACAGTCCCAGCGCCCTGGACAGTTTTCTGAATCGCCCTGAGGGTGAAGGGTATGAGCTGGTTGAACCCATTTTGCATGATGCCGGGATTTTTGGCGAAGGTATTGCTTTTGGCTTGCGAAAAAAAGATACCGAACTTAGGCAACATCTTGATGCCGCCATTCAGGAGTTGAAAAATGACGGGACTATAGGCAAACTGTCAGAAAAGTATTTCAATGCCAACTGGGTGGCGAAGTAATCAGCCACCTTTAACGCCAGGATGTCATTATGCAGATAAAATCCAAGTTTTCCTCTAGCGGTAGCGGTATTTTTAGTGTTACTGATGATTTATTAACGCAATATGATGCCATCAACCTGGCGCATGGTACCCCCGATTTCCCATTCTCCCAGGAGCTCATCGAGAATGCCCATGAAGCGATGCAGGCCGAAGGCAGCCAGCAGGCTCCCTGGGCGGGGTTAATGGCCTTGCGTGAAAAAATTGCTGAAAAGATTTCATTTCTTTATACCCATAGCTACCATCCCGACACGGAAGTGACGGTGATGCCCAGTGCCAAAGAGGCGGTGTTCGCCAGTATCGCGGCAGTGGTGCATGCGGGTGATGAGGTGATTTATTTTGAACCCTCCGTTGACAGCTATGCGGCCATGATTAGTTTACAGGGGGCAACACCGGTGGCCATCAGGCTGGAAGCACCGCATTTTACGCCAGACTGGAATCAGGTAAGGGCCAGGATCAATGCCAGAACCCGCATGATTATTATCAACTCGCCCCATAACCCTACGGCCTCGGTATTGTCTGAGGCTGATGTTCAGGCGTTGCGGGATTTGGTGAAAGACAGCCCAGTCATTATCCTGTCCGATGAAGTGTATGAGCACCTGGTTTTTGATGGCGATGAGCATCGTTCCATGTCCGCTTATCCGGATCTGGCGGCCCGTTCTATTGTGGTGACTTCGTTTAGCAAGGTGTTTAAGGTAAGCGGCTGGCATGTGGCCTATTGCGTGGCACCTGCCATTCTTACCCGGGAAATCCGCCAGGTCCAGCAATATGTCATGTTCCCGGCGGATACACCCATGCAGTATGCGCTGGCTGCGATTATGGAGCAACCCAATCATTACATGACATTATCAACCATTTACCAGGAAAAAAGGGATTTACTGGCGCATGGTTTGAAGGCATCCCGGTTTGAGCTGTTACCCAGCAAGGGCGGCTATTTCATGCTGGCCGGTTTTGGGCATTTCAGTGATTTGTCGGATGTGGAAATGGTTAGAAAGCTTATTGTTGACCATGGCGTGGCCACACTGCCATTATCTGCTTTTTATTCGGATGGGACCGATCAGGCAGTGATACGGTTAACGTTTTCCAAGGATGATGAAACGTTGGAAGAGGGCGCCCGCAGGCTGTGTGAAGTTTGACGGGGGGCGGGGGCGTTCCCACGCAGAGCATGGGAACGAGTAACGAGTAGCGGGCAAGAGTAAAGTAACCTCAGATGCAACTCGCTCCCATGCTCCTGCGTGGGAGCTGGTGGTGCACGTAATAAAATATTAAGTTTTATTGCACCTTCAACTCGCTCCCATGCTCCAGCGTGGGAGCCGGTGGTACAAGTAATAAAACATTAAGTTTTATTGCACCTTCAACTCGCTCCCATGCTCCAGCGTGGGAGCCGGTGGTACAAGTAATAAAATATTAAGTTTTATTGCACCTTAATATTTGATTCCTTCACGATGTTGCCATACAGTTCGGAATCGCGTTTGATCAACTCGCCCAATTCAGCCGGTGTGCTGCCAACCGGCACGAAACCCGCATTCTTGAACTTTTCAATCACCTCAGGATCTTTCACCACCTCGGCGATTTCTTTTGAAACACGTTCCACAATCTCTGGTGATGTACCGGCCGGGGCCATCAGGGCTACCCATGAGTTCATCTTGAAGTCCTTGAACCCTGACTCATCCAGCGTGGGCACCGATTCTTCACCTTCATACTTTTCTGCAGAGGTTACACCCAGCACATTCAGCTTGCCTTCTTTCACATAAGGCATGGGTACCAGGATGGGGTCAAATACCATGGAAACCTGACCGCTTAACAAATCAGCCAGAATAGGGGCGCTGCCTTTATACGGGATATGATTCATCTCAAGACCCGCAATTTTCGCAAAATGCGCACCTGTTAAATGCGCACTTGAACCAATTCCGCTAGAGGCGTAATTCAATGGATTTTTCTTGCCATACTCAACCAGCTCTTGCAGTGAATTAATCGGCAGCTTCTTGCTGGTAAACAAGAACAGCGGCAAATCGGCAATATGTGAAACCGGTGTGAAATCTTCATTGGAGTAATTCAGCTTATACAAATGCGGATTCGCGGAGTAAGCGGCCAAGACCGTTACGAATGTATAGCCATCGGGTTTGGCCCGGGCAACCTGTGCGGTGCCAATCGTGCTGTTGGCGCCGGGTTTGTTTTCAACCACAATGGTTTGTCCCAGACGGTCGGACAGTTTTTGCATAACCACCCGCGAGACAGTATCGGTGGAACCACCGGGGGTATAGGGCACAATCACCGTAATGGGCTTGGATGGCCATTTATCCTGTGCCATGGCACTTTGTGAAAACATGAGCGGACTTACCGCAGCCAACGTTGCCAATACCAGTTTTTTCATTGTAAAAAGCCTCCTGTGTTAATTCTGCATAGTAGAACTTGATTTTATTTCTAAGGGTTAATGATAGATGCATTGTCCTAATAAATCCAATTATTATTAACCGCATAGTGGAAACTCCTTAGTTAAATATGGACTGTTTCTGCGGATGGCTTGCCATTTTTATGAAGGAAATGACAGGTCATCATTTTAATTGGCATAAATGACAAAATAAGGAAGTGAGACATGACGTTCAGTTTTCAAAGCATTAAGAGAGTAACGTTGCCCGCGATAATGGCCGGCCTTTTGCTGGGAGCACCGGCTTTTGCGCAAGAAAACTATCCATCCAAACCCATTACCATTATTGTTCCCTATGCGCCTGGCGGGACGACAGACCTCATTGCCAGGGCAATGGCGGACAGCCTTTCCCGTCAGCTTAAACAAACCATCGTTATTGAAAACAAATCGGGGGCGGCAGGTTCTATGGGTGCCAATGAAATGGTGACCACCAAGCCCGACGGATATCGTCTTGCCCTGTCACCGGCGGGTATTTTCCGTCAGCCTTATTTGCAGCAAACCCGTTACGATCCTATCAAGGACTTAACTTATATCGCAGCGTTTGCAGAATACGATTTCACCATTTCCGTCGCAGCGGATTCTCCCATCAAAAGCGTTAAAGAACTGGTCGAATATGCGCAAAAAAATCCGGGTAAGATTGATTACGGTACACCGGGGCGCTTTACCGGTAATCACGTGCTCATGACTGAATTGGGGACGGCAGTGAATGCTAAATTTACGCATATTCCTTATAAAGGAGATGCGGAAAACGTGGGCGCCCTGATGGGCGGACATATCAAATCGTCCGTTGTCTCTAATAGCGTGATTCCTTTTGTGCAATCGGGCAAGGTCAGGATTTTGGCCACCGCTGCCAATGAACGTCCTGAAGCTTTTGCCGAGTATCCCACTTTAAAGGAACTGGGTTATCCGGTGGTGATTCGCTCTCCATTGGGTTTGGCAGGACCCAAAGGTTTGCCTGAGAATGTGGTGTCTATCCTGGAAAAGGCGGTAAAGATTGCCATGGATGATCCCGTCGTTCTTAAAGTGCTGAAAGACTACGGCATCCGCACTGATTATATGGATTCAGCCCAATACACTGAGTTTGCAAAGAAAACGTTTGAGGAAGAACGCAGTATTGTGGAAAGAATGAGACAGGATTCCTGATCCTTCTAAAGAAATTCCCGGCTTGGAAATACCCCCTGTACGTCAGTGCAGGGGGTTTGTTTTTGTTGGGATTCCTTTTTTGCGTTAAATTCTTGAGTTAAATCATTCCGCAATGCAAAACATGATTTTATAATTATTGATCGAATTGGTCGGCCTGATCGGAATGCGAAAACGCCGATCTGGTCGGCGCGATCAATATCTTAGCGGCAGGGCATGCCGTGTTGGCCTGTGGAGGAAGGGGGCAGTCAAACCGTCCAGCGAAGCAGGAACCCGCCGAAGCGACTGGACAGGGGGTCGCCCTTGTTTAGCGCCGCAGGAATCGCCCTCCTTTAGGAGGGCGAGGATGTCAAGCAAGAGAAATCAACCCGTCTGGTGATAGAATATACCCAATGTGGTTACCGGGCGCTGTGCCTGATATTATTCCGATCACGGAAGCAGGAGATATTTATTTATGAAAAAATTCTTTAAATTGGCTGTATTAAGTACCGCTGTAGGCGCTGCTTTTTTTACCTCGACAACAATGGCGCAGGGCGCAGAAAACTACCCTAGCAAACCCATTACGCTGGTTGTTCCCTATGCGGCAGGTGGTACCACCGACCTGATCGGACGGGCATTGGGCGCAAGTCTGTCCAAACAGCTGGGTCAAACCATTGTGGTTGAAAACAAACCCGGTGCAGCCGGCTCCATGGGCGCCAATGAAATGGTCAATACCAAACCCGATGGCTATAAACTGGCTTTGACACCGGTGGGTATTTTCCGTCAGCCTTACTTGCAGGCAACCCGTTACGACCCCATCAAGGATTTAAGTTATATTGCCGCTTTTGCCAGCTATGACTTTGCACTGGGTGTTGATGGCAATTCTCCTTATAAAACACTGGACGAGTTTCTCAAGCATGCTAAAGCAAACCCCGGCGAAGTGACCATCAGCTCTCCCGGTCGTTATTCCGGTAACCACGTGGCGATTGTGGAATTGGCCAAAGCGGCAGATGTTGATGTGACTCACGTGCCTTATAAGTCAGACTCTGAGGCTATTGGTGCATTGATGGGCGGCCATCTGGATGCCGTCATGTCCACCAATGTCATCATTCCATTCATGGAGTCTGGCAAGGTGCGTGTATTGGGTGTGGCAGCAGAAAAACGTCCCGAAGCCTTTGCTGATATTCCAACCCTGACCGAATCCGGTTATGAAGTGGTGATTCCTTCTCCGCTGGGTATTGCCGGCCCCAAAGGCTTGCCACAGGAAATTGTTGAAAAGCTTGACCTGGCAGTGAAAGCGGCCATGGAAGATCCGGATTTCCTTAAAGTCATCAAGGATTACGGTGTAAGAACTTATTATATGGATAACAAGGCTTATACCCAGTTTGCGATTGAGAACTTTGAGAACGAAAAAGACGTGATCCAAAGAATGGGCAATGAGTAATTAATTGTCGCTTCATGCAAAAAGCCCGACCACTGGTCGGGCTTTTTTATGTTATGGCTGTTTGCCGGTCTGCACAACCGCATGCGGAGCGCTTCGCATGGGTTGTACAGCTTGCAAAAATCAGGCAAAGACGCGGAAGCGCTCTGCATCATCCATAAATGTTTTTTCAGCAGCGGGGGCTTCAATGCTGCCAAAAGGCATTTGGGCGCGCAGTTTCCAGCTGGCAGGCAGGTTCCAGCGGCTCATTGTCTGTTCGTCAATGATAGGGTTGTAGTGTTGCAATGATGCGCCAATGTTGTGGTCAGCCAGGGCCAGCCATACTGCGTGCTGGGCAATGCCAGAGGCCTGCTCTGACCAGATCGGGAAGTTGTCGGCGTAAGCGGCAAACTTTTCTTGCAAGCCCTTGACAACGTCCTGGTCTTCAAAGAACAGAACAGTACCGTGACCGGCACGGAAACCGTTGATTTTGGCTTCGGTGGCAGCGAAAGCATCAGCGGGCACAATCGCGCGCAGGGTGTCTTCAACGATTTGCCAGAATGCCTCGTGTTCGCCGTTGAACAGGATAACGGCACGTGAGCTTTGTGAGTTGAAAGAGGAAGGGGAGTTGCGGATGGCTTCCTTGATAACGGATTCAATCGTGCTGTTGTCGGTGTTTACGTTACGACCCAATGCGTAGATGCTGCGACGGGATTTCAATTTATCTAAAAAACTCATGTCTAACCTTACGAAAAAATAATTATTCAGTTCCTGCTGATTTTTACGTTGCCATCCGGAACCTTATATGGCAATCAAACGTTTTATGACAGCTGTTTAGCGGGCTATCATATCAAATAATAGGACTTCGGCATTATTGGCTTGCTGAATCTGAACCCGTGATTCGGCCGTCAGCTTGAGCGCGTCGCCGGTATGCAGTTGCTGGCCGTTAATGGTGATGTCACCTTTCACGACATGAATATAGGCAATGCGGTCGTTGGCCAGCGTGTATTCGGGGGCCTGGGTGCCGTTAAAAATACCCGTATGGAGTTTGGCATCCTGGTGAATGCGCACAGAGCCTTGTTCACCGTTGTCAGATGCGATCAGGCACCACTTACCCTGTTTGTCCTCGTCGCTGAAAACAGCCTCTTCATAGCTGGGTTCAACATCTTTCTGGTTGGGATAAAGCCAGATTTGCAGAAAATGTGATTCTTCTGTTACGGAAGGATTGAACTCGCTATGCAAGACACCGGTACCAGCGCTCATGCGCTGAACCTGGCCGCGACGCAAGATAGAACCATTGCCCATGCTGTCTTTGTGTTCAAGTGCACCTGACAGCACATAGCTGATGATTTCCATGTTTTCATGTCCATGGGTGCCAAAGCCCTGGCCGGGTTCCACCCTGTCTTCATTAATCACGCGAAGCGGGCCAAAACCCATTTGTTTGGGGTTGTAGTAACTGCCAAATGAAAATGAGTGGTGGCTGTCCAGCCAGCCGTGCTGGACGTGTCCCCGTTCATGACTTCTGGTAATTGATAACATGTCATATTCCTTTCATCTAAGAACAGTTTATTTAAAAATTATTTTTTTATAAAAACTGTTTAAATTCAATATGTAGGTATTATGCTTTATTTATTTTTGTTTGAAAAACGGAAAGTTTTATGGTGTATCATCAAATTATTTGAATATAATGACTTGGTCAACGGTCAACGGTCAACGGTCAACGGTCAACGGTCAACGGTCAACGGTCAACGGTCAACGGTCAACGGTCAACGGTCAACGGTCAAAGGTCAACGGTCAACGGTCAA
>Ga0265293_10013762_pt1 | contig 10423 bp, 10 predicted proteins | sample Munlanlewell138R_FD_192505 | JGI IMG/M metagenome (GOLD analysis project Ga0265293, IMG submission 192505) | Leachate microbial communities from a municipal landfill in Southern Ontario, Canada - Leachate well 138R | ecosystem: Engineered > Solid waste > Landfill > Unclassified | place: Canada...
AGAACTCGCTTACTGCTTGGCAGACGCAGGCGATCTCGTCAGCCTCGAGCGATGGGTAAAGAGGCAGGGAAACTATTTGACGGGCAGACCTTTCAGCCTTCGGGAACGAGCCGGGGCCATACCCCAAGTGACGGTAAACTTTTTGGAGATGTATGGGGTTCGGGTAATGAACGAGGGTTATGATCCTTTTTTCGCCGAGGTATGTTCTCAAGGCGTCACGGTCATCCGCGGCTATAACGTAGAGGTGATAGACATGGTAGGCGTACGGCGCCTCGACCGGCCTTTTCACGGGAAGATCTTCAAGGCCGGAATCGTAGAGCGATGCATTTTGTCTCCTCTTGATATTCCATTCGTCGAGAAAAGGCAGCTTGATCCTCAGGAGCGCGGCCTGAAGTTCGTCAAGCCGTGATACGAACCCTTGCACATCGTGGACATGGCGGTCGGTCTGACCATGGGCCCGAAGTACGAGCATCTGCCTGTAAGCCTCTTCGTTGTCCGTGACAATTATACCTCCGTCGCCATAACATCCGAGATTCTTTGTAGGGTAAAAACTGAAGACGGCGACGTCGCTCATGGTGCCGACATTCCTGTCTTTGTACCGCGAACCGTGCGCTTGGCAGGCATCTTCCATAAGCATGACGCCGTACTTACTGCAGACCTCTCTGATCTCATCGAGCCGGCACGGCTGTCCATACAGGTGAACGGGGACGCAGAGCCTGATATCCTCTTCTTTTTTCAGGAGACCTTCCAGGGCCTCGGGGTCCATATTGTACGACTCGTCCTCGATATCGCAGAAACGGGGAACAAGGCCATGTTCTGACAACGCCATTGCCGTCGCGATGTATGTGTTGGGGGTTGTGACGAATTTATCTCCCGCCTTGAGGCCGAGAGAAAGCCCGCCTATCTTTATTGCATCCGTTCCGCTGGCAACCCCTACGGCATATTTCGTCCCCACATAAGCGGCGAATTCCTCCTCGAGTGCCCGCACTTCTTTTCCGAGAATAAATTCTCCGGCTCTCAGGATCCTTTCGAATGTCTTGACCAGGTCCGATCGTATCGCGGCATGGTCCCTGTCTATGTCGAAGATCTTGATATTCACTATGAACTACCGTCCTTTTTAGCAAAAATTATGAGCGTATTTTCCCCGTCCAGAATGACCCTTCTCGTGCACACCATCGTGTGCCAGAGGTTTCGGCCGGAATGCTTCTGCCATGCTACCAGTACTCCCTTCGGAATTGCCGGTAGAAATCTATGGTCCTCGCGATACCTTCGTCAAGCGAAATAGCGGGCGCCCAACCTGTTATTTTCTTGATCCGTGTTATATCGGCATAATAATCACCGGGTTCGACTTCCTTCCTTTCCTGCGTGAATTCAGTAAATTTGGTCCTGCCGGAGCCCGCAACAGCCACTATTTTCCGGGCGAGATCGAAGAAACTGACAGGGATTCCTGTTCCCACATTAAACACGTTGCCGTAAGCCTCTTCGGTGGTAGCGACCTTGATCATCGAATTGATCAGGTCTTCTACATAGAGAAAATCCCTGAGTATCCTTCCGTCGCCCATCACGGGTATCTCTTCATTATCCATAGCCTTGCGGATGAACCAGTTGAAGACACCGTACTCATCGTGGGCCATCTGGTGGCGCGGACCGTACGTGTTGGTGATGCGAAGGCAGATCCCTTTTATTTTGAACACATCGTCATAGACGAGCACCAGTTTTTCCGCCGTAAGATTTGTTACGGCATAAACTCCCTTGGGGTTAGTCGGGTGGTCTTCGTCTACGGGGAGACTGACGCTCGAGCCATATTCGCCGCGCGTCCCCGCAAAAATTACCCTGGCGTCCCGGTTGAAATGACGCAATGCTTCGAGAAGAACGAGGGTGCCCTGGCAATTTATTTCGAGGTCCTGCAGGGGGTTTTTCATGGAGTCAACATGGTTGACCTGTCCGGCGAGGTGGAAGACGTAGTCTTTTTCCTTGACCAGATGGTTCATCGAAAGCTGATTACGGACATCGGAGATATTGACGGTCACGTTTCCGACAATGTCTCTGATATTGAAAAGATTGCCTCCCTGGCGGGGGAGCATGTTGTCGATAATGGTCACATGAGCGCCTTGCCTTACAAGTTCGATGCACAGATTGCTCCCAATGAAGCCCAATCCCCCGGTTACGAGGACCTCCTTGTTATTGAACACGTTTTTTTCCTCCGCCTGCTTTCTCTAGCTCCCAGAGCCGTGCGTGCTTCATGAATACATAATACACGGTCGAGGCCAGGATGATAAGGCCCGGAACACCATCAAGGAAACCCCTCTTGAATATGTAGTCCCTGATGAGACGATAGACCGGGCGCAGCACCATGTTTAAAAAACGAAAATGGCGTCCCGCATTGAAGAGATCGCGCGCATATGCCTCTGAATAACGGTCTATGGTACGGATCTGGTGGGCTGTATCGCTATACGGTGTATGCATATAGTAATTTTTCATATGTCCGATTCGGCCCATGACATGTACCTTTGCATGGATGCCCCCCTGCCAGCCTCCGCGATACTTTCTATAGAGGCGTATCTCCCGGTCGGGGTACCACCCCCCGTATTTTATCTCCCTGCCGAGGTAGATATTCCTGCGGTCAACGATGTAGCCATCGCTTGCCGACGCCGAATGGAGGATCTCCTCCACCTCGCGCTTGAAGGATTCCGGAAGCCACTCATCCGCGTCGATGAACATGACCCAGGAGTTTTTGCACTGGTCCTGGGCATACTGGTATTTTTCCCGCAGATCTGTTGTGTCGAGATGGAGCACGCGATCGGTATATTTCAAGGCGATATCGGCGGTGCCATCTGGACTGTGCGAATCAACGACCACGATCTCGTCCGCCCATCCGGCGACGCTTTCGAGCGCCCTCGCTACCGTGGCGCCGTTATTGAATGTGATCATATAGACAGATAGAGGAAGTGTCCCAGCCTGTTTATTATCCATTTTAATTGGTCCGATTGTGTTACCATACACTAAAAAGTGCTTGAAATCAAATCAGAAAGCAGTATTTGACCGCCTCATTTCTCCCGCAGTTTCTTGATGGTTTTTATAATGTCACGCGTAGAGTGGTCCTTGGGATCACCCACGATCGCAATCCTTCCCCCGTAGGAAGCGACAATATCCCGTTCGGGTACGTTGTACTCCGTATAGTCGGTCCCTTTTGCGTGTATGTGGGGTTCTAAAGTACGAAGCAGATTTTCGACAGTGGGTTCACCAAACAGGATCACATAATCGACGCAATCAAGGGCCGATATGATCTCTGCACGTTCATTTGCTGGCGTAACGACCTCTTTCCGCTTGCCAAGGCCGGTCACGGACGAATCGTCGTTGACCGCGACGATCAGGACATCCCCGAGTTCCTTTGCACCCTTGAGATACCTTACATGCCCAACGTGAAGGATATCGAAACACCCATTCCCGAAAACGACCCTCTTCCTCTCCGCCTTCGCCACGGCGATAATGTTTTTCAGTTCGGTCAGACTTTGAATTACCTGTCCCATTGTTTCTCCAGAAATATATTCGGTTATAGGTTAAAAACCCGGAACAATAGGACGGAATATGTTCTTGTTTGTCAACCCAGAACTTGGAACCGTCCTATATCTTTCCCCCATTCATAATGGACTTCTTCAGTTCGTCCACCGTGACCGTTGCCGTTCCGCGTTTCATGACGACGATGCCTGCAGCGTAGTTTGCTATTCTTGCCGCATCCAGAAAATCAGCCCCGCTGGCGAGTGAAAGCGCCACCGTTGCGCAGACGGTGTCCCCGGCCCCGGTTACGTCCGCTACGTCATCTTTCCCGGATATCGGTATATGATGGACCCCGCCGTCTTTCAGGAAAAGGGTCATGCCTTTATTTCCGCGCGTGATCAGTAGGGCCTTGAGGTTCATTGCCGAAAGGACCTTTTTCCCAACTTCCTCGACCGGCTCATCTTCCGGAAGACCCGCCAGCGCATATGCTTCGGATTCGTTCGGGGTGATAATTGTCAGCCCGGTATATTTTTTGAGGTTATACCGCGAGTCACCGACGACGATAGTCCTGTTCGCGGCATCTTTCATGAGTTGAATGACCTTATTGTTTACGGCGCCATGTCCGTAGTCGGATACGATGATAGCGTCAACATGGGGAGTGACAGCTGAAAGCCTTTCCATGAAGAGCGACTTTTCTTTTGCCGTATTTTTGCGGTGGTCGTCACGGTCTATACGAATGACCTGCTGTTTTGAAACGTGGGTATCGCCGGCAAGGATACGAGTTTTTGTTATTGTCTCCCCTGTGTGGCGTATGATCCCGACGGTATCGATATTTTCAGACGCGTAGAAAAAATCCATGAGCTTGCCGCCGATCGAATCGCTGCCGATGAAACCGACCGGATAGACCCTTGCCCCCATCGATGCGAGATTATTTATCGTATTCCCGGCGCTGCCCGGATAGATCTTCGATTGTTCGTATTTCACGACGACAACGGGCGCCTCACGCGATAGACGGTAGGGTTTGCCGAATATGTAAATATCGGCAATAATGTCCCCCACGACGCAAATTTTCTTGCCCGCAAAATGATCGACAAAATACGGCAGATCACCGCTTTCAGGCTCTTTTCTCAATAATGTCTCCCACTATTCCAGCGACTTCCTGGGGTTTTATACCCGTCATACACTCGTGGCCTCTGTCGCACTTCTTCCTGTTGCAGGGACGGCACGGCGCATCCTTAGACAGGACGCGGGTCGATGAGCTCGAGTATGATGTGTAACGCTCGTCCATCGGCCCCGCGAGCACGACGGTCGGGATCGAAAGTGCGGCCGAGATATGGCGGGGACCCGTGTCATTGCTGACTACGGCCGCCGCCCGCGACAAGCATACCTTCATGTCTCGTATGTTCATTGACATGATCCTGGCCCGGTCTTTCTGCTTTATCCCGGCATAGATCGTATCGGCGATGCCGTGCTCATTTTGGCCGGGAAGCATGAAAACATTCAAACGGGAATTCTCGATGATAATATCGGCCAGTTCCGAAAAATATGCTGCGGGCCAGCATTTGGAAGGCCCGTATTGGGCGCCGACGATCATGACAGTGTACGGTTTTGCCATATTGGTGAATTCCTGGTCGAACTTGTTTTCTTCGTCGGGCGTAACGGACAGGACAGGTGAAGCGATCGTTCTTTCGATGCCAAGCGTGTCGGCGATCCTTAGATAATGTTCAACAGTCGATTCAAGTCGGGGGCTTTCCGTCACCTTTACGTTCAGCATGAAACCCCGTCTATTGCGGTCAAAACCGATCCTTTCCGGGACCTTGAGATTAAAGAAGAAAAGAGCGGACCTGAATGAGTGGGGCAGGGTGATACCCCGGACAAATCCCACTTTTTTCAGCTTGTTGGTCGTTTCTATAAACAGGGGAAGGCCTGTGTTGTGAATAGGTACGAAACGGTCAAACAGGTCGAGGCCATTGTAAAGGTGAATGGCGCTTTCCTTGCCGATGGCCCATAATTCCGTATTCAGCTCTTTTCTCAGGGCATGGAGCAACGGCACGGCCATCACCATGTCGCCCAGCCAGTTAGGAAGATATACTATCGTCTTTCCAGTCACTTCGTACGCCCATAAAAGGATTGTATTTCACAGTATAATGGAGTCCTCCTGATTTTTCCATCTCTTCGTTGAGTTTCCCCACCATGGTGAAAATATTTTCTTTTTTGTTCTGCCAAGTGTCTAGGTCCATGGACTCGATCTCGTCTATGAGGTGCCGGAACCCTTCCGTATATTGCAGGCCAGACCGGGCGTTTACGAAAGCACACAAGATCGATTTGACCTTGTCGCAATACAGATCGACATCGTCGCCGAGTTTCATGCATGTTTCATCGGTAAAATTATCGAGTTTACCCATATTTTCCTTATCGATCTGACCGGAAGACTCGGCAATGCTGTAAGCTTTTGTCCCGACAAAAGGAAAGAACAGGGACCACCTGAATCTGCCCGGCTTGATAACGGCAAGAAGGCTGACCGTTTCGCGTATGTCTTCGACCGTTTCATAGGGAAGCCCGAGCATTACGAACGCCGATGTGTGAAGTCCATGTTTTTCCGCTGTCGCAAACGCGTCTTCTATATGTCTGTTCGTCATGTATCGCTGAAGGACCTTTCGCCGTATCCGGTCGCTGCCGCTCTCAAGCCCGAACTTGACTATCCGGCAGCCAGCACTCTGTAAAAGATAAGCCGTTTCATCGTCAAAAATGCGGGCATGGGCGTTGCAGACAAAAGGAATATTGGTGAGGGACCTGTAACGCTCCGTAAACTCTTTAAGCCAGGCTTTGTCGAACGTAAAAATGTCATCATCGAATATGAACATCGTGATACGTGAATAGTTTTGCAGAAGATATTGGATCTCTTCGATCATCTGATCGACCGTGTGTCTTCGTATGTATCCCCTTGGCATGTGTCCGCTGCCTTTATAGATCTCGATTATCTTGTGATTGAGGCAATACGTGCATCGGAAGGGACAGCCCCTCGAGGCCGTAAGTCCCACCCACCCGTTTTTTGCATCGATCATTTTCTGAAAATCGAATATGTCGTAATCTTTGAACGGGAGCTTTCTAATATCGGTATAGGGCCGCAAAGGTTCTATAACCGGTATGCCATTCACTTTGTATCCGATGTTCCGCACACCCTCGGGGCTTCCTTTTGTCAGGAGTTCCGCAAGGGCCTCTTCTCCTTCGCCGATGCAGACAAGGTCGACCTCGTCCTGCTTTAGGGTTTCAACCGGGTCCATCGTGACATGTATGCCGCCGAACAGGATCGGCACATCGAGGTATCCTTTTATGTCGCGCGCTATCTCGAGGGCATATTTATACTGGTTGGTAAGCACGGAAAAACCGATCATATCCGGCTTGAATGCGAGGACATCCCTTTTGATGCGGGGTAGGTCGAGACTATACCCGAGTTTTTCATTGATATTGAGAAGTCCGGTCTCGATCCCCTTTTCTTTTAAAAAGCCGGATATATACGAGATCCCGTAATTGAACCCGACCTGTGTATTTATATTGGGATAAATGAACAGGATGCGCATTGTTATGCCTCGTTTTCAAAGTTGATTTTATTGATCGCCTCAAAGACCTCATCGACAGATATATTCATAAGACATTCCCTCGTTTTGCAATTCTTGTTCTTGCAGGGGCTGCATGGCACGTCCTTCCGGATAATAACGCTTTTTCGGGAATATGGGCGGTTCACAACAAAGTCCGTCGGTCCAAAAAGGCTTATGACGGGAATCTGCGCAGCCGAAGCGAGATGGGTTGTGCCCGTGTCGCCGCCGATATAAACGGAGCACTGCGCGAGTAGGGCGTAGAGCTGGGCAATGTCCGTCTGGCAGGCAAGCTCCACACCTTCTCCTGCCATTGCCGTGAGCCTGTGCGCCTCTTCCCGCTCGCCGGGGCCCCAGACAATGATGACAGAGCCCATCGAGCCTTCCTTTATCTTTCGGATCAGGTCTGCGTAACGTTCAAGAGGCCATCTCTTGAACGCCGAATCTTTGCTTGCAAAAGGGTTTACAGCGAATACGGGTTGACGTATGTTATGCGACTGAAAAAAGTCAGTTATGTAGCGCTTGGCCTCGTCATGGGCGTTGAGCTGAAGTTCGGCGGCCGCCTCTCTGCATCCCAGAAAATTGGCAACCAGCATGTTGCGTTCCACTTTATGGACCCTTTTCTGAATGCCGTTGATCCGTTCACGGTAAAACAAATGGGTCATATCTTTCGCAAACATGGTGCCGAAGCCGATCGTTCTTCGTCCGCGGGCAAGCATCATCAATGCCACGCTTTTCGCGATGCCGTGAAGATCGATGATGAGATCATATTTACGCTGTCTCAGGGTCTTCAGGAAATCCTTCAGGATATATGCGGTTGTTGCGAAATGACCGGTCTTGAAGTGCCGGGAAAGGGCGCCTCGCGGGAAATAAATGACGTCATCGATGAAATCCTGCCGAGCAAGGATACCCGCAACAGAACCTTCCGCAAGCCAAGATATATGCGCGTTCGGGAATTGCCGGCGCAATGCCCGCACCGCCGGGACACACATCAGGACATCACCAAGGGAGGAAAGCCGGATGACCAGAATATTATGTGGTTCGGCCATCTCGGAATATTTCTATGATCTTTTGCGGGATTGTGACCGGTTTTTTATTGCTGTTGACACAGATATGTTTTGTCGATCCCTCGACCACCAGGGCACCGTCTCGTGTCACGACGTAGTGAAAGGTAATGCCTCTCGATTTAAGCTCTGTGATCCTGGTTTTTACGATGACGACATCATCATATGTGGCGTTGCTGTAATATTTCGCCTCAAGGCCCACGACGACGAAGTAGTATCCCATGTCTTCCACATCCCGGTAGGGGTATCCTTTCTGACGCATGTACTCGCTGCGCCCCACTTCGAAGAATGCGGGATAATTACCGTAATAAACGATGCCCATCTGGTCCGTATCGGCGTATCGGATGCGTATGGGTATCTCGACAAACTCCAGGTCGCTGATAGCGAATCTTCCACCCATATCACAGGGCCCTCATGAATTCAGGCCTGAGCATTGACGGGTCGCGCTCGGCAAGGACGTGTTTTATCGCCTTGAGAGTTTTTTCCTTTTCTTCGGGGAGCCATGCCTTGACGGGAAGATAGTTCGATGCATGATTCGACGCGAAATATGTATGGTCAACGTTCGTATTTTCGATCATAATGTACAGTTCTTCGAGCAGCATATAAGGATCGGGCACGACAAACGTACCTTTCTGTATCTCGTCGGCAAGCACTGTGCCGGGCACGACGATGACGCTGAGCGCACCAGCATAATCGGGCTTTATCCTGCTCAAGAATTTGCCGGTCTCTTCGGCATGTATCCTGCTTCTCTCGACACCGCCGAGACCGAGGAGGACCGTTACCGAAAGCAGCATCCCGGCGTCTTTTACCCTCTGTGCCGCCTGCGCGGTCTTGTCGAGTTGAGTGCCTTTGCATACTCTATCGAGGACGACCTGATCTCCCGATTCGACGCCAAGATATACGATACCCACGCCGAGTTCCTTCAGCTCTCTTAATTCTTCGACCGATTTCTTGAGGATCGACTTGGTATTTCCATAGACGCCTATTCGTTCGAGCCTGGGAAATGCATCCTTGACAAGCTGCACGATAGGAAGAAGTCTTTTCTGCGGGATGATAAGCGCATCGCCGTCGGCGAGAAAGACCTTTCTTATATAACGGGCATACTGCTTTGCTTCCTCAACATCTTCGGCTATCTCTTCAAATGTGCGTATCCGGAATTTTTTATCTTTGTAAGAACCGCAGAATGTGCACTTATTATGGGAACAGCCGATCGTTACCTGTAGAATGAGGCTGTCTGCCTCGCTCGGGGGCCTGTAAATCGTTCCTTCGTATTTCATGGTTCAACCCTGTACACCTTTTCCCCTTCACGTACAAGACCGTATTTCTTTCGCACCATTTCTTCCAGGTACTGGTCATCATCCTTGATCCTGCTAAGTTCCCTAGAAAGTGATGCATTCTCATTTTCAACCAGCATGATCGATAATTTAGACGATCGCGTTTGGAGTTTGATCTTCAAAAGATCATAGATCCCACCATCCATGAAAACAAGGTGAAAGAAAATCGTCGAGAGGAATATTATAAATCCGTATCTCTTTACGGGATTCTCTGCTATCATGTTTCCTTAATATTAAAGGCATAACAATAATTTGTCAACCAAACAAAAAAAGCGTAAGTCGTAAGTCGTAAGTAGTGCAAGGCATATCTCTCGTTTGTTATGCTGGCAGCCTTTATCCCCATGTAATCGCAGGTCTCAATAGTTTTAAGACCTTACGACTGACGACTTACGGTCTATACAGTCCCATGACCTCGCGGACCTCGTCCATGGTTACGTCCGCAATTTGTTTGCATGCGGTGGCGCTCTGGCGGAGGACGTCCTTGACGTAATCCATATTCGCTACCAGTTCACGGGCCTTCTCGCGAATGGGCGTAAGCTCTTTTTTCACATTTTCGAACAGCATCTTCTTACAGTCGATGCAGCCTATCCCGGCGCTCGTACAGTCCCTATCGATATCGATGAGCATACTGTTCTCTGAAAATGCACGGTGGATCGTGTATATGTTACAGACATTCGGGTCGCCCGGGTCTTTTCTACGCACGCGTTTAACATCTGTCACCGCCGTGCGGAGCTTTTCCCAGATGCTGTCCTCTTCTTCGAGTACCCCGATGAAATTACCGAGTGATTTTGACATCTTGGCCTGACCATCGACGCCCAGTATGCGCGGGGCCATTGACAGAATTTCCTGGGGTTCAGGAAACACCTCGCCGAAACGGCTGTTGAATTTCCGTGCTACCTCGCGGGAAAGCTCGATATGCTGCACCTGGTCT
>Ga0265293_10013764_pt1 | contig 10422 bp, 5 predicted proteins | sample Munlanlewell138R_FD_192505 | JGI IMG/M metagenome (GOLD analysis project Ga0265293, IMG submission 192505) | Leachate microbial communities from a municipal landfill in Southern Ontario, Canada - Leachate well 138R | ecosystem: Engineered > Solid waste > Landfill > Unclassified | place: Canada...
GATTCGACTACCGCACCGCGCTTGCAGGTACCCCCGGCGAGCGTCTGGCCATGATGGCTGGTGCCATCGAGTGGATTCTCGATCAACAGCAACAGTGGGCGGCGGCGGAGAGCACTCCGGAAGCGAAGAAGCAGGCCCTTCGGCGCTTTCCCGACTGCGTACTGGCCCTATCGAAGGCTTTCGCACTGGCGGCAAGTTCCGATGAGGCGCGAGGCATCCGCGAGGAAGTCGGCTTCTTTCAAGCCATTCGTGCTGCGCTGGTCAAGACATCGGTCGGTTCAGGGTCGGCGGGCAAGGATCGGGAGCTGGCGATTCAGCAGATCGTCAGCCGTGCCGTGGTGTCCACCGAGATTGTCGATATCCTGGCCGCCGCCGGGATTCAGACCCCCGATATATCCATTCTGTCGGACGAGTTCCTGTTTGAAGTCCAGCAAATGGAGAAAAAGAACCTTGGCCTCGAAGCGCTGCGCAAGCTGCTCAACGACAGCATCCGCTCCCGCACACGCACCAACGTGGTGGAGGCCCGCGCCTTCAGCGAAAGGCTGGAGGATGCCATTGCCCGGTATCACGCCAACGCCATCACCACGGCGGAAGTGTTGCAGGAACTGATCAAGCTGGCCCAGGACATCCGCGCCGCCCGCAGCCGGGGGGAGGAGCAGGGGCTTTCAGAGGAGGAAATCGCCTTCTACGATGCCCTGGCGGAAAATGAATCGGCGCTGCAAGTCATGGGTGACGACAAGCTTCGCGTTATTGCCCACGAGCTGCTGGTGAGTTTGCGCGACAACGCGTCGGTCGATTGGGCGCACCGGGAATCGGCTCGCGCCCGGATGCGGGTGCTGGTCAAGCGTATCCTGCGCAAGTATGGCTACCCGCCCGACCTGCAGGATGCGGCGGTGCAGACGGTACTGCAGCAGGCTGAAGCGCTGTCGCACGCCTGGAGCATATAGGCTGACACCCTAGCTAGGTGGAACGCTAGAAGGTCTGATGGGTCAGCAAGGTTGGTACGTCAACATCCAGGGCGCCCGCCAGCGCTTCCAGGGAGCTCAGAGTCACATTCCGCTCCCCGCGCTCCACAGCTCCCACATAGGTTCTATGCAGGCCGCACTTGTCGGCCAATTCCTCTTGGGACAGATCAAGCTCCTTCCTGAGCCGCCGGATGTTGGCAGACAGGACGGCTGTATCTTCGCTGCCATTGGCGCTCCCCGCGAACCCTGCCCCAGCGACGACCGCTTCCGTATACTAGCGGTCATCCTGAACCGGACTGCCTTGCCCATGCCATTGCCCCGCCAGTTGCTTGCTTCCCTGTTGCTTGTGTCCTGCCTGCTGGCCGGCGCGGGTTTCGCCGCCGAGGGGCTCGACGCCGCGAGTCTCCAGAGGCAGATCGCGGCCCTCGCCGAGCGCCAGTTACCGGAGGCGGAGCAGAAAATCGCCCGGGAGGCGCTGGAGACCGCCCTGGGGCACGCCCGGGAGGCCGAGGCCATCGCGACCCGGAGGAAGGCCCTCGACCAGCGCCTCAAGGAGGCTCCCGCGCGCATCAGCGCCGCCCAGCGAGAACTTGCCGCGCTGAAAGAGGCCGCGCCCGTGGATATTGCCAGTCGCCACCGGCAAACCGATCTCCCCACCCTCGAAAAACTGTTCGAGGAACGCAGTGACCAGCTCGCCCGCTGGCAACAGGCGCTCACGGAAGCAAACGCCCTGCTGATCAACGCCCAGACCCGCCCGGAGCGCGCCCAGGGGGAGATCAGCGCCAGCCAGACCCGCCTCGCCGCCATTGCCAGGCTGCTGGGGGACGACAAGGCCCTCGGCGCCGAGCAGCGCGACGCCCTGCGGGCGGAGGACATCGCCCTCAAGGCCCGGATGCAGTTGCTGCGGGAGGAGCTGGCCGGCAACAATCAGCTCCAGGAGCTCGCCCAGGCCGAGCGCAATCTGTTGACGGAGCAGATCGCCCGCCTCGACGTCGAGATCCAGGGGCTGCAAACCCTGATCAACGAGCAGCGCCGCGCCCGCTCGGAGCGGATCATCGCCGAGCTGTGGCGGGAGGCGGGGGCGGAGAACGCCAATTCCCTCCTCGCCCGCCAGAATGCCCTGAATATCAAACTCTCGAACGCCCTGCTCAGCGCAACCGACCGCATGAACAGCCTTACCCAACGCAACCTCGCGGTGGGCCAGCAGCTGGAGAGCCTGCGCCAGGCGGAGCAGTCCCTGGATGAACTGATCGAGGTGCTCCAGGGCAGCCTGCTGCTCGCCCGTATCCTCCAGGAGCAGCGCAACACCCTGCCCCGGGTGGAATTCGACGCCAGCCTCGCCGACCAGATCGCCGATATCCGCCTCGACCAGTTCGAGCTTGGCCAGCAGCGGGAGGCCATCGCCAATCCCGCCGCCTTTGTCGAAGCGCTGCTGGCCGCGGAGCCAAAGGAAGTGCCGAGCGACGAGCTGCGGGCGGCGCTGACGGAGGTGGTGACCGCCCGGGCCGAGCTGATCGAGCGGATCAACAAGGAACTCGGCGCCCTGCTCAATGAATCCATTACCCTGCAATTGAACCAGAAGGAGCTGCAATCCACCGCCAACGCCCTGCGCGCCAAGCTGGACGAGCAGCTGTTCTGGATTCCCAGCAACAAACCCCTGGATGGCCAATGGCTGTTCAAGCTGCCGGTGGAACTGCTCCAGCAAGTGGTGGCGATGCCCTGGGGCGCCTTTGCCACCGAGCTGTGGGATGGGCTCAGATCCAGGCCCCTGGTGTTCCTGCCCCTGCTGGTGCTGATCCCCGTGCTGCTGTGGCGGCGCGGCTGGTTGGCGGGCCAGCTCGAATTGTTGCAGCGCAACATCGGCTTCGTGCGCCACGACCGCCAGTGGTACACGCCCCTCGCCATGGCCATCACCCTGCTGCAGTGCCTGCCGTTTTCCCTCTTCCTGGCCCTGTGCGGCTATGCCCTCACCCTGGATGCCCGGGGCGGCAATGTCTTTCTCGGCGCGGCGCTGCTCGACATGGCGCTGGTGTGGCTGGTGTTCCACTGCCTCTATCGCCTGCTGGGCCACGGCGGCGTGGCGGAGGTGCATTTCCGCTGGACCCGGAGCAGAACCCGTTATCTGCGCCGATTGATGCTCTATCTCGGCACCGTGCTGCTGCCGATGAGCGCGGTGGTCACCATCGGCAAGTACCATCCGGGCGCCCTCGGGGGCGACGTGCTCGGGGCAACCATCATGCTGGTGGTCTCGGCGCTGCTCGTCTGGCTGCTGCCCAGGCTGTTCTGGTACCGGGCCACCGAGGATCGGCTCTCGGCCTTTCGCTGGCTGATCGGCATCGCCGCCGGCGCCTTCCCCCTGGGGCTCATCGTCGGCGTGGTGATGGGCTACTACTACACGGCGCTGAAGCTCGCCGGGTTGATGATCACCAGCCTCTACCTGTTGATTCTGTGGCGGCTGGTGGAGGCGATGGTGGTGCGCGGCCTCGCCCTCGCCGCCCAGCGCATCGCCTACCAACGGATCCTCAAGCGCCAGGAGGGCGAGGTGCGGGAAGGGGTGGAAGGGCTCGAGGTGGTGGAGGAGCCGGTGCTCAACATCGAGCAGATCAACCAGCAGTCGCTGCGCCTGGCGCGCCTCGCCCTCGCCGGCCTCTTCCTGGTGCTGCTCTACTGGGTGTGGGCAGACCTTTTCACCCTGTTCGCCTACCTCGACCGCATCACCCTCTACGAGTACAGCAGCGGCAGCGGCGACACCCAGACCCTGGTGCCCATCAGCCTCCGGGACCTGCTCGGCGCCCTCGCCATCGTGGCGGTATCGCTGATGCTGGCCCGCAACATTCCCGGCCTGCTCGAAGTCACCGTGCTGTCCCGCATGAAACTCGCCCAGGGCAGCGCCTACGCCACCACCACGCTGCTGTCGTACATCATTTTCAGTATCGGCTTTGTCGCCACCCTCGGCGCCCTCGGGGTGAGCTGGGACAAACTGCAATGGCTGGTGGCGGCGCTGAGCGTCGGCCTCGGCTTTGGGCTACAGGAGATTTTCGCCAACTTCATCTCGGGCCTCATCATCCTCTTCGAGCGCCCGGCCCGCATCGGCGACGTGGTGACCATCGGCAACCTGTCCGGCACCGTGAGCCGCATCCGCATCCGCGCCACCACCATCACCGATTTCGACCGCAAGGAAATCATCGTCCCCAACAAGGTGTTCGTCACCGACCAGCTGATCAACTGGTCGCTGACGGACACCGTCACCCGGGTCATCGTGCGGGTCGGGGTGGCCTATGGGTCGGATCTCGACAAGGTCCGGGAGCTGCTGATGCGCATCGCCGACGAGAACCCCCGGGTACTCAAGGACCCGCCCCCCATGGTGTACTTCCTCAGCTTCGGGGCCAGCACCCTCGACCACGAACTGCGGGTCCATGTGCGGGAACTGATGGACCGCAATCCGGCCATCGACGAGATCAACCGGCGCATCGACCAGCTGTTCCGCGAGCACGATATCCAGATCGCCTTCAACCAGGTGGATGTCCATATCCGCGGCGTCGACAGCCCCCGCTGGCAATCCCTGATGCCCGCCCCCTCGCAAGACCGCGAGGCGGATCCGGGAAGCGGCGGGAATGGCCCCAAGGGCTGAAGGCCAGCGGCGCCGAAGCCGAGAGGGGCCTGACATGGGCGGGGCCGCCACCCGAGGGTAGCGGCCCCGTCGGTACGGCGGGATTATTCGCTCTTGAGGTAGATGCGCAGCGGCAGTTGCTCGTTCTTGCCGAGGTAGAGCACCAGCCCGTAGTAATCCCGCTCGTAATCGGCCACCCATTCGTGACGGATGCTGAGGGGCGTCTCGGTCTTGTCCGGCTGCTGGGCGGTGACCACGATTTCCTGAATATCGCTCCCCTCCGCCATGGATTCCCGGGGAATCTCGATGGTGATGCGCTGGCCGCCGTCGTCCGGCAACTCCTCCACACTCTTGATCCGGGCGCCGACGGCGCTCTCGGTGGCGCCCTCGGTGGGGGCGATCCATTCGGTTTGCAGCTCGGCGGCCAACAGCGGCGGCGCCAGCAGGGACAGAAGGCCGAGGGCGCTCAGTAATTTTTTCATGGGGAATCTCCGGTGGGTGCGATTGCCGTGAGTCTAGTCCCCGGGGGCGACCGCCGGCAACCGCCCCGGGTAGCGCCCTTGATCCCGGTCAGTCCATGAGCGGCGCCAGCAACTCGTAGGAGCGCAGCCGCGCCCGGTGGTCGTACACGGCGGTGGCGATCATCACCTCGTCCACCCCGGTGCGGGCCACGAAGGCGCCCAGCTCGTCCGCCACCCGCCCCGGCTCCCCCACGAAGGAACAGGCGAGCATGGCGGAGGCATGGGCCTTCTCCACCGGCGACCAGTAGGCGTCGATATCCGCGATGGGGGGCGCCAGCTGCCCCGGCACGCCCCTCACCAGATTGGCAAACTGCTGTTGGACGGAGGTGAACAGGCGCCGGGCCTCCCCGTCGCTGTCGGCGGCAAGGACGTTCACCCCGGCGATGGCATAGGGTTTGTCCAGCTGGGCCGAGGGGCGAAATTCCCGTCGGTAGACGGCCAGGGCATCCATCAGTGCCGCCGGCGCGAAGTGGGAGGCAAAGGCATAGGGGAGCCCCAGCATGGCGGCAAGGCGCGCCCCGAACAGGCTCGAGCCGAGAATCCACAGCGGCACATCGAGGCCGGTGCCGGGCACCGCCCTCACCCGCTGGCCGGGCTGCGCCGGGCCAAAAAGCCCCTGCAACTCCACCACATCCTCGGGAAACCGTTCCGCCGCGTCCGGGGAGCGGCGCAGCGCCCGGGTGGTAAAGCCGTCGCTGCCCGGGGCGCGGCCGAGGCCCAGATCGATGCGCCCGGGATAGAGGGTTTCGAGGGTGCCGAACTGCTCGGCGATCACCAGGGGCGAATGGTTGGGCAGCATGATGCCCCCGGCGCCGACGCGGATATGGCGGGTGCCCGCCGCCACATGGCCGATCACCACCGCCGTGGCGGCGCTGGCGATGCCGGGCATGTTGTGGTGCTCCGCGAGCCAGAAGCGCCGGTAGCCCCACCCCTCGGCGTGGCGGGCGAGATCGAGGGTGTTGGCGAGCGCCTCGGCGGCGGTTTGCCCTTCGGCGATAAAGGCCAGATCGAGAATGGACAGCTTCATGGATAGGATCCCGGCGGGTGACAACGGCCCCCATGGTACCAAGCTGGCCCCGCCACCACCCGCGCCGCTGATCAATTTTGCGACAGCCGCGCCAAACCCCGGGGCCACTGGCCCCAGGGCACGAATGTACCGGTCGCCCACACCCCCGCCACAGAGTTATCCACAGAAACTGTGGACAAGACCCGCGCCGATCCTGGCGCCCACCCTTGCCAGCGACGGGCGCCTCAAGCAGGGCCAATGCCGGCGCGAGCGAACGGCGAGTTTTGCCCCCCAGGCGGCGCGCAGGTGCCCCCGTCAGGCTACAATTGCGCGTACACTTGAGCCCTCCCCGCAATACCTCGGAAGCCCCATCATGACCGACACAACCGACCAAGCCCGGGAACTGGAAATCGGCCCCTACCTGACCCTCATGGTCGAAAAGCAGGGGTCGGATATCTTCTTCCACACCGGCGCCAAGCCCACCCTCAAGGGGCCCTTCGGCTTTCTCGCCGTGGGCCCGAAACTGGAGCCCGGCGACACCGTCAACCTCCTGCAATCGATGCTGCCGGAAGCCAAGATGGCCGAATTCGAGGCCACCGGCGAAGTGGACTTTTCGTTCTCCATCGGCGCCCTCGGGCGCTTTCGCGGCAACGGCTTTCGTCAGCGGGGCAGCGTCTCCATCGTGATGCGCTACGTCAACAGCGAGATCCCCACCATCGAGCAACTCGGCTTGCCGGAAATCCTCAAGTCCCTGGTGGAGCAGAAAAACGGCATGGTGGTGGTCTCCGGCGCCACCGGCTCCGGCAAATCCACCACCTTGGCGGCCATGATCGACCACCGCAACAGCAACCAGCCGGGCCACATCATCACCCTCGAGGACCCCATCGAGTATCTCCACACCCACAAGAAGTCCCTGGTGGCCCAGCGGGAGATCGGCACCGACACCCTCAGCTTCGAAAGCGGCATGCGCGCCGCCATGCGCGAGGCCCCCAACGTCATTCTCATGGGGGAAATCCGCGATTTCGTCACCATGGAATACGCCATGCGCTTCGCCAACACCGGCCACCTGTGCCTGTCCACCATCCACGCCAACAACGCGGTGTCATCCCTCGAGCGGATGCTGAGCTTCTTCGACGCCGACACCCAGGAGCAGGAAGCCAAGCGCCTCTCCCAGAACCTCAAGGCCATCATCTGCCAGCGCCTGGTGCCCAAGATCGGCGGCGGCAAGACGGCGGTGCTGGAAATCATGGTGAACACCACCCGCATCGGCGAACTGATCGCCAAGCGGGATTACGAGGGCGTGAAGGAATCCATCGCCCAGGGCAAGAACTACGGCATGCAGACCTTCGACCAGGCCCTGTGCGACCTCTACGACAGCGGCACCATCGACGAGCGCTCGGCGGTGGAGAACGCCAACTCCAAGACCCAGGTGATGCAGCACATCAAGTTCCACTCCGGCGTCGACAAAAAGCCCGGCACATCCAGCTTCGGCCTCGAACTGGAGGAGATCAGCGACGCCCGGCAGGACAAGCCCTTCGACATCAGCAAGCAGTTCTGAACGCTTGCTCACCCCGGACTACAACACCACCAACAAAGTCACCAAATTCACCAGCAACAATCCCCCGGCCACCATCTGCCAGAACCACACCGATCGGGAGGCGTCGGCAAATAGAGGCCGGGCGCCTTCGTAGGCGGGGTTGGGGCGCTGGATATCCTGGGCGAATTCCGACAGCGCCGGGTAGCGCAGGGCCGGATCGATGCTGAGGGCGCGGCGGATGGCGCCATCGAGCCAGACGGGCACCAGGGGATTGATGCGGTAGGCCGGGGTGTAGTTGAGCCGGGCAAAATCCCTTTCGCTCGCGCATTTATGGTACGCCTCGCCAAAGGGGTGCTTGCCGGTGAGCAGTTCGTAGAGCAGCACGCCGAGGGAGAACTGATCACTCAAGGGGGAGACGGGGCTGTTCAGCAGGTATTCCGGGGCGCAGTAGTCCCGGGTGCCGAGGGTTTGCTGGCGGCTGATTCTGGTGTTGATCTCCCCCACCCCCGCCGCCTGGCAGGAGCCGAAGTCGACGATGCGCACGCCCTTGTCGGAGTAGATGATGTTGTCGGGCTTGATGTCCTGGTGCAACACGTCCCGGCGGTGGAAGGCGCGAAGGCCGGAGATGGCCTGGACGATGATGTTCTGCGCGTCCACCACCGGCAGGCGGGTGCGCTCCCGCAGCAGTTTGCCGAGGGTGGGGCCGGGCACGTATTCCGTCAGGTAGTAGAGGAACGTCTTGGGGCGGGCCGGCTTGATCACCTTCACCACATTGGCGCTGCCGATGCGACTGCCCACCCACTCCTCGAGGATAAAACGCTCGATATAGGCCGGGTCGTCGGCGAAATTGGCGGAGGGGGTTTTCATCACCGCGCGGCTGCCGTCCGCGACGCTTTCCACCAGATAGACCTCGCTGCGGCTGCTGGCCTGGATTTCCGCCAGCACCTTCCAGCCGTCGATCACATAGCCGGATTCCAGGGGCGGCGGGAAGGGCAACTGGCTGACGCTGGCGAGCACGTCCTGGTGCTCCGGCACCCCGGGGTCGTTGACCCGCAGGTACTGGGCGCTCAGGTTATCGTTGCTGCCATTGGCCATGGCCCGCTCGACGATGCGCTGGCAAAGGATGTCCGGCGTGGGGGATTCCCCGGCCAGGCGCTGCAGCTCCCTCGGCTTGACCCATTCGTGAACGCCGTCGGTGGTGAGAAGGAACGCATCCCCCCGCAGCAGTTCGAGGCGGTGGAAATCCACATCCATGTTGGGATTGATGCCGAGGGCGCGGGCGAGAAAGCGCTGGCCGTTGCCGAGGCTGGTGGTGTGGTCCCGGGTGATCTGTTCGATGTCCCCGTCCCGGAGGCGGTAGACCCGACTGTCCCCCACGTGAAAGACATAGGCGGTGGAGGACTTGAGAATCAGGGCGCTGAAGGTGGTGACGTGGCCCTTTTCCGCCGCCGCGTAGGCCTGGCCCTGGCTGAACAGCCAGCGGTTCAGGGCATTGAGCACCTTGCTGGCGGAGGTTTCCACCGACCAGGTGTCGTGGGTGGAGTAGTAATCCGACAGAAAGCCGCTCACCGCCGTGGCGCTCGCCTCCTTGCCCGCCTCGGCGGCGCTGACGCCATCGGCGATCACCGCGACGATGCCCTTGGCCACCAGGGTGCTCCCCGCCGGGATGCGGATGCCGATGGCATCCTCGTTGACGGCCTTGATGCCGGCGCTGGAGCACTGGCCCACGTCGACGCCGAGGGTGGAGACCAGGTGCTCAGGGGTCATGGATATCGTCCGACGGGCTTCTTGGGGCGATGATGCGCCCCTCAGCTCACCTCGATCAACTGCACGGTGCCGTCGGGCAAGACCTCGGTGATATGGCCCTTGGGGTCGGTGATCAATTGCGCCAGCAGCATCACCGCGATGGCGGAGATGGCGATCACCAGGAAGAACGTCGAGGTATCCACAAAGGTGAAGATGGTGAGGTACGTCACGCCCCCCACGTTGCCGAAGGCGCCGGTGAGGCCCGCGATCTGCCCCGTCATGCGGCGCTTGATCAGGGGCACGATGGCGAACACGGCGCCCTCCCCCGCCTGAACGAAGAACGAGCAGCACATCACCGCGATCACCGCCAGGGCCACCGGCCAGGCGCTGCTCACCTGGGACAGCACAAAGTAGCCGACGCTGAGGCCCGCGATAAGGAGGGTGAGGGATTTGCGCCGGCCGAAGCGGTCGCTGAACCAGCCGCCACTGGGCCGCGCCACCAGGTTCATGAAGGCAAAGGCGCTGCCCAGTGCGCCGGCGGCGGCGAGGGACATGCCCGCGAAGGTCTCGAGAAAAAACCCGGGCAGCATGGACACCACCGCCAGCTCCGAGCCAAAGGTCACGAAATAGGCCCAGGCGAGCACCGCCACCTGCTTGAACTCGTACTTGTCCGATTCCGGGGCCCCGTGGCTGAGCATCTCCCGGTTGACCTTGCGGATCTGGGAATACTGGAAAACAAAGAGCACGGCAAACAGGGCGTACAGTACATAGGCGGTGGTCTGGCCGATCAGGCTGGTGCCCCCGGGGGAGAGCTTCCACACCAGCACCGAGAGGATGGCGTACATGGGGAGGTTCATGGCGATATACAGCCAGTAATCCCGGCGGCTGGTCACCTCCAGGCCGCCGCTGCGCCTGGGCTTGAAGTACGTGGACCCTTTCGGGGTATTGCGGGCCCGGAGGAAGTAGAAAATCCCGTAGCAGAACGCCACCACACCGGTGATCAACACCGAGTAGCGCCAGCCGTCCTCACCGCCGAA
>Ga0265293_10013766_pt1 | contig 10422 bp, 3 predicted proteins | sample Munlanlewell138R_FD_192505 | JGI IMG/M metagenome (GOLD analysis project Ga0265293, IMG submission 192505) | Leachate microbial communities from a municipal landfill in Southern Ontario, Canada - Leachate well 138R | ecosystem: Engineered > Solid waste > Landfill > Unclassified | place: Canada...
GCCATCGCGAATTGCCTGCATGACAGGATGACGGAATCGGTGGTCGATGCGACCTTCGACGGACAGGCCTTGTTCGCCTCGCTCGAGGGCAAGCCCATACAAACAGTGGACGTCCTGTCCCAGGGCAGGCAGGCGCTGCTCCAGGCCGATCGCGAATTGGGATTGGCGCTGTCCGACGACGAAATCGACTATCTGGACATGTCTTTTCGGCAGCTGGGACGCAATCCCACCGACGTGGAGTTGATGATGTTCGCCCAGGCCAACAGCGAGCACTGCCGCCACAAAATCTTCAATGCTCAATGGGTGATCGACGGCCAGCCGCAATCCAAGACGCTGTTCGGCATGATACGCGAGACCCATGCCGCGCAGCCTGAAGGCACCGTCGTGGCGTATTCGGACAATGCCGCGATCATGCAGGGCGGTCCGGCCAGCCTGTTTCATGCCGGCAAGTCGCAGCAATCCCGGGTGTACGCCCGGCATTCTGCGCTCGTTCATACGTTGATGAAAGTCGAAACGCACAACCATCCCACGGCGATCGCGCCTTTTCCCGGCGCGTCCACCGGGGCGGGAGGAGAAATCCGCGACGAGGGCGCGACGGGCCGGGGCTCGAAGCCCAAGGCCGGCCTGACGGGCTTCACGGTTTCCAACCTGCGCGTTCCCCAGTTCATCGAGCCCTGGGAAAGCGATGCCCACGGCATTCCCGACCGCATCGCCAGCCCGCTGGACATCATGGTGGAAGGGCCGCTGGGCGGCGCGGCATTCAACAACGAATTCGGGCGCCCCAATCTGCTGGGGTATTTCAGGACCTATGAGCAGAACGACGGCGCGACGCGCTGGGGCTATCACAAGCCCGTCATGATCGCCGGCGGCCTGGGCTACATCGACGACCTGCTGACCCACAAGGATCCGATTCCGCCCGGCGCGCTGCTGGTGCAGCTGGGCGGTCCGGGCATGCGCATCGGCATGGGCGGCGGCGCCGCGTCCAGCATGAGCGTGGGGACCAATACCGCCGAACTGGACTTCGATTCCGTGCAGCGGGGCAATCCCGAGATCGAGCGCCGCGCCCAAGAGGTCATCGACCGATGCTGGCAGCAAGGCGGCGCCAATCCGATCATAGCCATTCACGACGTGGGCGCGGGGGGACTGTCCAACGCCTTCCCCGAACTGGTCAACGACGCGGGGCGGGGCGCGGTATTCGAGCTACAGCAAGTGCACCTCGAAGAGTCCGGACTCTCCGCCGCGGAAATCTGGAGCAATGAATCGCAGGAACGCTATGTGCTGGCCATTGCTCCTGAAGACCTGGCCCGTTTCGACGCCATCGCGCGCCGCGAGCGCTGTCCGTATGCCGTGGTCGGCGTCGCCACGCAAGAGCGTCAGCTGCGCGTCACGTTCGGTGAAGGATTGCCGGACGTCGGCGTCAGCTTGCCTGCCAACCCGGGCATGGCGCCCGCGCCGGCGCAGGACGTGCGTCCGGTCGACGTTCCCATCGACGTGATTCTGGGCAAGCCCCCGCGCATGACGCGCGACGTGACGCGCGCCGCGCGCGCGCGCATCGACGTGGACGTCGTGGGGCTCAAGCTCGATGAGGCCGTCGATCGCGTGCTGCGCCACCCCACGGTGGCCAACAAGACCTTTTTGATTACCATCGGCGATCGCACCGTCGGCGGCTTGAGCAGCCGGGACCAGATGGTGGGACCCTGGCAGGTGCCGGTGGCCGATTGCGCCGTCACGCTGGCCGACTACGAAAGCGCGCGCGGCGAGGCGATGGCGATGGGCGAGCGCTCGCCCATCGCGGTGATCGACGCGCCGGCATCGGGCCGCATGGCCGTCGTGGAGGCCTTGACCAATCTCGTTTCCGCCGACGTCGCCTCCCTGAAAGACATCAAGCTGTCGGCCAACTGGATGGCCGCCTGCGGCGCCGCAGGCCAGGACGCCGCGCTGTTCGACACCGTCAGCGCGGTCAGCCGATGGTGCCAGGCGCTGGGCTTATCCATTCCGGTGGGCAAAGACTCTCTGTCCATGCGCACCACCTGGTCGCAAAACGGCGAATCGCGCGAGGTGATCGCGCCCGTGTCCTTGATCGTCACGGCCTTCGCTCCGGTGATGGACGTACGCGCCAGTCTCACGCCTCAGTTGCGCACGGATGCCGGCGACACGGTGCTGATACTCATCGATCTGGGCAAGGGCCGGCAGCGTCTGGGCGGATCGGTGCTGGCGCAGGTCTTCAACCAGGTCGGCAATAGCGTGCCCGACATCGACGACGCCGAAATGGTGGCGTCGTTCTTCACCGTCGTGCGTGAATTGGCTCGCGACGGCTTGGTGTTGGCTTATCACGATCGCTCGGACGGCGGCTTGCTGGCGACCGTGTGCGAAATGGCTTTCGCCGGCCACGTCGGCGTGTCCGTCAATCTGGACATGCTGACGATCGATCCGGTGGCCGAGGACTGGGGCGACTACAAGATCCGTCCGGAGCAGATCGCCGTCCAGCGCGACGAACTGACCATGAAGGCGCTGTTCGCCGAAGAAGCCGGTGCGGTCATCCAGGTTCGCGCGGCCCAGCGCGATACCGTGCTGCAGCGCTTGCGCCAGGCGGGATTGTCGGTGCATTCCCACGTCTTGGGAAGCTTGAACGCGCAAGACGAGATCCAGATCTACCGTGATGGAAAGTGTATTTATCAGAAACCGCGTATTGCGTTGGCGCGGCAATGGAGCGAAGTGAGCCGCCGCATCATGCTGGTCCGCGACAACCCCGATTGCGCGCAGGCCGAATTCGACGTGTGGGCCGACGCAGACGATCCCGGGTTCCAGCCGGTGGTCGCCTTCAATCCGCAAGAGGACATCGCCGCGCCGTTCGTCAATGCCGGCGCGCGCCCCAGGATCGCCGTCCTGCGCGAGCAGGGCTGCAACAGCCAGGTGGAAATGGCCTGGGCCTTCGACAAGGCGGGCTTCGAAGCGCATGACGTGCACATGACGGACCTGTTGACCGGACGCGTCGGCTTGGACACGATGCAGGGCCTGGTCGCGGTGGGCGGATTCAGCTACGGCGACGTGCTGGGCGCCGGGGAAGGGTGGGCCCGCACGATTCGTTTCAACGAGCTTCTTTCGGATGCGTTCGCCGCGTATTTCGCCCGTCCCGATACGTTTGCGCTGGGGGTGTGCAATGGCTGCCAGATGATGGCGGCCTTGTCCGCCATGATCCCGGGCGCGGAGCATTGGCCGCGCTTTACCCGCAATCGGTCCGAAAAGTACGAAGCGCGCTTGTCCATGGTCGAGATCGCCGATTCACCCTCGCTGTTCTTCCAGGGGATGGCGGGCAGCCGCATTCCGGTCGCCGTCGCGCACGGCGAAGGCTATGCCGACTTTTCCAGGCAAGGAAGCATGGACGAGGTGGCGGCGGCTTTGCGGTACGTCGACAATGCCGGCCGGGCGACGCAGCGCTATCCCTTCAATCCCAACGGCAGTCCGGGGGGGCTGACCGGCGTCACCACCGTGGACGGGCGCTTTACCGTCATGATGCCGCATCCCGAGCGCGTCACGCGCAACGTCATGTTTTCCTGGGCGCCGGCTTCTTGGGGGCCGCAGGACGCGGGCGGCGAGGCCAGCCCCTATGGCGGCGACAGCCCCTGGCTGCGGATGTTCCGCAATGCGCGGGTCTGGCTGGGCTAGCTCATCCAGGCTCGCGCGCTTGCGAAGCGGATGATCATATTGAGTTACGTATTGCCCATGCTCAAGCATGGGCGAATCCAAAGCGTAATGTTACCCTTTCAGGGTCAGGCGGCATGCCATCGGGTATGCCGCTTTTGGCTTTTCAAGATCGAGAACGCTAAACGGGAGGGCGGGTTTGCTTGGCATGACGGCATACGGTAATTCCAATGGTGGCGTGATAAAACGGGCTGCAAGGGCGTTGCTTTATATGATGCTCTTGTGGATTTCAGTGTCCATCGCCCAGGCGCAGGCCCAGCAGGCGCCGGCGGCCAAGGACGCTTCTTATGCCGCGTTGGCCGATTTGCTGGAAAACCAGCAGACGCGCGAGCAGCTGATCAAACAATTGCGGTCGCAGGCCGATCAGCCGGTCTCCGCCGAGGCGCAGGCCGCGGCGAAGACCGCAAGTTCCGGCCCGGAATCCGCCGCAGGCGGCGGCGTCGCCGACGAGCTGCAAAGAATCGCCACGCGCCTGCAAGACGATATCGCCGAAACCTGGCAGGCGGTAGCAGCCGTGTTCACCGATCAACCGTTGCCGGGCCAGAGGCCCGACCACTGGCAGAGGGCCCTGGTCAGCCTGGCCATCGCCATCGTTTCCGTATCGATTGCCTATTTCGTCCTGCGCCTGGCCGCAAGTTACGGATTCAAAAGACTGAACGCATGGACCATGCGCGAGGACGGAAAGCGGCCCCGCCACACGGGCTACCGGCCTGCCACGGACGGCGCAGGGCGCAAGGGGCTCGGCAAGCTGGGCTCGCTGACCTTGGGGCGCAAACTGCTTGCGGTGATGGGGGCGTTCGCCATCGATATCGCGGCGACCCTGCTGGCTGCCCTGGCCGCCTATTTCGTGCTCATCACGTTCGCCGATCGAGGCGCGGTTCCGCTTTTCGCCATGCAGTTCCTGACGGCGTTCATGCTCGTCGAAATCGTCAAGGCCTTTTCCCGCGGGGTTTTCGCCACGCATTACGAGCAGTTGCGCTTGCTCCCGCTGTCGGAACAGGCGGCGGATTACTGGAACCGCTGGCTCATCGTCCTGATCACGATAACCGGCTACAGCCTGCTGTTCGTCGTGCCCGTGGTCCAGGCTTTGTTGACCGAGGGCGTGGGGCGATTTGCCGGCTTGGTGCTGATGGCGGTCGTCTATGTGTATGCCGTCACCGTGGTGTGGAACAAGCGCAAAGAGGTCAGCGCCGGGCTGGTGGCGCACGCCGAGCGCTCCACCGCGCCGGTTTTCGGCACGCTGACGCGTGTCCTGGCCAAGATATGGCATTGGGCCGTGCTGGCCTACTTCACGGTCCTGTTCATGGTCAGCCAAGCCGATCAGCAGCACGCCCTCGATTTCATGATGCATGCCACGCTGCAATCGGTCGTCGCCGTCCTGGCCGGCGCCTTGCTGGCGGCGGCGTTGTCGTCGCTGCTGGCGCGCCGCATCGTCCTGCCGGACAACTGGCGCAGTAGCCTGCCCTTGCTGGAGGCGCGCATCAACGCCTACGTGCCGGCATGCCTCAAATTCCTGCGTTTGCTCATACTGGTCGTCGTCACTCTGGTCGTGCTGGACGCATGGCAGGTTTTCGACCTCGTCGGATGGCTGGGGTCGGAGCCGGGCCGCAAGGCGATCGGCACTCTTGCGCGCGTGGGCATCGTCTTGCTGATCGCCGCCCTGAGCTGGACGGTGCTGGCCAGCGTCATCGAACACAGGCTGGGCGTCTCCGCGGGCAGGAACAAGCCGACGGAGCGCGAGAAGACCCTGCTGATGCTGTTTCGCAGCGCGGCCTCGGTGCTCATTGCCACGTTCACGGTACTGATCGTGCTTTCCCAGATCGGAATCAACATCGGCCCGCTGATCGCCGGGGCGGGGGTGGCGGGACTGGCCATCGGCTTCGGCGCGCAGAAGCTGGTGCAGGACGTCATTACCGGCATCTTCATCCAGCTCGAGAACGGGATGAACCAGAACGACGTGGTCGAGGTCGCCGGCTTGTTCGGCACGGTGGAGAAAATCACGATACGGTCGGTGATGATCAGGACGCTGGACGGCGGCTATCACCTGATTCCCTTTTCCACCATCGATAAAGTGACCAATCACACCCGTGACTACGGCTACCACTATGGCGAATACAACATCGGCCATCGCGAAAGCGTCGACGAGGCCATCGGCCAGCTCGAACAGGCGTTCGCCGAATTGAAGCTGGATCCGGAGCTGGCGCCGTCGATCCTGGAAGACATCGCCATCCCGGGCGTGACCGCGCTGAACGAGCGCGGCTTCACGATACGCGTGCTGATCAAGACCGCGCCCGGCATGCAGTGGGCCGTGCAGCGCGCCTTCAATCGCCTGGTGAAGAAGTATTTCGATGACGCGGGCATCGAGCTGCCTTATCCGCACACCGTCCTGCATTTCGGGCGGGACAAGGACGGCTACGCCGCGCCCGTGGATATCCGCACCGTCGAAGCATTCAGTCAAGTGGCGGACGCGGGAGCCGCCTCCGGCCAGGCGCAGGGCTTCGAGCCACCCCTAGGAAAACCCTAGAGTTGAGCGTATAATCTTGCTTTGCACGGAGCTCACTGTTCATGCGTCTCATAAAGAAAGCGCTCACCTTTGACGATGTCTTGTTGGTGCCTGCCTATTCCAACATCCTTCCCCGCGACACGTCTCTCGCCACCCGACTGACCCGTAACATCACCCTGAACATTCCCCTGGTGTCCGCCGCGATGGATACCGTGACGGAATCGCGCCTGGCGATCGCCATGGCGCAGGAAGGGGGCATCGGCATCATCCACAAGAACCTGAACGCCGACGAGCAGGCCCGCGAAGTGGCCCGGGTCAAGCGCCATGAGTTCGGCATCGTCATCGACCCGGTGACGGTGACGCCGGACATGCGCGTGCGCGACGCGATCGCCTTGCAGCGCCAGCATGGCATTTCCGGCTTGCCGGTCGTCGAAGGCGGCAAGCTGGTAGGCATCGTCACCAACCGTGATCTCCGGTTCGAGGAACGCCTGGACGTGCCGCTGCGCGACGTCATGACGCCCCAGGAAAAACTGGTCACCATGCCGGAAGGCGCGACGCTGGATCAGGCGCAGGCTCTCATGCACCAGCATCGCCTGGAGCGCGTGCTGATCGTCAACGACCAGGGGCAATTGCGGGGCCTTGCCACGGTCAAAGACATTGTCAAGAACACCGAACACCCCAACGCCTGCAAAGACGGCCACGGCCAGCTGCGCGCAGGCGCGGCGGTCGGGGTGGGCGCCGATACGGAAGCGCGCGTCGAAAAACTGGCGGCGGCCGGCGTTGATCTGATCGTCGTCGACACGGCGCATGGCCACACCCAGGGCGTGCTCGAGCGCGTGCGCTGGATCAAGACCCATCATCCGAAGATCCAGGTGGTGGGCGGCAACATCGCCACCGCCGCCGCCGCGCTTGCGCTCGTCGATGCCGGCGCCGACGGCGTCAAGGTCGGCATCGGGCCGGGCTCCATTTGCACGACGCGCATCGTGGCCGGCGTCGGCGTGCCCCAGATCACCGCGATCGCCGACGTCGCCAAGGCGCTGGTCGGCACGGACGTTCCCTTGATCGCCGACGGCGGCATCCGCTATTCGGGCGACGTCGCCAAGGCGTTGGCGGCCGGCGCGTCCGCCTGCATGATGGGCGGCATGTTCGCCGGTACCGAAGAGGCGCCCGGCGAAGTCGTGCTGTTCCAGGGACGCTCGTACAAATCCTATCGCGGCATGGGCAGCGTGGGCGCCATGAGCGACGGCTCGGCCGACCGCTACTTCCAGGACCCCAACAACAACGTCGACAAGCTCGTTCCCGAAGGCATCGAAGGGCGCGTCCCGTACAAAGGCAGCGTCATCGCCATCCTGTATCAATTGGTCGGCGGCATCCGCGCCTCCATGGGCTATTGCGGATGTAGCACCATCGACGAACTGCATGCCAAGGCGGAGTTCGTTGAAATCACGTCGGCCGGCGTGCGCGAATCCCACGTGCACGACGTGCAGATCACCAAGGAAGCGCCGAACTACCGCGCGGACTGACCGTTTCGGACCCGGGCCGGCGCCATCGCCACCTGGCATGGCGGCGCCGGCGCAAGCCGTGCGTCATTCGCCTTACACTAGTACTTTTCACATAGCCATCCTGCCATCATGCACCAGCGCATCCTCATCCTGGACTACGGTTCGCAAGTCACCCAGCTCATCGCCCGCCGCGTACGCGAAGCGGGCGTTTTTTGTGAAATCCACCCCGGCGACGTCGACGACGCCTTCATCCGGGAGCAGTGCTCGCTGGGCCTGAAGGGCATCATCCTGTCGGGCAGCCACGCATCGGCCTACCATGAGGAATCGCTCAAGGTGCCCGCGGGCGTGTTCAGCGCGGGCGTGCCGGTATTGGGCATCTGCTACGGCATGCAATCCATGGCCATGCAGCTGGGCGGCAAGGTCGAGTTTTCCGACCATCGCGAGTTCGGCTACGCGGAAGTCCGCGCGCGCGGGCATACCCGCTTGCTGGACGGCCTGCAAGACTTCATCAATACCGAAGGGCATGGCATCCTGAAGGTCTGGATGAGCCACGGCGACAAAGTCACGCAATTGCCTCCGGGTTTCGTTTTGATGGCATCCACGCCGTCGTGTCCCATCGCCGGCATGGCCGACGAGGCGCGCGGCTTCTATGGCGTGCAATTCCATCCCGAAGTCACGCATACGCAGCAAGGACAGGCCATCCTGGCCCGCTTCGTGCACGACATCTGCGGTTGCGGCGGCGACTGGAACATGCCCGACTACATCGACGAGGCCGTCGCCCGCATCCGCGAGCAGGTGGGCGACGAAGAAGTGCTGCTGGCGCTGTCCGGCGGCGTCGATTCATCCGTTGCCGCCGCCTTGATCCATCGCGCGATCGGCGATCGCCTGACCTGCGTGTTTGTCGATCACGGCCTGCTGCGCCTGAACGAGGCCGAGCAGGTCATGCAGACCTTCGGCGAAAACCTGGGCGTGCGCGTCATCCACATCGACGCCACCGAGCAGTTCATGGGACATCTGGCCGGTGTCACGGACCCGGAAGCCAAGCGCAAGATCATAGGCCGTGAATTCGTCGAAGTCTTCCAGGAACAAGCGGCGAAGCTGAAGAATGCGCGCTGGCTGGCCCAAGGCACGATCTATCCGGACGTCATCGAATCCGCGGCCTCCAAGACCGGCAAGGCGGTGGCCATCAAGTCGCACCATAACGTGGGCGGCCTGCCCGAAACCTTGAACCTGAAATTGCTGGAGCCTTTGCGCGAGCTTTTCAAGGACGAAGTCCGCAAGCTGGGCGTGGCGTTGGGCCTGCCGCCGCCCATGGTCTATCGCCATCCGTTTCCCGGCCCGGGTTTGGGCGTGCGGATCCTGGGCGAAGTCCGCAAAGACTTTGCGGATCTGCTCAGGCGCGCCGACGCGATCTTCATCGAAGAGCTGCGCAAGACGGTCGATCCGATCAGCGGAAAGAATTGGTATGACTTGACATCCCAAGCCTTTGCGGTGTTCCTGCCCGTCAAATCGGTAGGCGTGATGGGTGATGGCCGCACCTATGACTACGTGGTCGCGCTGCGCGCGGTGCAGACCTCGGATTTCATGACGGCGGACTGGGCGGAGCTGCCTTATTCGCTGTTGAAGAAGGTGTCGGGCCGGATCATCAACGAAGTCCGCGGGATCAATCGGGTGACGTACGATGTGAGCAGCAAGCCGCCTGCGACGATCGAGTGGGAGTGATCTCGCGTCCGGCACAGACTGGCACCAAGAAGCATTAAAACACCCCTAAGCCCGCGTAATTGCGGGCTTTTTTCGTTCTTGGCGTAGCACTGTCTGGCAAATTTTCGCATCGCCAAGCACACGGTTTCTATGGCATGGTAGATGGTACGATTTGAACCTGATGCCATGTTCGGCACTCGATACCATGCCGCCTCTGATGGGGTGTTCATGGTATCGAATTTAGGTAACGCATTGTCCTTAAAGAAGTTTTTTGAGGATTTGTGGGGCTTTTTGAGCATGGTATTTTTGAGAGGAAACCCAACCCGACCATGCTGACTGATACCAAGCTGCGCAACCTCAAGCCAAAGGACAAGCTGTACAAAGTGAATGACCGTGACGGCCTCTACGTGGCCATCACCCCTGCGGGTTCGATTTCGTTCCGCTACAACTACTCGATCCACGGCAGGCAAGAGACCATCACCTTCGGCCGCTATGGTGTCGGAGGGATCACGCTAGCGGAAGCTCGCGAACGGCTGGGCGAAGCCAAGAAGATGATCGCCGCAGGGAAATCTCCAGCCAAGGAGAAAGCGCGGGACAAAGCCCGCGTCAAGGATGCTGAGACATTCGGCGCGTGGGCCGAGAAGTGGTTGCGCGGCTATCAAATGGCAGATTCCACCCGCGACATGCGCCGTGGAACATACGAGCGAGAGCTAAAGCCGAAATTCAGCAACAGGAAACTGATAGAAATTACCCACGAGGACTTGCGGGCGCTGACTGATGCCATCGTGGAACAAGGCAGGCCATCAACGGCCGTGCTTTGCCGCGAAATTATGATGCAGGTCTTCCGCTGGGCTATCGAACGCGGACAGAAGGTTGAGAACCCGGCCGATTTGGTGCGCCCGTCAACTATCGCCAAGTTTGAGCCGCGAGATCGAGCACTGACGCCCGAGGAAATTGGCTTGATGTACCAGTACATGGAGCGTATCGGCACCACACCTTCAATTCGAGCGGCTG
>Ga0265293_10013768_pt1 | contig 10421 bp, 10 predicted proteins | sample Munlanlewell138R_FD_192505 | JGI IMG/M metagenome (GOLD analysis project Ga0265293, IMG submission 192505) | Leachate microbial communities from a municipal landfill in Southern Ontario, Canada - Leachate well 138R | ecosystem: Engineered > Solid waste > Landfill > Unclassified | place: Canada...
CCCGATGAAGGCGCCATTTCCATCGACGGCGAACAGATCGCCATGACCAGACGCCGAGACGGCGCCACCGTGCCGCGAGACCCCAAACAAGTTCGCCGCTTGCGCGCGGGCATCGGCATGGTCTTCCAGAACTTCAATCTGTGGACCCATATGACGGTGATGGAAAACGTCTGCATGCCGCAGATGCGGGTGCTTGGTCTGAACCGCAAAGAAGCGGGCGAGCGGGCGAGCGCCATGCTCGACAAAGTCGGCCTGGGCAAACGGATGAACTACTACCCCGTCCACATGTCGGGCGGCGAGCAGCAGCGCTGCGCCATCGCACGCGCCCTGGCGATGGAGCCCAAGCTATTGCTGTTCGACGAGCCGACTTCCGCCCTGGACCCCGAATTGGTGGGTGAGGTGCTGAAGGTCATCCGGATGCTGGCCGACGAAGGCCGCACCATGGTGCTGGTGACCCACGAAATGGCCTTCGCCCGGGAAGTGTCGAACCAGGTACTGTTCCTGCACAAAGGAAAAATAGAAGAGCAAGGCAGTCCCGCCGACATATTTACCCATCCGCAATCAGAGCGCTGCAAGCAGTTCCTGTCCAGCGTGCTGTAGACATACCGTGTGCTAACCGTAGCAATAGAGAAAAAGGGGTTCCCATGAAAAAATGGATATTGGCCGGCCTGATCGCCGCAATGACGTCGTCGTGGGCGCAAGCGGAAACGCTGACGGTCGGAGAACAATGCACCTACCCGCCGTTCAACTACCGCGATGCGGCCGGAGAACTCAAGGGCTTTGAAATCGACGTCGCCAACGAGATCGGCAAGCGCATCGGCGCCGAGATCGCCTTCTCCTGCCTGAGCTTCGACGCATTCATCCCCGCCCTGCTCGCGCGCAAGCTCGACATCGTGGTGTCCAGCCTGTCCATCACCGAGGCAAGGAAAAAAAGCGTCGACTTCTCCATTCCCTACCGTGTATCGGCCGGCCGCTTCGTCGCGCACAAAGACGCGAACATCGAGCCCGTCAACGGCGACGGCACGGCCAACACCGAAGCCTTGAAAGGAAAAGTCGTCGGAGTGCAGCGCTCCACCACCAACGACACTTATCTGGCAGGCGAATTCGAGGGCGTGGAAATCGCGCGCTACGATTCCGCCGAGAATCTATTGCTCGACCTCGTGGCAGGCCGCATCGACCTGGCCCTGATCGGCGCGCTGAAGGCGCAACAGGACTTCCTGGATCAGCCCGAAGGCAAGGACTTCGCCTTCGTCGGTCCCGATATCGACATCCCCAAATATTTCGGGGAAGGCGTGGGCGTGGCCATGCGCAAAGGCAACGACGATCTGCGCGACAGGATCGACAAGGCGCTGGAATCGATGTTCGCCGACGGCACCATGGAAGCGCTCAACAAGAAATACTGGTCGATCAACATTCTGCCGTCCAAGTGGAACTGGCAAAAGTAAGCGGGCCCATGCCCGGTTCACACTCCTCTCTTCGGTAGACGGCTATGGAATGGTTCTACGGCTGGGGGCCCGCCATCGCGATGGGCGCCCTGATGACGCTGGAAGTGGCCGTCACCTCGGCCGTGCTCGGCGTATTGCTCGGTCTCGTCGCTACGCTGGCCAGCTTTTCCCGCATGGGGGCGTTGCGATGGCTCGTGGACGTTTATAGCAACATCATGCGCGGCATACCGCAGCTGGTGCTGATACTGCTTGCCTACTACGGCAGCACTGTCGCGCTGACCCGCTTGGCCGAGCTGCTGGGATCGGGTGGCAATCCGGTCGAGATCCCCCCGCTTGCCGCGGGCATTTTCGCGCTGGCGCTGATCGTCGGCGGCTATACCTATCCCATCTTTCGCGGCGCCATCCAAGCGATCCCGAAAGGCCAGATAGAAGCCGCCAAGGCGTTCGGCCTGACGCCCTGGCAGGTCTTCTCGCTGATATCGTGGCCGCAATTGCTGCGCTATGCGCTGCCGGGATTGGGCAACGTGTGGATCTCGACCTTGAAGGACACGTCCCTGATCGCGGTCATAGGCCTGGAGGAATTGACCAGGACATCGATGCTGGCCACCTCCGATACCCGCCGGGCGCTGTTCTTTTACTTGACCGCGGGCGGAATCTACTTGGCCATGACCCTGATCAGCGGCTTGATTCTGGCACGCCTTGAAAAACGCGCGGCGCGCGGGGCCCGGAGGTAAGCATGGATTTTCAGTTGATCTGGGAAAGCCTCCCCCTGTTGTGGCAAGGCACGCTGATTACCTTGCAGCTCTCGGTCGTCACCATCGTCGTCTCCACCCTGGTGTCCATACCCTTGAGCATACTGCGCACCGACAAGCGCTGGTACATCTATGGGCCGCTGGAGATATTCTCGCAAGTATTTCGCGGCACGCCCTTGATGGTGCAGCTTTTCATCGTGTACTACGGCCTGGCGCAAATCGATTTCCTGCGGCAAAGCTGGGCATGGGTGTATCTGCGTCAGGCCTATTGGTGCGCGCTCATTACGTTCACCCTGAACACCTCGGCCTATCTGATCCACATCTTTCGCGGCGCCATCCAGGCCGTGCCGGAAGGGGAAATCGAAGCCGCGCACGCATTCGGTCTCGGCGCCTGGGCCCGCTACCGCTATGTGATCCTGCCCAAGGCCTTTCTCCTGGCGTTGCCCAGCTACGGCAACGAACTCATCAAGACCGTGAAGCGCACGTCGCTGGCCAGCGTCATCACCATCGCCGACCTGACGGGCGTGGCGAACATGCTCGTGTCCAGGACCTTCGCGCCGTACGAGATATTCCTGACCGCCGCCGCCATTTACCTGGTATTCGCGTGGGCCGCCAACCGCGCCGTCCACTACATGGAACACAGGCTGTCTCATCACATGCGGCCGGTCACGGCCTCGAGCGCCGCCATCGAACCTTGATTCTCCATTTCCCGCCTCGCTTCCATCCAGGAGTAAGTAAGCATGACCGCCCCCTTTTCCATGCCGTCCGTTCTGGCATTCGCCCATGCGCTGGCCGACGCCAGCGGCGCCATCATCAAGAATCACATGCATGGCTTCAAGGACTTCGAGACCAAGGACGACGCCAGCCCCGTCACCGCCATCGACAAGCTGGTCGAGCAGACCTTGCGCTCGCAAATCCAGGCGACCTATCCGGAGCACGGCATTCTGGGCGAAGAGTTCGACGGCAAGGACCTGGGCGCGGACTATGTATGGGTGATCGATCCCATCGACGGCACGAAATCGTTCATTACCGGCGTACCGGTCTACGGCACCCTGATCTGCCTGGCCCACAAGGGCCGTCCCGTCCTGGGCATCATCGATCATCCGGCAACCAATGACCGGTGGGTGGGCGCGCAAGGAATGCCGTCGATCTTCAATGGCGAGACCATCACCACGCGCCTGTGTCCCTCTCTGGGCGATGCGCTGCTGTCTTGCAGCAATCCCGAGCCGTTCCGCCCCCTGGAGCGCGAAGCCTTCGAGACCCTGCGCGACGCCACCAAATGGCGCATCTACGGATCCAGCTGCTACGCCTACGGCTGCGTGGCCAGCGGCACCGTGGACATCGCCATCGATTGCGGGCGCCATCGCGAAGTAGATTACTGCGCGCTGGTTCCCGTTATCGAAGGCGCCGGCGGTATGATTACGGACTGGGAAGGCGAGCCGTTGACCATCTATTCCGGCAACCGCCTGGTGGCCTCGGGCAATCCCGAACTGCACAAGGAGGTACTGGCGATTCTGGCGCGGGCGGAAAGATGACGTTTCCCGTGCCTGAGTTCCTGCATCATGGCACGTAATTTCAACTACCCAAGCTGGGCGGTGTTCAAACTGGACAGAAGCAGCCATCAGCCGCTGCACGTGCAGATATTCGAACAGTTTCGCGACGCCATCATCCAGGCGCGCATCGCCAGGGAGCACCGCCTGCCGCCCTCGCGCATGCTGGCGGCGGAGCTGGGCGTATCCCGCAACACGGTAGTGCTGGTGTACGAACGCCTGGTCGAAGAAGGCTACGCGACCAGCGTCACCAGCGTCGGCACCTTCGTCTCCAAGGTGCTGCCCGAGGACATGAAGCCGCCGCCCGGCATGACGTATGCCACCGACGCGTCCGATGCCGGCATGCCGCGCCGACGCCTGTCCGCCCGCGGCCAATCGCTGGCCGACATGGCGCTGCCCAGCGAACGCCTGAGCACCTATGACCTCAGCCCCACCGTGCCGGCGCTGGATGAACTGCCGTTCGACCAGTTCGCCCGCGTCTCCGCGCAATACTGGCGCTCCAATCCGACCAATGAATTGGGTTATGGCGCCTCCGCCGGGCTACCGAACCTGCGCCGGCAAATCGCGGCCTATGTAGGCGAGGCACACGGCATCGCCTGTCATCCAGAGCAGATCCTGATGACCAGCGGCGTGACGCAGAGCCTGATGCTGACGAGCTGCGTATTGGCCGATCCCGGCGACCGCGTCCTGATCGAAGATCCGTGCTATCTGACCCGCATCGCCGCACTGCGCACGACCGGCCTCGATCTCGTCCCGATGCCCATCGACGCGCTCGGACTGGATGCGGCGCAATTCGGCGCGGCCGGACAAACAGCCCGGATGGTCATCGCATCGCCGACCAACCAGTTCCCCTTCGGCAGCACCATGAGCATGGAGCGCAGGCTGTCTTTGCTGGATTGGGCGCGCAGGCAGGACGCCTGGGTCGTCGAGTACGACTTCAGCAATTGCTTCTACTTCAACGAACCACCCCTGCCATCGCTGGCGGCGCTCGAAGGCGGCAAGCGCGTCATCTACATCGGCAATTTCAACCGCTCCATCGCGCCCGCGCTGAATCTCGCCTACATCATCATCCCCGAAGAGCTGATCCCGGTATTCTCCAAGGCCTGCCTGATGCTGTCGATCCAGGCACCGCATCCGCTGCAAGGCGTGCTGGCCGAATTCATGGAATCCGGGCAAATGGCGGCCCACATCAGGCGCATGGGCGGCCGCTATCGCGAGCGCGCGGCGCTGATGCGCAACTACCTGCATACTTTGCTGGGCGAGGACTTCACCCTTTCGCAAACACAATCGGGCTTGCACCTGGCCATATGGCCGCACGCCCCCGTGAACGACAAACGCATCTCCGAGCAATGCAAAACCCACATGCTGGACGTGCCCGCCCTGTCGTCCTACAGCCTTGGCAACAAAGCGGTAACCGGCTTTTGCCTTGGTTTCGGCAGCACGGCCATCGAGCGCATCGGCCCGGCCATACACACCTTCGCCGACATCGTGGCCGAGCATAGCGCGCCCGCCTGAACCGTCGGCCCGCTATTTTTCGGCGCCGACAAGCAGGGACATATCCGCCTTGACGGACATGGCGCCTTTGAGCGTCTGGTAGTGCGCCATCTCGGCCACCGAATAAGCGGGGTTGGACAGCACGGGGTGCCACTGCCGCGACAACGCGAAAGAAAGCTCGTACACGTCGCTGAATGCGGCGCAGAGCAAAGGGTTTCGATGGACGTAGTATTCTTCCAGCGTGCCCGTCGTCATCACGATCAGCATGCGCAGGGTGCCCTGTAAATACGTGTTCTCCTGCGCGCTGAACGAAATCTTGAAACGCCTTTCGATGGCCTTGGCAATACGCACCGCCCATGCGGCATTGATCTGATTGCGCAATACCAGCAACTCGCTCATGCTGGATGCATAGTACGAAAATGCCGAGAAAAACGCGGCATTCTTTTCATAGCGCAGGCAGTACAGCAGATTGGTATCGAAGATCGCCTTGAAAAGATCCTTGTTGCCGCCTTGGCGCTGACTGTCGACGTTCCAGGTTTCCAGGAACAAGGCCAGCAGCACATAGATGCCATCGTTGATATCGCGAAAATAGTTGTAGAAGGTGCCCCTGGATAGCCCGGTATCGTTGAGCAAGGTCTCGACCGTGATGCGACCGGTCGGAGACTGCTCGATACGCTCCGCAATTTTGCCCAGGATCAGATAACGCGTGCGCTCCGATTTGCGCAAACGGCGATTGACGGACTGCGCCTGCAACATGCCCGCGAAGGTGGCCGATTCGTCTCGAGCGTCATCGCGGACGTCGCTGCGCGCATCCGTCGTCGGGTCATCTTTCATGCGCATGTCCAATTTTGGAGAAAAGATTACTTATATAAATAACTATACACACAGTATATAAAAATACACACCTTACGGACTCGAACCTCGACCATCGCGCGCATATTAGTGATAACCCTCGTATTTATAGTGAGTTATTGACTACCGCAATAACTATACATACTATTCATAACTGACTATATGTATAAATTTAGTGTGTATGTTATTTCTAGATCCGGCTGGGGAACACGGCAATTCAGGTTCAGGTAGACCATCATGATGACCAAAGGCGCGAGCGTCAGATTTCAATCCGTCAGCAAAAACTATGGGGACGTGCAAGCGTTGCGCGATTTTTCCCTGGACGTTCCGGCGGGCGAGTTCATCACCATCCTCGGCGCGAGCGGATCCGGCAAGAGCACCGTGCTCAATGCGCTGGCCGGCTTTTCTCCCGCCAGCTCGGGGGAAATCTACGTAAACGACAAGCCGATCACGTACGCGCCGCCCGAAAAGCGCAACATCGGCATGGTGTTCCAGAATTATTCCCTGTTTCCCCACATGAACGTGCTGGAAAACGTGTGCTTTCCGCTGTTGATGCGCAAAATAGACAAGCCGCGGCGGGAGAGGCTCGCGCGCAAGGCGCTGGAGATCGTGCGGCTGGCCGACTTTTCGGCGCGCAAGCCCAAAGAGCTCTCGGGCGGTCAGCAGCAGCGCGTCGCCATTGCCAGGGCGATCGTTTTCTCGCCCTCGCTGTTGCTCATGGACGAACCGCTCGGCGCGCTCGATCTGAAGCTGCGTGAGGCGCTGCAGTTCGAGATCAAAGAAATCCAGCACCAGCTCAATTGCACCGTCATTTACGTCACGCACGACCAGCGCGAAGCGCTGGCCATGTCCAACCGGATCGCCGTGCTCAGGGCGGGCAGGATAGAGCAAGTAGGCACGCCGGCCGACATCTATGACAAGCCATGCAACCGTTTCGTGGCCGACTTCATCGGCAATACCAACCTGCTCGCCGTCGAGGCATCCGCCACCGGCGGCATCCGCATCTCGGATATCGGGGCCGAGCTGGATGGCTTGACGATCACGCCGACGCCGTCCTTCGTCAGCATCCGCCCCGAACGCTTCAGGCGGGTCGCCCAGCCCTCGGGCGTCACGGTCCAGGCGGTCCTGCAGGAAATGATTTTCCTGGGCGACGTCGTGGAATGCTCGGCGGCCACGGCAAGCGGAAAGATCATCCATTTCAAAGAGTCCCGCCTGCAAGGCGCGGCCGGACTCGAGCGAGGCCAAACCCTCTTTTTTTCCATCAATCCGGAAGACCTGGTCTTCGTCCAGGACGCGTAGCGTCCCGGCATTGATGCCGTTGTTCCACTTGTCCAAGTACCGAGGTTGCTTATGAAACTCAAGTTCTCCAGTCGGCAATTGTCATGCGGCTTCATCGTCGCCATGGCGATCGCTCCGGGCGCCGCCAAAGCCAATGATCCGGTGGTTTTCGCCAGCTACGGCGGGGTGTGGGCCGACACCATCAAGGAAGTCTGCGGCGTTCCCTTTGAGAAAGAAACCGGCATACCGGTGCACACGGTCGCGACCGACAACTCCATTGCGCAGATCCGCATCCAGCAAATGACCAAGAACGTGCAGTGGGACATCGCGCCTACTGAAGGCGACGCCGTCATCATCGCCACCGAGAATGACTGGCTGGAGCCGCTGGATTGGGACTACATCGATCCGGAGAAAAAGATCGCCGACGTCGGTCGCATGCCGACCGCGATCGGAGCGGTGGCCTATTCCGTCGCCATCGCCTACCGCACCGATAAAGTCCCGGAAGGAAAAACGTTCACCGGCTGGAAGGATTTTTGGAACGTAAAGGAATTTCCCGGCCCGCGCTCGCTGCGCAACACCCCCGTGGAAAACCTCGAGTTCGCCCTGATCGCCGACGGCGTGGCTCCAGCGCAAGTGTACGACGTGCTCGACACCAAAGAAGGCATGGATCGCGCGTTCAAGAAAATGGACGAAATCAAAGAGCACATTACCGTATGGTGGTCCAGCGGCCAGCAGCCCCCGCAAATGCTGGCCACAGGCAACGTGTACTACGCCACGACTTTCAACGGCCGCGTATCGCCGCTGCAAGCCGAAGGCGTGCCGGTTGATATCAGCTGGAACGGCGCGGCAATCGAAATGAGCAACTACTCCATCCCGAGGCATGCGAAGAACAAGGAAGGCGCGCTGAAATTCATCAAGTTCTGCTGGAACGATCCAAAGCGCCTGGCCGAGATCGCGAAAAAACTGCCCTATTCCAGCTTCAACAACGAGATGTACCAGTACCTGGATGACGAATACGCCAGGAAGCTGCCCACCCACCCTCAGAACGTGGACAAGCAGTTCAACTACAACGCGGAGTTCTGGGCGAAAAACCGCAAGCAGGTCCAAGCGCGCTGGGATCGCTGGCGCTTGCAGTAATCAGGCTCACCAAACAACCGGATACGCTATGGGACTCATGCCGCCTTCATTGCTACGACGCAGCCCGGTCTGGCTGCTCGTGCCTGCCTTGTTGTTCATGGCGGTAGGCTTTGTCATTCCACTGGGCGAAGTCGCGCAGTGGGCCACGACACTCGACCTCTACACGCAGTTCTTCCTGCCTGGCGATCCTTATCGCCACATCATGATCGACACGTTCACATTGTCGGTCGGGGTGGCCCTGCTCACGGTCACCCTGGCTTATCCGGTCGCTTATTATCTTACCCGCACCCGGGGGGTTTCCCAGAAACTGCTGTTGATCGCCATCCTGACGCCGCTATGGGTGAGCGTGCTGATCCGCACCTATGGCTGGATCGTCGTGCTCGGGCGCACGGGCGTGGTCAATACCTTTTTGCTGGCCATCAACGCGACCGACCAGCCGGTACAGCTCTTGTATACGCGCTTTGCCGTATACGTCGCCATGATCCAGGTGCTGCTGCCGATCGCCGTTCTCATGCTCTACAGCGCCATGGCATCCATCAACGACACCTTCGTCAAGGCCGCCCGCAGCCTCGGCGCCAGTCCGGTCAACGCCTTCCGGCATGTCTTTTTTCCCATGACCGCCAACGCGGTGATCGCCAGCGGCATTCTGGTTTTCGTCCTGTCGCTCGGCTTCTTCATCACGCCCGCGCTGGTGGGCGGACCCAACGACGTGCTCATTTCCAACGTCATACAAACCCAGGTGAATGAAACGATGGACTGGGAATTGGCAGCCACGCTCAGCGTCATTCTTCTGGTGGGCGGGGGGCTATTGGTTGCAGTGCTCGTGGCGTTCGTCCGCAAGGCGCTGCAGGCCGACTTGAGCGGAGGCGTGAAATGAGCGGCACGCGACCAAAACGGCAGTGGGTGCTCCCGCTCTACGTGGCGCTGATTCTTCTGTACTTGCTGGTGCCGCTGATCGTCGTCATTCCCATGTCGTTCAGCAACACCACCTATCTTGCCTTTCCGCCCAAAGGGCTGACTTGGCACTGGTATGGCGAACTGTTCAAGTCCACGGGCTGGATGAACGCCATTTATCGCAGCCTGTTCGTGGCGACGGCGTCCGCCACGGTCGCCACCATCGTAGGCACGCTCAGCTCGCTGGCCCTGGCTCGCAGCAACAAGAGCTGGAGCGTCACCCTGCGCTGGCTGTTCCTCGGGCCGCAGGTCGTGCCGGTCATCATCCTGGCCCTGGGGGTTCTGCTTTTGTTCACGCGCCTCGGCCTTTACGGCTCATACGCCGGGATCATCATCGCACACAGCACATTGGCCTTGCCCTTCGTCATTACGGCCACGCTGGGCGTCCTGCAGCAAGCGGGAGAGTCGTTGGAGAAAACGGCACGCGTACTCGGGGCTACACCCTTCAAGGCATTCCGGCACGTCACCCTGCCGTGCATCGCCCCATCGGTCTTCGCCGCCTTTGTGTTCGCCTTCTTCGTCTCATTCGACGAACTCGTCATCTCATTGTTCGTCATGGCGCAGAACGAAACCCTGCCCATGCGGATCTGGGCCGACGTTCGACAAGACCTGTCTCCCGTCGTCGCGGTCGTCGCGACCTTGCTGATCGTCATCACCGCCGTCGTGGTGGTGCCGATCGAGCTGTTGCGGCGCAAGAGCGCGCAACAACACGGTTTAACCACAGATAACTGATATAGGCTGTAGAGCAACATGACTGCTACGTATGCGCAACTGCTCGACGAGACCGGCCGCGCCTCCGGATTCGGCGACCTTTATGCGAAAGGGCTGCCCCGCACCGTATATGAAGTCCTGCGCTGGACGGCGCAGCAGCATGGCGATCGCGCCGCATGGACGTTCATCGACGAAGGCGTAAGCAAAACCTGGCGCCAGGTGCTGGACCTGGTCGATCGCGCCGCCGG
>Ga0265293_10013770_pt1 | contig 10421 bp, 10 predicted proteins | sample Munlanlewell138R_FD_192505 | JGI IMG/M metagenome (GOLD analysis project Ga0265293, IMG submission 192505) | Leachate microbial communities from a municipal landfill in Southern Ontario, Canada - Leachate well 138R | ecosystem: Engineered > Solid waste > Landfill > Unclassified | place: Canada...
CGATATGCACCCCTTCCAGCATCCGTTTCAGCCGGGCAACATCCTCGGGGTTTTCGGGCTGAAAACTGTCGAGCACGCTTTTGGATTGCCCGGCGGTATAGACGCGCCGTTCCACCCCCAGCCGGTCGATCAGATCGTGGAAGCCAAACCCCGCGGAAATCACCCCGATCGAGCCGATGATCGAACTGGGATCGATCCAGATTTCATCGGCCGCGCAGGCCAGCCAATATCCCCCCGATGCCGCCACATCTTCGACAAAAGCATAAACCGGCACTTTGCGTTCCACCGACAGCCGCCGGATACGGGCCGCAATCAGCGATGATTGCACGGGCGAGCCGCCCGGCGAATTGATAAGCAGCGCCACCGCGGCGGGTTTACCGCGCCGAAATGCGCGTTCGATCAGCGGGGCGAGCCCCTCATCATTAAGCGCGCCCTGACGGGCACCGCCGCCAATCGTGCCGGCCAGACGGATCACAGCGACCAGCGGCGGCGCTTTGACAAAGGGATTCAGATGTCTCATCCCCCATGATGTAAAGTTCCCCCGCCCCCGGAACAAGGGCCGCGATCACGCGATTACGCGCTATTTATCGGATGAGCGCGGGCAGCGGCGCGGCGGGCCTTGTGGCTGGCATGGGCAAAGGCCACGATGAAGGCCCCGCTTAGCAGCAAAACAATGGTCGGCGCCGGGGCGGCATCGATGAAAAAGCTGATATAGACCCCGGCCAGCGCGGCAAAAACCGATACCGCCACCGCCACGATCAGCATCGCCCCAAACCGGCGCACCAGCAAAAACGCAATCGCCCCCGGCGCGATCAGCGTGGCAATCGCAAGGATCACCCCCACCGCCTCAAGCGCGCCCACCACGGTCAGCGACAGCAGCGCCAGCAATCCGTAATGCAGCCAACCCACCCGCAGGCCCATCGCCTGCGCCTGCCCCGGATCAAAGGCATGCAGCAACAGATCGTGGCGTTTCAGCACCAAGACCCCCGCCACCAGCAGCGCGATCACCCCGCTTTGGATCAGATCACGCAGCCCGGTGCCCATGATATTGCCAAACAGAATATGGTCGAGATGCACTTCGGTCTGGATATTGGTATAAAGCACCAGCCCCAGTCCGAACATGCCGGCAAAGACCACACCCAGCACCGTATCCTGTTTGATCCGGCTGTTATCCTTGATAAATCCGGCCGCCAGCGCACAGATCATGCCCGCGACAAAGGCCCCGATCGCATAGGGCAGCCCGACGATATGGGCCAGCACCACGCCCGGGAATACCGCATGCGATACCGCATCGCCCATCAAAGACCACCCCTTGAGCACCATGAAACACGACAAAAGCGCCGTGGGCACCGCCACCAGCACGGCGATGATCATCGCATTGCGCATGAATTCCAGCTGAAATGGCAACAAAACGATATCGATCATCTTGCGGCCCGCCCGGCTTGGGCCGCGCGGCGGCGGGCGGCCAGCAATCCATGACGCGGCGCAAAGATGAACGCCGCCAGAAAGATCAGCGTTTGCAGCACCACGATGATGCCCCCCGTCGCCCCATCCAGAAAATAGCTGGCATAGGCGCCGACAAAGCTGGTGCCCGCGCCGATCGCCACCGACAAACGCACCAGACTGGCAAACCGGTCGGTCAGCAAATAGGCCGTGGCACCCGGCGTGATCACCATGGCAATCACCAAAAACGCGCCCACCGTCTGCATCGCGGCCACCGTGGCGGCCGCCAGCAGTGCAAAAAACACCACCCGCAGCAGCCCCGGCCGCAGGCCGATCGTGCGCGCATGGGTTTCGTCAAAAAACGTCACCATCAGATCGCGCCATTTCAGCGTCAGCACCCCCAGCGTGACAAAACCGATGATCGCCAGTTGAACCGTATCGCCCGGCGTGATCGCAAGGATGTTGCCCATGATGATCGTCTGAATATTGATCGGTATCGGCGAGACCGACACCATGAACAGCCCCAGCGCGAAAAAGGCCGAGAAAATCAGCCCGATGATCGCATCTTCCTTTAGCCTTGTGCGCTGGTTCAAAAACAGCATCGCCATCGCCGCCAGCCCGCCGGAAATAAACGCCCCAAGCGCAAAGGGCAGGCCCAGCATCCAGGCCCCAGCCACCCCCGGCACGATCGCATGTGACAGCGCATCCCCGATCAGCGACCAGCCCTTGAGCATCAAAAACGCCGACAGGAATGCGCAGATCGCCCCCACCAGCGCCGAAACCCACATGGCATTGACCATATAGCCGTATTGAAAGGGTTCGAGCAGGATGGTCATGCGGATCTGTCATCCTCGGTCGTGGCATGGGTATCGCCGTGAAACACCAGCGGGCGTTCGTCATCGGTGATGATGCGGCGCGGCTGGCCGTCGTGATCGCCAAGGATAAAGTGGCGCAGCACCCCGCCAAAGGTCAGCGCAAGGTTTTCTTGCGTAAAGGTCTCAGCCGTCGGGCCATAGGCCAGCACGGTGCCGCGCACCAACACCACCCGGTCGCAAAATTCCGGCACCGAGCCCAGATTATGCGTCGCCACCAGCATCACGCGCCCTTCGGCCCGCAGATCGCTGAGCAGGGCGATGATCGCCTCTTCGGTTTTCACATCGACGCCGGTGAACGGTTCATCAAGCAAGATCACCTGGCTATCTTGCGCCAGCGCGCGGGCCAGAAAGACGCGCTTTTTCTGGCCGCCGGATAATTCGCCGATCTGGCGGTCGCGAAAATCCGCCATGCCCACCCGTTCCAGCGCATCGGTCACGGCGGCATGATCGGCCGCGCGCGGGCGGCGCAAAAAGCCCATATGGCCATAGCGCCCCATCATCACCACATCTTCGACCAGCACCGGAAAGGTCCAGTCCACTTCTTCGGCCTGGGGCACATAGGCCACCAGATTGGCGCGCAACGCATCGGGCACGGATCGCCCCAGCACCCGGATTTCCCCGCGCGCAAGGCGCACAAAACCCATGATCGCCTTGAACATGGTCGATTTACCGCCGCCATTGACGCCCACCAGCGCGGTGATCGTGCCGGTCGGGATTTCAAACCCCGCATCGCGCAGCGCGACATGGCCGTTGCGGTAAACCACCGTCACATCGCGCACGCTGATGCCGCTGGCGTTATTCATTCACCCAGCCCCGCTGCAATGGTTTCCGCCGTCACCCGCAACAGATCGAGATAGCTCGGCACCGGCCCATCGGCATCCGACAGCGTATCGACATAAAGCACGCCGCCATAACGCGCGCCGGTTTCGCGCGCGACCTGCTGCGCCGGGGCAGCGGAAATGGTGCTTTCGCTGAAAATCACGCCGATATTTTCGGCGCGCATCGTATCGATCACGCGGCGCACCTGTTGGGGCGTGCCCTGCTGATCGGCATTGATCGGCCAGAGAAACAATTCGCGCAGCCCGAAATCGCGCGCCAGATAGCTAAACGCCCCCTCGGACGTGACCAGCCAGCGTTTTTCCGGCGGGATCTGGGCCAATGCATCGGAAATTGGTGTGATCATCGCCGCGATCTGCCCCTTGTAGGCATCGGCATTGGCGGCATAGGTGGCCGCGTTACCCGGGTCATGTTCGGTCAGCGCATCGCGGATATTGTCGATATAGACCTGTGCGGCGGTCGGACTCATCCAGGCATGGGGATTGGGGCGCCCGTCATAGGGGCCTTCGGTGATGCTGATCGGTTCGATCCCGTCGGTTAACACGACGCCAGGCACATCGGGCAGGTTGCGAAAGAATTGTTCGAACCACATTTCCAGATTAAGCCCGTTCCACAGCACCAGATCGGCATCCTGCGCGCGTAAAATATCGCGCGGGGTTGGTTGGTAATCATGGATTTCCGCGCCGGGCCGGGTGATCGATTCGACCTCGGCGACATCGCCGGCCACATTGCGGGCCATATCGGCGATGATGGTGAATGTTGTGACCACCTTCAGCCGGTCCTGCGCCACCGCCGCCGTGCTCAGCATCGCCAGCGCCACCGCGCCGCCCGTAAGAATTCGCATGATGCCAAACATTCCTGCCCCTTTGCGTTACTGACGGGGTGAGTATTGTGGATAAAATCCAAACTTGCAACTGCAAATCATTCGCAACTGTAGGCAACAGAAAGCCCCGCCAAGATCCTGGCGGGGCCTGTTTGATTTATCGCGACGCAAGCGCCAATTCGGGGCCACCGGCGCGGCGCGTGCCCATGCCGCTCTGAGCCTCGGTCAGCACTACAACGCGGGCACCGGGTTTATACATCCGTTCCAGCTCGATCACATCCTGGTGGAACATGCGGATACAGCCGGCGGTGGTGGCATTGCCGATCGCGCTCATATCCGATGTGCCGTGGATGCGGTAATAGGTATCGCGGTTGTTGCGATGGATATAAAGCGCGCGCGCGCCCAGCGGGTTCCACAGACCGCCCTCCATCCCCTCGCGCAGGGGGCCATACATATCAGGGAATTCGCGGATCATGTTAGCGGTGGGCCGCCAGCTTGGCCAATCGCGGCTATAGGGCACATAGCCTTCGCCCGCAAAGGCACGGCCTTCGTCGCCAACGCCGATCCCATAGCGAATCGCCCGATCCCCTTCGAGCACGTAGTAAAGAAACCGTTCCCACGGATCGACGACGATCGTGCCCGGGCGGTAATCGCCCCAATAGTCAACCTCGGTCCGAATCGTGCGCTCATTAAGGTATTGCGCAGGCACTGCCGGGATATCGACCCCGGCATCATGGATCGGGCCATAGCGCGACACGACCTCGGGGGGCAGTTGGGCCTCGGGGTTGGCGGGCGGGGTGTCCCCGAGCGGCGGGGCCTCACAGGCCGCAAGCACGGCCAGCAAAAGGGTCGGGGCGATCAGTCGTCGGATAATATTCATGGGCGCGTCTCCTTCAGCGCTTCGATTTGGGCCAAAAGCTGCGCGCGTGAAATCTCGCCCATATGGGCCGATTGCAGCCGCCCATCGGCGGAAATGAACAGCGTCGCAGGCAGGCCAAGCGCCCCGAAATGAGGCATCATTTGCATGCCGGGATCAAGCACCGGCGCGATCAATAGATTTTCTTGTGACAAATAACGGCGCACGATATCGGCGGCTTCGCCCTGATTGACGAAATGCAGCGCCGCCCCGGTATCCTGCGCGGCGATATCGGCCATCATCGGCATCTCGCGCCGACAGGGCGGGCACCATGTAGCCCACAGGTTGATGACCATCGGTTCGCCCAGCCAGTCACCCGGCACGATCGGATCGCCCCCAAGCGATGTAAGCAGGATATCCTCGGGCAGGTTGGCCGCCTCGGCGCGGGTAAGCTGATACACCACGTTCCAGCCCGCCACCGCCAACAGCACCGAGGCCACCGCCGGCAGGAACAGCGCGCGCTGGCGGGCCAGATACCACGCGCTTGCGCCCGCAAAGCCCACCACGCCCCAGATCAGGCTGAATCCCCCCTGCCAGAACGCGAAAATGGTCAGCGGATCGGCGCGGTAGACGGCAAAATTCGCCCCCACGAAGCCAAGCCGCGACACCACCGCCGCCGCAAGCGCCGCGCCGGTGGCCCAATGGGTGATCTCTGGCCCCATTTTGCGCGCGATCAGCGTCGTTGTGATCATCAAGATCAGCAAAGCCACGATCACCGGCGCCCGATCCGCCGAAAACACCAAAGGCCCGATTGCCACGCCACCCATTACACACCACCTTTTGCCGCACGCACCGAGGCCTGCACATCGCCCGCCCTGACCGTGCCGATCAGCCGGCTCGCATCAGGTTCCTGTGCCTTGTCATTCAAAAAGATCATCGTCGGCGGCCCCGCAGCACCCAGCATTTCCATCAACGCCTGCCCTTCGCCGTCCAGCCGTGTCACATCGGCCTTGATCAGGCGCATCTCTGCCAGCGCTTCGGTAACGCGCGGATCGGGCAGAATGTTTCGCTCGATCCCTTTGCAGGTCACGCACCAATCGGCGGTGATATAGATCATGCTGGGCTGATCGGGGCCATTGGCCAGTGCCGCGCGCAGATCATCGCCGCTGCGCACCTGGGCGAAATCGGGCAACGGATCGGCCGCCTCGCGCGCGCTCAACAGCGGCGCCAGCGGGCGCAGCGGATCATGCGCCCCAAGGCTGGCGCCGATGCCCAAAAGCCCGGCGGCAAACAGCGCCACCACGCCCAGCAACTGCCCCATGCGCGCCCGTGGCCCAGCACCGGGGTTCAGCCGGTCCAACGCGCCCATGAATACCGCGCCGCCCGCCAGCAACAGCCCCCAGGCCAGCAGCACCACCGGCCCGGGCAGAAGCCGCCCGCCCAGCCAGATCGCAAGCCCCAGAAACACAAAGCCAAAGATATTGCGCACGCTTTCCATCCATGCGCCCGCACGCGGCAGCACCCGCGCGCCCAGCACACCCGCGGCAAAGAGCGGCACACCCTGCCCCAGCCCCAGCACGAAAAGCGCGCCTGCACCCAGCGCCACGTCGCCCGTCTGCGCGATATAAAGCAGCGCCCCCGCCAGCGGCGCGGTGATGCACGGCCCCACGATCAGGGCCGAGGTAAAGCCAAGCGCCGCAGCACCGCCCACGGTGCCACGCCGCCCCTGCCCGCCGGAAATACGCTGCACGAAACCCGCCGGAAGCTGGATATCAAACAGGCCAAAGCTTGATAAGGCCAGGACCACGAACAGCACCGCCACCGCGCCCACGGCCCATGGCGACTGCAGCACCATCTGCAAATTCTGCCCGGACCATCCGGCAAAGGCGCCAAATACCCCGAATGCCACCGCCATCGCCAGCACATAGGCCCCCGACATCAGCGCCCCGCGCGCCGGTGTCAGTGTTTCGCCCTGACGCGCCAGCGTTCCGGCCAGAATCGGCACCATCGGCAGCACGCAAGGCGTAAAGGCCAGCGCCAGCCCAAAGCCGAAAAATGCCAAAAGCACCAGCGCCGCGCCGCCGCGCCCGGCCAATCCCGCGACCAGCCCGCCGCCCTGATCAAGCTGCAAGGCCGTATCGGATGTGGCATCCCCCATGCCCGCCGGCAGCGCCGGCAGGGTCAGATGGCTGGTGATCGGCGCGTAACAGATGCCGCCTTCCTGACAGCCCTGCCATGTGATCGCGACCTCGCCGCCCGCGCGGGGCAGGATCAGCGCGGCATCATCGTAATAAACTTCAACCGCGCCGAAATTCGGGTCATCCATCGCCACGCCGGACCCGGTTTCGATCGCCAGCGGCGCACCATCCGCCGTGCTGGCCGACAGGTGATCACGGTAAAGGTAATAGCCCGGTTCAATCCGCCAGCCGATTTCGGCCCGTCCGTCGGTCACGCCGCGCAATTCGATCTGAAACGCCTGTTCAGGCTGGAGCGGCCGCGCCCCGCCAAAGCTGAAATCCTGCGCCGCCCCCGGCAGCACGGTGACAATGGCAAACCAAAGCGCCAGAAACAGTCTGGCTGCGCGATTTCTGCCCAAATTCATGGTCTTGTCCTTACGGTTCGGCTATTAGTTAACGCTGCCGGGCCGGGGCGCCACCGGGGCGCGGCCCGTCGCTGATATATGTGATATTATCGCAACATTGTAAGTCAGCCGAGATCATGCCGCGCCTTGGCGACCAATCCGGCAAGGGTCTGGGTGGTCTGGCGCCCGAAAAGCGCCTCATGCCCGGCAATGAAACTGGGGGTGCCCATCAGCGCCATGTCATTGCCCAGTTGCATCGAGTGGCCGATATGATTGAGCACGGCCGGCGATTCCATATCCGCGCGCAGACGCGCGATATCCAGCCCGATATCCTCGGCAACACGCAGCGCCGCCTGTTCATCAGCCTTGCCCGAGATCGCCATCAAATTGCTGTGAAACGCCCAGTAGTTGCCCTGTTGCAGCGCCGCGAGCGACACTTTGGTCGCCGCCACCGAATCGTCGCCAAAGATCGGCCATTCGCGCAGCACCACCCGCAAACCCGGATCGCTTTCGATCAGCCGGGCGATGTCGGGCACGGATGTGCGGCAATGCGGGCAATTGTAATCAAAAAATTCAACGAGCGTCACATCACCGTCCGGATTACCCAGAACAGGGGTGTCGGGCTGGCGTTCCAACGCCTGGCGCAACCCTTCGGGCATGGGGTTTTCATGCGCGAATGCGGGCAATCCCGCCCCAAGCGCGCCCGCGCCCGCCAACGCAACTGTGATTGCCTGACGCCGGTTCATCGCGGTTTGCTTCATGGTGTTCACCTGTCATTCTGTTAGCCTGTGTGCGGTTTAACTGCCCCGGGCTTAAGCGAGCCTTAAGCTATGGCAGGCAAAGCTACCGCCACATCACGAATAGGAGAGCGGCGTGAGAATCCTGATCGTCGAGGATGACGATATTTTGCGCGACGGGCTGGGGGTCGGCCTGCGTCTGGCGGGATTTTCGCCCGAAACCGTCGGCAATTGCACCGATGCGCGCGCCGCATTGGCCATGGGCGGGTTTGAGGCCATGGTTCTCGATCTGATGCTGCCCGATGGCTCGGGGATCGAGCTTTTGGCCGATATCCGCGCCGAGGGGGATATTCTGCCGGTGCTGGTGCTTAGCGCGCGCGACCGGCTGGGCGATAAGGTCGCGGGGCTGGATGCGGGGGCCGATGATTATCTGGGCAAACCGTTCGAACTGGCGGAACTGGCCGCGCGGCTGCGCGCAATTTTGCGCCGCAACCGGGGGCAGGCCGAAAATCTGGCGCGCTGGAACGGGTTGCAGCTTGACCCCGCGCAATTGCGCGGCAGCATCCATGGCCAGATGATCCAGTTTTCCAACCGCGAATTCACCATATTGCAGGCGCTGATCGAACGGCCGGGCGCGATATTGTCCAAGGCCTTTCTGGAAGAGCGGCTCTATGGCTGGCAAGAGGATGTGGAAAGCAACACGGTCGAGGTGCATATCCACAAACTGCGCCAGAAACTCGGCCCGCAATTCATCGAAACGATCCGCGGCGCCGGCTATCGCCTCGCGGATGAGGCGGCGCCATGACATCGATCCGCACCCGGCTGTTCGTGATCCTGTTGCTGGCGACATCGGCGGTCTGGCTGTCGGCGGTGGTGTGGATTCAGCATTCCACCCGAACCCAGGTGGAACATGTGCTCGACCGCCGCTTGCAGGAATCGGCGCAGATGGTCGCCTCGCTGATCGCGCGCAGCGGCGGGATGATCGCGCCCGATACGGCGGCGCTGGTGAATCAGGCCCCCGCGCTTGGCGATGTCGCGCATGATTTCAGCCGACAGTTGATCTGTCAGGTCTGGGGCTTTGACGGCCAATTGAAAAGCGAATCCCTGGGCGCGCCCGGTGCAAGGATCGCGGGCGATACCCCCGGTTTCAGCGAAAACCGGGTCGAGGGCGAGGTCTGGCGCGTCTATTCCCATGTGGATCCGGATCTGGGCATCCGCGTGCTGGTGGGCGATGCGCGCTCGGTCCGCGACGGGCTTGTCAATGATGTGGCGCTGGGGCTGGTGTTGCCGGCGCTGCTGATCCTGCCGCTTCTGGCCGGGTTGATCTGGCTGGCGGTGCGGCGCGGGCTGGCGCCGCTCGACCAAACGGCGGATAATCTGGCCCGCAGGCCCGCCACCGATTTCAGCCCGCTTGCCCATGGCGCCAGCCCCGCCGAATTGCGCCCGATGATCGGCGCGCTGAATGATCTGTTTTCCCGGGTCGAAACCCTGCGCGCGCGGGAACGCAATTTCACCGCCTTTGCCGCGCATGAACTGAAAACCCCGCTCGCCGGCCTGAAAACCCAGGCCCAGATCGCCGCGATTGCCCCCGATGCCGATACCCGCCAGCGCGCGCTGGATCAGATCGCCACCGGCGTGGATCGCACTGACCGCATGGTGCGCCAATTGCTGGATATGACGGCAGCCGAACATGCCACCGTCGACGCCCAAAACCCGCCACAAGATGGCGCGGATATCCTGCACAGGGTGGCCCATAGCCTGGCAACGCTGGCAAACATGCGCGAAGTGGGCCTTGATATCGACGCCGCGCCCGGCGCATGGGCGACGCGTGACGCCGATCTGCTGGCCCCCGCGCTTCGCAACCTTTTGGAAAATGCGATCCATGCCGCCCCGCCCGGCACCCGGGTAAGCGCGGTGATGGCGCCCGCGGGCGCGGACATCCGCTTCAGCATCCGCGATCGCGGGCCCGGCATCGCCGATAGCGACCGCCCGCATGTGACCGAACGTTTCTATCGCGGCGCGGGTCACCCATCGGGGGGCGGATCGGGGCTTGGGCTTGCGATCGTGGCGGCGGTCATGGCGCGGCTGGGGGGTGAATTGCGGCTTGCGCCGCGCGCGGGCGGCGGGGAACAGGCCGATCTGATCCTGCCCGGCTAGCCCTGCCAGAGCGATAATTGCACCGGCGCATCCGGCCCCGCCGCGGCCCCTTCCAGCGCCGACAGGGTGACACCCAGCAGCCGGATGCCTTTGGGGCTGGGAAACAGCGGGC
>Ga0265293_10013771_pt1 | contig 10421 bp, 7 predicted proteins | sample Munlanlewell138R_FD_192505 | JGI IMG/M metagenome (GOLD analysis project Ga0265293, IMG submission 192505) | Leachate microbial communities from a municipal landfill in Southern Ontario, Canada - Leachate well 138R | ecosystem: Engineered > Solid waste > Landfill > Unclassified | place: Canada...
TAAAAAGGTGAATTATTTTTCAAGATTGTACTAATTATTATGGCAGTAGCACTTGTTTCAGTAGTGTTATATTTTGTTATTGATGCAATCATTTCAAATAACAGTAACGAAGATACATTACGTTATGAAGATTCAAACTATGTATTGGTTGATGATGTAAGTAAAATCTCAAATCGTGAGAACTTTGAAAACCTTACACATGCAGGCTTAAAGTATACATTAGATCGTTATGCTTATGTTTATATTTTCTTTTATTCAGAAAATGATACAAACTCATGGCAACCAGGTGCACTTGATGTCATGGATGATATTGTAGGATTAAGTTCAGTTACTGAAGTGACTTATCAAGGTTTCGTGTTTACTGTAATTAATGATGATATTGCAATATTCTTCGTGAATGTTGATGACCCAGCTAACGAAGCATGGGCAGCTGTTGTTGATGTAAGTGATGGCCAAGCATCTAGAGCAGTAATCCCTGTATTATTAGAAGTTGTTAATGGTGAAGATTTAAATTGGTTTGGGCCACATGCACAAGCTGGTAAAAACCAACCTGCAGAAGCTAAATTAAACGATATATTAGATGATTTAAATTAACCAAATTAAAGGGAAATTACTTTTTCCCTTTATTTATTTTGAAACTAGAGGAGTGAGACTATGAATGAACAATTAATCAATAGCGTTTCAAAGGAATTGAAATTACCAATAGCTAAAGTTAAGGTTGTACTTGAACTTTTAGCAGATGGTGCAACCATACCATTTATCGCACGTTATCGTAAAGAAATGACTGGCGGTATGGATGAAGAACAAATATTTGCAATTAACCAAATGTTTGAGTATGCAAATAATTTATTCAAACGTAAAGAAGATGTCATCCGTTTAATTGAAGAAAAAGGTATGTTAACAGATGCATTAAAGTTAGAAATCTTAAATGCTACGAAACTTGTAGAAGTAGAAGATTTATACCGTCCATATAAAGAAAAGAAAAAGACAAAAGCAACAGAAGCAATTGCTAAAGGTTTAGAACCTCTAGCAAACTTCTTATTATCATTTCCAACCACGGATGTTTTAGCAGAAGCTAAAAAGTATTTAAATGATGATGTAAAAGATGAAAAAGAAGCACTAGAAGGTGCTGGCTTTATCGTATCTGAAATGGTTAGTGATGATGCTAACTACCGTAAATACTTAAGAGATTATTTATTTAAGCACGGTCTTATTATGACAAGTGTCAAGAAAAACGGTAAAGAGTTAGACCAAAAACGTGTCTATGAAATATATTATGATTATAGCCAACCAATTAGTAAAGTTAAGCCACATCAAGTATTAGCAATTAACCGTGCTGAAGATGAAAAAGTTATTACAGTTAAACTAGATGGTACAAAAGATGCAATGGAAGATTACTTAATTAAACAAGTTATTAAAAAATCTTCAAATGCAGATAGTTATTTAGAAGATGCAATTAAAGATTCTTTAAAACGTTTAATCTTCCCTTCAATTGAAAGAGAAATCCGTTCTGAATTATCTGAACGTGGTGAAGATCAAGCCATTGAAGTATTTGCAGATAACTTGAGTAAATTATTATTACAGCCACCACTTAAAGGTAAAGTCATTTTAGGGATTGACCCGGCATTTAGAACAGGTTGTAAATGGACAGTTGTTGACCAAACAGGGCAAGTACTTGAAAAAGGTGTGATCTATCCACATGAGCAAAGTCAAGGTGGTAAACCTGATGAGCAAAAAGTATTCCAAGCAGAATTACAATTAAAAGTATTATATAAAAAATATAAATATGAACTCATTGCTATTGGTAATGGTACAGCATCTAGAGAAACAGAAAAATTTGTTGTTAATGTTATTAGAGCACAAAACATGGATACAAAATATGTTATCGTAAATGAAGCTGGAGCATCTGTTTATTCAGCAAGTGAAGTAGCAAGAGAAGAGTTCCCAGACTATTCAGTTGAAGAACGTAGTGCAGCAAGTATTGCACGTAGACTACAAGACCCATTATCTGAACTTGTTAAAATAGATCCAAAATCTATTGGTGTTGGTCAGTACCAACACGATATTGCACCTAAAAAGTTAGATGATTCATTAAACTTTGTTGTGACTCAAGTTGTAAACCAAGTTGGTGTGAATGCCAATACTGCAAGTAAATCCTTATTAACATATGTTTCTGGTTTAAGTAAGAATGTAGCTGAAAATTTAGTAAGTTATAGAAATAAAATTGGTGGCTTTAAATCTCGTGAGGATTTACTTAGTGTGCCGAGTTTAGGACCAAAGACTTATGAACAAGCAGTAGGATTCTTAAGAATACCTGAATCTAATGAAATATTAGATCAAACATCTATTCACCCTGAAAGTTATGAACTGGCAAGATTAGTTATGAAAAAACTATCGATTAGTGCTGAAGATATTGGTAAACCAAGTATTCGTTTATGGACAGATAATATTGATAGAGACCAAGTAGCTAAAGAATTAAATACAGATAAATATACATTAGATTTAATTTTAGATGCTTTTGTTGCGCCGATGCGTGATCCACGTGACGAATACCAACAACCAATTTTAAAATCTGATATTTTATCCATCGAAGATTTAAAGGTTGGTATGGAATTGGAAGGTACAGTTAGAAACGTAACAGATTTTGGTGCTTTTGTTGACATTGGTCTTAAAAATGATGGCCTTGTTCACATATCAAAATTATCCAATAAATTCATTAAACATCCTAAAGATGTTGTCTCTGTAGGGCAGATTGTAACGGTTTGGGTATTGAACATTGATCTTGACAAAGGTAAAGTCGGATTAACAATGGTAAATACATTAAATTAGTGATTGACAACTACTAAAAAATAAGTTAATATATTAAGGCATGATTTAATATCATGCCTACAATGGAGCGATACTCAAGAGGCCGAAGAGGGCGCACTGCTAACGCGTTAGACGGTTAACCCCGTGCGAGGGTTCAAATCCCTCTCGCTCCGCCATTGGCCCGTTGGAGAAACGGTTAACTCACATGCCTTTCACGCATGCATTCACGGGTTCGAATCCCGTACGGGTCACCAATATTGATATGAAATGCTCTACTCATTAATGAGTGGAGCTTTTTTATTAATTAGGAAATTCTATTTACATACTCTATATAGATACTGCTACACATAATGTAAGTAATGCATGCGCACACGAGCGTACCTTCACATACACATCTAGAATATTATTTTTATCATTTTGAACAATTTAAACTTAAGGTAGTAAAATTCAAACTTTTTTCATGAAAATATATAGTTAAGTTTGTATTTAAGTATAATAAACATTTGTATTGTTCTGGTCTAGGTGGGGAGATTTCACCTATTAAGCAAGTTACATCACAACTAGGCACATCCAATGCAGATAAAATTATGGCTCTAGGACTTAGTATGTTAGATCAAGATATTAATATCTTAACTGTGGATACCAATAACTATACTTCATGGAATGATGTTAAAATGCTATACATTGAGTTATACCAAGAACTTATTGATGGAGTTGTTATCAATGAAGCCCTATTAAATGATTATCAAGTGCGATTAGAAACACTTAAAAAAGAATAGAAATTAATTTTTAATATTAAAGTATTAAAAAAACAGCATAATCATATAAGATTGTAAAAAAATATCGTATGATATGTGACGTGTTATAATTAAAATATATTGTAAATGTGAAACGAGTGTGAATATGTGAAACGATTTACGCGCATCCAATTTTTATTATCGGTCATCTTCGTAGTTATGTCAGGAGTTATTTTGACATTGATTTTTTCTTATGGGGAACAAACTATAGAACGTAGACAAGAAAATCTTTTCGAGTTTGAACTTAAACATACCAAAATGGAAGTAGAGATGTACTACAATGAATACTTTTCGTACATAGATTCTGTAAGTGAGTATATTCGTCTATTTGGCGTCGAGGATTTATTAGAGTATATGATTCAAATTAACAACTTGCATCCAGATATTTCTAGTATGTATTTTGGTACAGTAGATAATGTCATGTACAATTCTAGCGGATTTATCCCGGGTCCTGAATTTGATTTAAGGACACGTATTTGGTATGAAATGGCTGTAGCTAATGGGGATTCAATATCAACACCAGCATTTATTAGGGCATCTGAAGATATGGTTATTACAACATTAGCAAAACCTATTTATGATGATTTAGATGTGCTCTTAGGTGTTTTAGCAATCGATTTAAATATTGCTAATATTAGTGCCTATTTAAGCCAAAAGTCTATCGGAAATACAGGGTATGCCGTCTTATTTGATGCATCAAATAATGTTATTGCACATCCAAATATAGATGGTGAGGTGTTCATCTCCAATCTTGAATATTATGGCATTGATTTAGATAGTAGACAACCAAATATTGTACATAGATATCAGATGGTTAGTGATCGAAAAGGTGCACTCATGTATACTACGGTGATTAATGATGATTACTACTTAATGGTATTTATGCCTACTGAAGAATTTTTAATGACTAGAAATATGTTTAGAAATTATTTTGTTGTTGTTATATTGATGGTTTTTGTTATATCCATAACACAGGTACTTATGAGCTTAAAGTATATTTATAATCCGATGAATAACCTTATAGCTGATCTTAGTCTTGTTGATGTGAAGGCATCTATTGCATATAGATTACCTGTGAAAGCAAAAGATAGTTTTATTGAACTTAGACAAACATTAAATCAAAATTTAGATGAAACTGAAACCTATTTTAATGATGCAAAAGCAAGTGCTCAAAATCTGTATATTGAAAATCAAAGATTTAAACTACTAATTGATTCTACTCAAGACTTCATATTACAAATTGATGATACGCATCATATTGTATTTGCCTCTGGTAAAGGACTAGCTAAAATCAATCATACAGCTGAATCTTTAATTGGTAAGAAAACAAATATTTTATGGCATGATGCCGAAATTGAACATGAGCATATTATAGATGATGCATTAGAGGGTAAGCATTCTATTTATGACTGGGAGATTGTCATAAATAATCAAAATTATACATTTGAGACTTCAATATCTCCAATGTATAACCAAGATAAATCTATCATAAGTGCCGTATTAATTTCAAGAGATATTACCGAAGCTAAACAAAAACAAAATGAAATTACATACATTAATCAACATGATTATTTAACACAGCTTTATAATCGACCAATGTTTATAGAAACATATCAAAAATATATTGAAGCCAGAGCGTTTCCAATAACGTTAATGATGATTGATGTCAATGGTTTAAAGATATTTAATGATGCTTTTGGTCACGAATATGGCGATAAAGTCATTATAAGTGTTGCAGATGTATTAGATAAAGTCTTTAAAGATCATTTTGTTGCACGTATTGGTGGCGATGAGTTTGCTGTATTAATTACTAAATATAATTTGGATGCTGTTGAAGGCTTAAGACATCTTGCAAGACAGCGTGTATCTGATCTTAAGGTTAATGATTTAACACTTTCTATATCCATTGGATATACGATTGTTGAATCAAGTGATGTGAATTTAAATGAGGCACTTAAAGAAGCCGAAAATCAAATGTATAGATTTAAAATTATTGAAAGCATGAGTGTTAGAAACTTTGCGATTCAAGCCATTCATAAGACATTAACGGATAAATATAAAGAAGAAAGAATTCACTCAGAAAAGGTTAGTCAACTTTGTTATGACACAGGTATAGCTGTTGGCCTTCGTGATGAAAGATTAGAAGAATTAAAGCTGGCTGGTATGTACCATGATATTGGAAAAATTGCGATACCGGATGCCATATTAGATAAACCAGGAACCTTAACAAAAGAAGAGTATGAAATCATGAAGACGCATACTGAAATAGGTTATAACATCCTAAGAGCTGCAGATAATTATAACCGTTTAGCTGAATATGCACTGACCCATCACGAAAGATGGGACGGCAAAGGCTATCCACGGGGGTTAAAGGGTGAAGAAATCCCTCTAATTTCAAGAATTATTAATATTTGTGATAGTTATGATGCTATGACAACGACTAGAATTTATCGTGTGAAAAGATCAGAAGCAGAAGCAGTTCAAGAAATTATTAAATGTGCAGGTAAACAGTTTGATCCAGAACTTGCAAAAATATTTGTTACAAAGATATTGAAAAAAACTTGGGATGAATCCTAAGTTTTTTTACGTATACAAGTATGAAATAACTAATAAATTTTTTATATTTTTAGTTGTCATAAATATTATCTATTATATAAAGTTTAATGATGAGAATAAGAATATGCTAAAATCAAAGTATAAAGCCGATTAAAATTTATAAACTTTTATGTTTGACCAAAGATTCAGTATGACCTAAAGTATAATTAAAATAAAGTATAAAGAGGTGTATTTCAATGATAAAATGTGTTCAAAATAGAGTTTGGATGACTAACCATACATGGGGTGATCAAAGTATTCTGAAAAGTTTGGATAGCCAAGTACACCCATATTTTAAAGCAACATATAAGCAGCTACACATCCGTTCGGATGATGAGGATGTTATAGATGTAACATTTTCAAAGCAAATATTAGAAAAGTTTCAATCAACACTTTCTATGCGTAAAAAATCTGTTAAGTTTGATGATATTAGGTTATATTTAAACGATTTAGGGTATTTAAACTTAACAATTATTTTTGTTTATATGAAAGAGTTTATGTTTGATGATGTTGAAAAAGCTATCAATGTTTGTGTTAAAGAAACTATAAATGATCATCTATCAATATTTGAAAGTCTACTAGACTGGCTAGCAGACTTACAGGCGATTGTTAAATCATCAACATATCATTTTGGTGTTCCGAATATATTACTTGAACATCAAATGCATAGGCGTGTAAGGAGTTATTTATTTAACAATCATTATTTTTTTATTGACGAGGATGAGCGTTTCCAAAAGTTTAAACAACAAGCAACACCGCATCATATTTATATAGATCAACCCGTTAAACTATTTACGATTAATGATTCTCAATGGTTTTGGTCACTCACTAAGGCAGATGCTACAAAAGATATGATGGATTATCTGTTATATCCTAATTTTCTTGCATTAACAGAAAGCCAAGTGTATTCTAATTCAATGTTTTGTTACACAGCATATTTGAACCTTTTGACACGAGGTATAAATTTAGACATATCTGATGTTCGAAAGATCATAAACCAAAACCATTTAAAACTGCTTAAAGTAAAAATGCTAAGACCTATGTTGAGTCACTATCAAATTACACACATTGAACATCATCATCAATTTATGATTGAAAAGAAGTTTACAACTTACCAAAGTGCATTAAATTATTTAGATTATGCACTTAACGGTAAAGATGTAGAAGCAAATCAAAAGTCGAATCGGTTAATTCAGTCGATTTTAGCTTTTTTCTCATTATTAACTGTTTATTCTGTTGTAACAGATATATTTATGTTAATAACCCACCAAGATGGTCAAACACTTAATAATGTGACATCCATTATTATAGGTGTAGTCACACTGATATTAATCATCATATTTTATATAATCAGATATGATAAAAAACATATGTCGAAGTAAATATATTTGAGCATATTTGTTGTCGTATACTTGATTGTTGTTAATGTTACTATGAAAGTGAGCCACTATAAATAATGATATACAATGATACAATAAAAGCAATCGGTAATATATTAAACAAATATGGTGGTAAGAGACATAATGGTCTATTGGGGGTTCTATGAAGTTTAAGCTTACTACGAAACAAGTGATTCGAGGACTCATTCATCTTTTAGGTATCATGATGATCGGTTTAGGTGTAACTGTACTCTTAAGAAGTACACTGGGTGCTGGTGCGTGGGATACGGTTGTATATAATTTAAGGGCTTTTTTTAGAAACGTACTATCCTTAGATGTTACACTTGGTTTTGTAAGTTTTATGATCAATATAACAGTTTTATCGTATATTATGTTGTATCATAGAAAGTTAAAATTTATATTTGTACTTATCCCTATTTTTGGGGTAGCACTAGCAATTGATTTTTGGGATATCATTGTTTTAGGTGATTATAGTCCTGAAGGTGTTGTTATAAAATTAGTGTTTTTTGTTTCAGGGATACTTATCCTAACCTTAGGACTTGCTACGGTGATTGTTACCAAGTATCCTGCAATGGTCTTTGATGAACTCACATTGATATTTATGAAAGTATTTTCTATTAAAAGTTTTTTTGTTGCACGTATGTTTATTGAGTTAACAGCTATCTTAATTGCAACTATTTTAGGGTTTATCAGCAACATTGGGTTTGGAGCTGTCAACTTGGGTAGTTTCATATTAGCGCTTATTTTAGGTCCTTTAATAGAAATACACATAAAGTATTTGACAAAATTAATGAAACCATTGTTTTAAATAACTAATTGATTTTATAAAGCATAAAACCACAAAACAAAATCGTTCTGTGGTTTTTAAATAAATTATAAAACTTAATATATTCAATTAACTGCCTTCAACCCTATATATGAGATTGTTTTTACCTGAGGATTTAACCACATACATAAGTGCATCAGCTTTTCTAGCTAAGTCCTCTGATCTTGTTGCTTTTATAACACCCATTGAAACCGTTAGTTTAATATCCGTATCTTTTATCTTTAGCGCGCGTATGTCATTTAAGATTTTATGAGACATAGATTCTATTTGGTTACCTTCACCTATGAGTAAACCAATAAATTCATCACCACCTAAACGGTAGAAATGGTTATCATTAGATTGATAACTTTGTAATAATTTTCCTAGCTCAACTAAACATTGATTACCAACACCATGACCATAATTATCATTGATATGTTTAAAATTATCCACATCTAGGTACATTACATGAAAGCCCGGTCTAGAGTATTTTAAGCCATAATGATGATCGAAGGTGTATTTGTTGAATAGTTGTGTAAGTGAATCTGTATGGGTTTTATAATAAATTTGTTCTTCCTGTACAAGCACATGTGTGACATCCGTCACAGTAAATATGATGATATTTGAATTTTTAGATGAAGGAAAGATATTGAATCTCAACCATCGCCTTACATCATTATGAATAATTGGGAAACTAATATCTTTAGGTGTCTTAAAATCATGAAGCTGTTGGTATATGGATTGATAATAAGCTTCATAACCCTTAACATAGCCATAACTATTGTTATAGTCAAAATAAGATAATATCGTAGACAATTTTATTGATCCTTCATCATCAAATCCGATTGATGATAAACTACCAACAACGACCTCTAGTTCAATATCAGTGCTATCTTTACAATCAGCAAACATTATCACGTGCTCAACACGTGCTAAAAGAATGTCTTCAATGACATCCATTTGATAATCCTGTTTAAGTCTTTGTGACGCCTTTAAAAAGTATTTATTTCTCAATAACTTAGCCCCTCGATACTGTGTTATGAAAAAAATAAAAATCAAGGCAAAATTCCCCATTTCATATAGAAACGGAATGTTTTGTTTGGCAACTGGCTGTCTATTTTAGACCCTATAGTTTTCCGTCGCCGGATTTCTCCGGGTTTAGCTTTGTCAATCATCGCACACCATCTAAAGAAAATGAGTACTATATGCATTGATTTGATGCATAAATTATACCAAAGAAGTAATTTATTGTAAAGTAACATCATAAATTGGTATATTTTATCCGTAGCAACACGTTTATAATATATTATATAATTCATTTCTCATAAGGCATTTGCATGATATAATGAACTTAAACTACGATAATAATCTATCAAATAAAGGATAGGCATATGAAAATTAAACAAGGCGTATCAGTATTTTCTTATATCTTTATTACACTAGCTATGATTGCCGTTGGCATTATGATTTTTTTATACTTTCGCATGGTATGGATTGAAGATACAATGACACTTGTAGAAAGTACAATTGTAGATATTGATCGAACACGAGAAGACCCTGTAGTTTATATTGAATATGTATACGACGGTTTAATGTATGAAAGTAGATCCAGTATATATGCATCATCGATGAAGGTCGGTGATCGGATGATGATTTATATTGATCCAAACCGTCCTGAAAACATATATCAACCGGACTTTTTCTTCTATATTATATTCCCTGGAATTTTTGCAGTAGCATTTGGTGCGATAGGGTTTACTGGACTCATTTTGGGTTTAAGAACTAATCAGATGAAGAAAAAATATATGACATCTGGTAAACGTGTTGTTGCTACACTTACTAATATACATATGAACCATAATAATCGCTTAGTTGTTGGTAGCAAAGTTAGTTATCGTGCACATATTGAATGTACCTTTATAGATGAATTTTCAGGACTTGAGATATCATTTAAAAGTAAAGGGTTTTGGTTACCATCGGGTCATAGCTTACAAAATGGTATTTCTACAGTTCATG
>Ga0265293_10013772_pt1 | contig 10420 bp, 8 predicted proteins | sample Munlanlewell138R_FD_192505 | JGI IMG/M metagenome (GOLD analysis project Ga0265293, IMG submission 192505) | Leachate microbial communities from a municipal landfill in Southern Ontario, Canada - Leachate well 138R | ecosystem: Engineered > Solid waste > Landfill > Unclassified | place: Canada...
AAGCTAATTCGTAATTTTTCAGATTAATAGCACAAACTGTTCTGTAATAATGAGAAAAATTGATTTTTTCAGCTTCTTTATTACCCTTACCGTTAATATAAGCGTTAAAAGCTTCAATTGCATTTTCGTATTTTCTTACAGTAAAAGCTGTATATCCAGCTTCAAAAATAATATCAAAATTGTCAGGTTCGATTTTTAGAGCCTGTTCGTAAAATTTACCAGCTTCAACTACATCACCTTTTCTCATGAATAAATGACCAAGCTGTATATAAGCTTTTGTGTATCTGTAATCGATTTCAATAGCTTTTCGCAGATGAAATTCAGCCATTTTGTAATTGTTTCTCTGCATGTATTTTTCACCAAGTATTCTGTTTATATGCCTGTTTTCTATTTCAAGTGTTCCAACAACCTGCTTTAGATTATAAAAATTTTCAAGTGAATAAGCAGCTTCTTCAATCATTTTTGTATATTTGTCATAAGGAGCATATCCTACAACTCTGTCTAATTCCTGCCCGTATTTGTTAAGAATTAAAACTGTAGGAAATCCTGCAACATTATACCTTTTTCTCAGATTAACATATTTTTCTGCATTAACTTTTGTAAGAATAAATCTGTCACCGGCAAATTTATTAAATTCTGATGTTTCAAATACTTCAGCTTTAAGCCGTGAACACCAGCCACACCAGTCAGTATAAAAATCCAGAATTATCAATTTTTCTTCCTTCTGTGCAGTTCTCAAGGCCTGATAAAAATCAACCCAGTTACCTGCAAAAGTCGCTGATGAAAGCAAAAAAAGAATTGAAACACTCAAAATGATTTTTCTAAACATTGTTTGATTCTCCTTTTAAAAATATTCTAAAAACTGTTTCTTCATAATCTGATTTTAATAAAACAACGTCACCACCATGAGCATGAGCGATTTTTCTGCAAATAGCAAGTCCAAGACCAGAACCTTTAATTTTTGTGGTAAAGTATGGCTCGAAAAGTTTTGATTTTTCATGTTCAGTTATTTGAATACCAGTGTTGGAAATATCAATATTTATTTTACTGTTTTTTTCATTTACAGAAATTGTAATTTTTTTTGTTTCAGTTTCATTTACAGCATCAACCGCATTTATCATAATGTTTATAAAAAGCTGTTTCAGCAAAACTGAATCTGCCAGAATAGAATGGTTTTTTCTGAATTCTTTTACAACAATTATGTTTTTAAGCTCATCTTTTAAATCTTTAGTAACCTGATTGAATATTTCTTCCAGATTAACAGGTCTAAGATTGAGTTTGAAAGGTTTTGCAAAGTTTATAAAGTTTGTAATAATCTTATTAAGATTTCTTACCTGTTTTTTAATGTTATCAATATAATCTTTTTCAGGTTCATTAGAAATTTTTCTTTCAAGGAGCTCTATAAACATGGATATTCCTGCGAGAGGATTTTTTAATTCATGGGCAATATTTGCAGCAAGATTTTCATTATCACTTGAAATAATATTTGGCGAAATAAATCTTTTTCTGACAAACAGAATAATCAGGTATAAAAAAATGTTAATAAAAACAATTTGAATAATAATGAATGAAGGATTTATATGAACTTTATAAACAGGCTGTGAAGTCTGAAAAATATATTTTTCGTCATCAAGTAGTATAAAACCTGTCAGAAAAATTGAATCTCTTCTGAATGTAATATTTCTTTTTAATTTAGAAAAATCAAGTTCTTTTAAATTACGAAAATCAGCTAAAATCCGTTTTCCTTCAGGTGAATTTTCAGTATGAAGAGCAAATTTTGACTGAAAAAAAGGCTGTTCAGTTATTTTTCTTCTTACAGCATTTCTTGTATTATTCATCTGACTGTTAAAGAGATTTGTTCGTTGAATCTGATTAATTCTGTTTATGAGCATACTTTTAGATATATTAACATTGTGAATATTTATACCCCATATTGTGGTAAAAATAATCAGAATCGATAAAATATTTAAAATTATAAACAGATTTAATTCGCTGTTTTTTCTTTCATGATTCATAATTAAATATTATCAGATAAAAAATAAAAAAACAATTTAGAGTTATCCACAGTTATCCACAGGCAAAATTTTAATACTTGTGATATGTATATATTTTAATTTTCTAATATGACGAAAATCCATAAAAGTCGAAAATAACGACTTAAATGCTTGAAAAGATAATATAAACATATTAGGGAAATATAATATGTTTATATTGAATATTTCACAGGCTGTGGATAACTTTTGCATTAATTTTAAGGCTTAACAAAGCAAAATAAAAAAAATAATTTATTTAATCGTCCTTGACGGAATGGGGAAAAAACTTTTTTATCCACAGATATCCACAGAGATATTAACAGTATTTTAAAAACGCGAAAGAAACGCGGATGAAACTTAAAAACAGTGAGTAAGTGAGATAAAAAAGGAACAGTGAGTGAGTGAGTAAGGGAAATCAAAAACATAAAAAAATGCTAAAAAAACACGGTTTGAATTAGTTTTAATGTTCTGATATTATAAATATATGATTAAAAAACAAGGTTTTATTCATTTTATTGTTATATTTTTTCTTGGAATTCTTTTAACTGCTTTTTTTATTGCAAATCTCAAAATATCTTCAAATAGAAAAAGAACCGATTATATAATTAATTCAATGAAAAACTCTCTTGAGCTTGAAAGTTCTCTTCATAGAGCAGTTTCTGAGCTTATGAATCAAGGAGGAGTATCAAAAAAAGATATAATGAAAAATTCCTCTCTTTCTGTTAAATACAGCGATTTAAAAACTACAGTTAATATAAACCATTTTTCAGTTTCCACCTATACACCATTTTTAACAGATGGAAACTATTTTTCTGATGAAAGAAAAGGTTATTTTCATTTTGACGTTTCCAACAAAACTAAAAAAATAGAAGTGTTAATTCCATATAACTATTATAGATACTCTCCACCTGTCTCAGGTGATTTTGCATTATTTTTAAAAAATACACCTTCTAATGAAGAAATTAACCCTGTTTTAAATAATCCAGTTGGAAACCCTATTAATAATTTTTTTCCAATGAGAATATTGTCAGAACAGGGCAAGATTTTTTTTGGCTCTGAACGAGATAATATTGTGCTAAATATTGCTCATGGTTCAGGTAAATATGGTGAAGGATTTCTACTTGATGAAAGACAGCTTAAAAATAATATTTTAAGCTTTTACAAAGGTGCTTATTCATCATTAAGAGAAGACACTGCTTTTACAAAATATGATTTTTCTGACAAACATCATTATTCTTCGTTTTTCAGGTTATCTGGAACAAATTTTGAAAAATATAATCCTGAAATATTAGGTCGTGTGTTTAAAGCTTACTTTAAAGTTAATGCCTATAATCCACACATTCTTGAACACAATAATCCTGTCCTTCTTCCGTTTAATAATATACCTGAAAATATTCCAGAAGAAATTTCTGCAAATTACAAAAATTTCCAATCAGGTCGCGAGGTAAAGAGATACAGTGAAAATACATTTGAAAAATATGAAATTTCTAAAAATTCAGCCCACGATAAACTGTTGATAAGAGATGTAAGAAACCTCAATGAAAACTCTTTTTTTATGGTAAGAGTGACTGAAAAATCAGATGATTTGGCAAAGTTTCATCAGTTTGAAAGTGGAAATTCAATACTTGATTTGAATAAAAATATTGTTTTTGTGGATAAGAGAATATTGTATATCCCTTATATTGACATGGTAAGAGAAGGTGGCGTAATTGTTGTAACCGGTGATGTTTTCATTGACACAATAATAAATCCTCTTGAAAAACCTCTGACTATTGTTACAACAGGGGGTAGAATACTTATCGGTAATGAAGTTCATGCAAGCCTTATTTCTCTTTCGGATACTGGAAGAATTGAAGGTACAACTAACTCAGCTAAAAAAATATACGGAAATATAATTACTGCAAACATGAATATTCGCTCATTCCGTCAGGGAGTAACTTTAAAATATAATCCTGTTTATTCAAAACCATTTTATAATCTTAAAATTTTTGATAAAAGCTCAGCTTATCTTCCAGACAAAATTTTATAAAATTTAAGATTTTTTATATTAAATCCGATAGTAATCTGAAGGAAGGTGATGAATATGAGAATTGCGGGAGAATTATCCAGTTATCAGTCAGGAAATGTCAAAAATGACATCCAGGTTGCTATGTTAAAAAAAACCATGGATGTTACTCAACAGACTGCACATGATCTCATGTCAGCACTAGTTGAGGGAGCGCAGGGCGTTTCCGAGCATTCATCTCACCTCGGAAGAGCTGTAGATTTTTATGCTTAACTTATGGGGTCAGAACTGACCCCACATTTCTTATTCTATCAGCAGATTATAAGATATTGTACCTGTTTTTTGAGTGTAATTATATGTTAAATCAAAAAAACCATCCTGAATATAATTTTTAACACTCCATATATTATTATTAATGTTATCTTTGTAAAATGAAATTTTGATATCATCAAGTGATAAATCTGTTTTCAGATTTAAAAAATCCCCATCATCTTTGTAAAGACTTAACAGAAAATTGTTTTTTCTGAAACTTAAACCAAAAGAATTTTTAATTCTATATCTGTAATTAATTGTAAAATAATCGTGGGTATAGTTTAAATCAACAATATTTTTACCTGTTGAAGTTCTTCCGTATTCAATTATATAATTGTCAAATACTTTCCCGAAAGATATTTCTTTTTCAGAATCAAAATATGCTGCTGTAATTCTGTGTTCGGATTTATATAAAGTTAAAGTTCTGTTTCGATGAATCCAGCCATTTTCATCAACAATATCGCGCTGATAATATGTCATGGTTTCAAATCGTTTTGAAAAAGCGAAATCTCCATTAAAATCATCAGAATTTCTGAAGTTAAAATCACCTTTTGTGAAAATATTATCCGCATAGTTTTCAATACTAAAAATATGATAATCAGTAGAATTTTCTTTTGAAACATAATTATAATCCCATACGCGAGGATTTGATAAACTGTAAATTTTTTTATCATTAAATTTTGTAAATTTGAAATTTTTAAAAGAAAATTTTTCCTGATAAATATCACCGAAACTGGATTTTATAGAATTATGGGAGGAGTTATTATAAAAATTTTTAGATAAAGTAAAGTCCGAATATTTAATATCAGCCGTTTGAAAAGAAATTTCATCATCATTTAGATATAGAGATTTTATGGTGTAAAAATCATTGTTAATATAAAATTCTGAATAAATATCATTGGCATTTACTTCATAGTTACTATTTTTAAAATTTACTCCATAAATATTTTTTTCATAAGTTTTGGCAAAATTGTGGCCTGAATACCAGATTAGAATTTCAGAATTTACAGCAGGGGTGGAATCTAATGTTAAAATCCCTGAATAATAATCAATAAAATAGTCAATATTTTTTGTTAATACTATTCCGTCGATTGAAACAACTTCAGAATTTTCAACAATGTCAGTGTTTGATAAAAAATAAATCGAAATATTTTTTACTGCATAAATATTTTCATAAAATCTTGTTCCTGTCTGAAAACCGGCCGTAAGATTTAAGTTTTCACCATGATATTGAAGCCCTGTGTATTTTCTGTTTAAACTCTCAAAAATTCCTGAATCATAAAAAAAACCATATTCAAAAGTGTTTTTAAAATTCACGTTTATTGATTGAATTCCATCTTCATACATATAATCATCATCATAAGAAATTATAGCTTTCAAATCAGGCGAATTATAATTAAGATGAAAAAAAAGCGATTGAGTAAAACTTCCAGTTAATTTATTTTCTTCAATTTTTTTTGAAAAAGATTTAATTCCATATATATAAGGTTCGTTTGCAAAAATGCTCTGAAATGCAAGCAGACAAAAGAAAATCAAAATGGTTTTTTTCATATTTTATAAAAGTTTTTTAATTTATTTTTAATCAGAATAAATTATTTTTAAAAAAAATTAAAGTTTTAATTTAAGTTTGCCGATATCTATCTGTTTAGGTGTTTTTTCAAGGATGAGAGGGAATACCCTACACGGAGGTAATTATGAATATGAATACGGGATCACTAACCAGTCAGATTGAGGATATGTTTAAATCCTTGAATGCTGGCGGTAACAAAAAAGTGCCTGAAAAACTTGATAAGTCAGGAATTGAAAAACTTTTTGACAGTTTGTCAGGTAAGGGCGACAGTTACAGTATTTCTCCTGAAGCACAGAGAAGTCTTTTTCATTATCAGTCTTTATCTGTTATTCAGGAATCAACTTTTGCACAGTTTAAAGATGAAAATGGTAATGAGTTGATTATCGAAAAGCAGAGTTTCAAGCTTACATTTGAAGAAATCTGGCAGAAAACTTATACTTTACCACCTAAACCTGAACCAGAAGACATAGAAAAATTCGATAAGAAACTTGGTAATTACAGCTCGGACAAAGTTGCAGAAAAACTTGTGGATTTTGCTAAAGCTGTATATGGATTGTTTTCAAATGAAAACAGTAAATATTTTTCACCTTCTATGACTGATAAGGACAAATATCTTGAATGGGCTAAAGGTAATATTTCAAAAGGATTTTCAGATGCTGCCGCAATATTTAATTCATTCATGCCAAAAGATGACCCTTATCACAAAATTTATCAGATGACTTATGATAAAACTATGGCAGGTCTTGAAAAAGCATTTGGAAAAGTTGCTGAAGAAGGAGAAGTGCAATCACAGCCTGCTAATTCAACTTCTGCAGAATATTATGAACACAGATATTTTGAATTAAATATAGAACAGACCTATGTAGGAGTAAATCTGGTTGAAGACAAAATCTGAATTTGAAAGTTTTTTAAAAGGATTTTATAATAATTTAAAAGTTGAAAAATTAATAAAAACAAGGGTAAAACTTCACAGCGGTTCTCTGTATTACAGGAACCGTTTTTTTTTAGATTTAAAAAAATTTAAAAAAGTTGGAATTGTAGCTATTGGAAAAAACAGTATTGAAATGGCCGAAAGTTTCCAGCAAATTATTCCAGATTCAAAAATTCTTGTTATAACTCCTGAAAACAATCAAAATTATAAAAATGAAAATTTCAAAATAGTTGAGTCAAGTCATCCTTATATCAGCCAGAAATCATTTGAAGCCGGAAAATGTGTTTTAGATTTTGTTTCAAAATTCGGTAAAAATGATTTGATTATTTTCCTGATAAGCGGGGGTAGTTCTGCACTTGTTGAAAAAACTCAGCCAGGAATTAATAATAATCAAATTGTAGAGATAAACAATGCTTTACTCAGCTCAGATTTTTCAATTATTGATATTAACATTTTAAGACAGTCTTTAAGTGATATTAAAGGCGGGGGACTTTTAAATTACATCAGTGCTCAAACTGTAAGTTTTATTATTTCAGATATTGCCGGGGGGTGTTTTGAAAAAGTTGGTTCTGGAATATCTGTTTATACTGTGAAAAATAGAATGTTTTACAACAATGCAATTAAAATTCTTAATAAATTACAAATCTCACCTGTATTAAAAAATAATTTAACGGATTTTTTAAATAAAAAAAAGAATAATATCGAAATTAAACACGGACAGGAAAAAACAACATTTGTTAAACTTGCCCAGCCTTCCCATGCACTGGAAACATTTTCAACTACTTTAAAAGATAATTCATATTTTTTAAAGAATGGATTAAAGGATTTTAACAGCAATCTTGATGAATTCAATAAATTGTTCAGCGGTGAATGTAGAAAATTATGTAAAAATGAATTTTTTGCTATTTCAGGGGAAGTTTTATATTCAATATCGGATAAAAAAGGGAGTGGGGGAAGGATACAGCACACTATGCTTTCAAATCTGGATAATGTGAGTGATGATACAATAATTGGTGGGATTGCAACAGATGGTGTTGACGGTGTTACCCCGGAGAAAATTTGTGGTGTTTATATTAATAAGGAAATAAAAAATAGAATTTTGGAATATGATTTTAAAAAAGCTCTCGATGATTTTAATTCGTATGAAATATTGAATAAATGTGGTGCTCTGGTTAAAAATTCTTCTTTTAAAACTTCAAATTTTGCAGATATATACTTCACAGCAAAAATAAAACGAGGGGTCAGGCCGCATAAGTAAGCTTAACATCAGGCGCGGCACAGACCCCGATGCTAACCTTCGTCTAACTTAAATACTTTATCATAATTATTCATAGCCCAAATTCTTTCTAAAGTTAAAGTTTAACTTTAAGTTTACCGATATATTATTTGAATTTATTTTTGAAAGGGGGTGAACAGTATTTTAGACTTCGGCATGGTACAGACACAGAAGCAGGAATCTTTATTTTCTGAAATGCGAATAAATTCTAATCAGAGTGAGAAAAAAAATAATAAAACCTCTGGTTTTTCAGATTTATTTTCTAAAATAACAAAAGAAAAAGAAGATAAGATTTCTGAAAAAAAAGATTTAAATGCCAAAGTTTTAACAGAAACAGAGGGTAAACTGATTAACCAGATTAAAAAATCCGAAATTCAGCTTGAAAAACTCGAGGATATACTAAAAGAATTACCTGAAGAAATAGTTGAACTTCTGGCTGAACTGATTGAAAAAATCGAGACAGAAGGAGAGGGGAATGCTGAGTTTTCAAAAATGCTTGATGAAATTAAAAAAATAGTAAGCATGGCTCAGAATTCACTGGCTGAAAAGCAGAAAAGCAAAGTGCATGACAAAAAAGATATTGAGAAAATGCTGGAAGAAATTGATGGTATTTTCAAAGATTTAACTGGAAAATCGCTGAAAATTGAGATGGTATCTGAAGGAGAGGGTGAAGAACTTAAACTTTCGCTTACTCAGGATTTAAGCGGGGAAGAAAACACTTTGCAGAATAATAATAATAATTTATCGGAATATGAAAAACTGGTTGAAAAAAATAATAACAGCAAAGAAAAGAACTTCACAGTAAGAGAAAAAACAGAGGGTAAAATATCAGAACATGAAATAATAAGAATAGTAGAAAAAGAAACAGAAGACGGAGAGGGGAATAAAATTTTACTGAGAGCAATTATTTCAGTAGAAAAAGTTGAGAAAGATAATAATAACGATAATTTAATGATTGATAACAGTGACAAATTCAACTTTAACTTTGAAGCATTAAAAAATAATAACAATGTTAGTGAGAGGGTTACAAAAGAAACACCGCAGGATTTTACACAGGAACCACGTCATGAACCATCAACTGTGATGCAGAATATTTTTACTAAAGCAAAATTTGTTCAAAATGGCTCAACACAGGAAATGAATTTCAAGATGAATCCTGAAAATCTTGGTTCAGTTAAAGTTACTGTTATTAACGAAGAGGGAAAAATAACAATAAGAATGTTTACGCAGAACGAAGGTGCAAGAGAGGCACTGGCAAGCAATCTGGGTGAATTAAGACAGAATGTACAGCGAGAGGGTTTAAATGTTTCAGAAGTACATATTTCAGTAAATCCTGATGGAAAAAATAATAAAGATGATAATCAGGAATCTGAAGAAGAAAAACAGAGAAAAAACAGAAAAAAAGAGAGAATGGTAAGCTTCAGAGATGTAATGCAGGCTTTTGGTGCAAAATCACCAGCCAGTGTGTCTCTTAATGCCTAATAAGAGAGGAGGCAGCTAAATGAGTACAACAGCAGAAAGTGGGTTTCTGATAAGCGAACAGGACAGATATGAATATCAGCAGTCGCAGCAGAGACAGGTTAAATCAGAACTTGATAAAGATGCTTTCATGCACCTTCTGATGATGGAAATGAAACATCAGGATCCGCTTGAACCAATTTCTAACAAAGAAATGATGGGTCAGCTTACTCAGTTTACTTCAGTTGAACAGTTGCAGCAGCTTAATGAAAAGTTTGACGAGTTTATTTCTATAAATTCGCAGTCTAAATGGGGACAGGCACTTGAATTTATGGGAAAAAGTGTAAGAGCGGTAACAGTGAATGGACCAATCGAAGGACCAGTTACAAAAGCAACAGTTTATGAAAATCAGATAATACTTGAAGTTGAAGGAATGGCTGTTACTCTTGATCAGGTTATTAGTCTGGTGGATTCAGAAAACAGTGATTTTGATGAATTCATGGATGAGCTTGAGCAGGAATATGGCGAAGAGAATAATGAAGAGAATAATGATAATAACTGATAACAGGAGAGGGAGATGGTTAGATTAAACCAGCCGATTTTCAATCTGCCGGAAGTAACAAAAAATAATAATAATATTAAAAATAATAATGTTGAAGCAGGCAAAAAATTTGCTGATATTTTTTCACAGGTTTCTGAAAAAAATAACGAGCTGAAATTTTCTGCGCATGCTAAAGCAAGAATGCAGGAGAGAGGTATAAGCCTGGACGACAGTCAAAAACAAAAACTTGAACAGGCACTAAAAAAAGCAGAAGAAAAAGGAGCAGTAGATTGT
>Ga0265293_10013777_pt1 | contig 10417 bp, 12 predicted proteins | sample Munlanlewell138R_FD_192505 | JGI IMG/M metagenome (GOLD analysis project Ga0265293, IMG submission 192505) | Leachate microbial communities from a municipal landfill in Southern Ontario, Canada - Leachate well 138R | ecosystem: Engineered > Solid waste > Landfill > Unclassified | place: Canada...
TAGGGGAGTAGCTCAATTGGTAGAGTAGCGGTCTCCAAAACCGTTGGTTGCGGGTTCGATTCCTGTCTCCCCTGCCATAATGCATTAAATAGTGAGTGTAAATGACTCCCACCATTCACTTTATTATTCTTGGGAAGTCGCCAAGCGGTAAGGCACCAGACTTTGACTCTGGCATTCGTAGGTTCGATCCCTGCCTTCCCAGCCATTTAATTATTAAGAGCCATTAGCTCAGTCGGTAGAGCACCTGACTTTTAATCAGGGTGTCGAAGGTTCGAGTCCTTCATGGCTCACCATTTTATCATTAAAGTTTGCGGGTGTGGCGGAATTGGCAGACGCACTAGACTTAGGATCTAGCGTTTCACGACGTGGGGGTTCAAGTCCCTTCACCCGCACCACCAAAGAACACGATTCCTAATTGATAGGAAATCGTGTTTTTTTAGTACATCAGAATTTATAACATTATATCTGATGTACATAAGTGCAACTAGGGCATTCTCTTCACCAGAGGCTTGCACTCACAGAGTATAAGTCTTGCTACGACCTAAAGGTCTAGTCTCGCTTTAGCGAATGCCAAGTTTTCTTTATATTTCAGTTTACTTTAGTGGAGTAATATATTACAATGATAATCGGAGAAAGAACATTTATATAAAATAATGGGGGATTAAAAATGAAGAAATATTTAATTATGATTTTATCATTAGTTTTAGCGGTAACAGTATTTACTGCTTGTGGTAGCGATGAAACATCTAGTCCGACAAAAGAAACATTAGTAGTTGGATTTGATAAGGAGTTTCCACCTATGGGATTTGTTGCTGATGATGGATCTTTTGTTGGTTTTGATCTAGATTTAGCTAAGGAAGTTGCAGATCGTTTGGGCTATGAATTAAAGCTTCAACCTATCTCGTGGTCAGCAAAGGATATGGAGCTTGATTCTGGTAATATTGATTGTGTATGGAATGGCTTTACAATTTCTGAAGAACGTAAAAACCAATATACTTGGACTCAGCCATATATGAATAATAATCAAATTGTTGTAGTATTAAATAATTCTGATATTGCTAGTTTGGCTGATGTTGCTGGTAAAACAGTAGCTGTACAAGATGATTCTAGTGCACTTTCTGCGATTGATGCTAATGTTCAGTTGAAAGATTCTATAGGTAATCTTGTTAAAACACAAACAAATTTAAATGCATTAATGGAGTTAGAGTCTGGCGCTGTTGATGCAGTTGTTATGGATGAAATAGTTGCCCGTTATAATATTGAGAAAAAAGGTGCTAACTATAAAGTTCTTGATGAGCCAGTTGGTGCTGAAGTATTTGGAATTGGATTTAAGCTAGGGAATACAGAATTACGTGATAAGGTAGAAGCAACTCTTCTTGAAATGGCTGCAGACGGTAAGATTGCGGAGATTTCAGATTCATGGTTTGGTAAAGATATAACAACTATTGGTAAATAAGCAGCAGTTTAGGCGTCATACAGGAGTGAAAGCATTATGTTAGATGGTATTATTTCAAATGAATTGGCTGCTATATTTAGTCAACTTTCTGTAGGGTTACTCACTACAGTGGAAATATTTATTCTTACGCTTGTGCTTTCACTGCCACTTGGTTTATTAGTAGCATTTGGGCGCATGTCTAATAATAAGTTATTGCGCTGGAGTATGAAGATTTATATCTCAATTATGCGTGGCACACCACTAATGCTACAGTTGATGATGGTATACTTTGGACCATATTATATTTTTGGCATGTCAATTACTAGTGAATATAGATTCTATGCTGTTATTATCGGATTTGTGTTAAATTATGCAGCATATTTTGCGGAAATCTATCGAGGTGGCATAGAATCTATGCCCAGTGGGCAATATGAAGCAGCACAAGTTTTAGGTTTTAGTAAGTTTCAAACATTTTTCCGAATTATCTTTCCACAAGTTATGAAACGGATTCTTCCATCAATAACGAATGAAGTAATTACGCTAGTTAAGGATACCTCATTAGCTATGGTAATATCTGTTGGAGAGATGTTTACTGCAGCAAGGGCGCTTGCATCATCACAAGTATCAGTTCTGCCATTTGTTGTTGCTGGTGCATTTTACTATATTATGAACTATGTAGTAGCATGGATTATGGAAGGTTTTGAAAAACGGATGAACTATTATAAATAGGGGCTATAATTTATGAATTTGCTTGAAATAAAAAACATCAGTAAAGCGTTTGGTGATAACGAAGTACTTAAGGATATTTCTATGACTGTTGCTCAGGGACAGGTAGTTGGAATAATTGGACCATCTGGTTCAGGGAAGTCTACCTTACTTCGTTGTGCAACATTACTTGAAACAATTGATTCTGGAGCTATCTACTATAAGAGAGAACCAATGGTTGAAAACAATGCTAGTGGTCAGGCTGTCTATGCAAATTCAAGTCAACTGAAAAGAATACGTTCATACTTTGGTCTTGTTTTTCAAAATTTTAATTTATTTCCGCATTTTTCGGTGCTCCGCAATATTACGGAAGCACCTATTCATGTTGGAAAGCAGACTAGGGAACAAGCTAAGGAAAATGCTATGCGTTTGTTAGAGCAAATGGGTCTTGCTGATAAAGCTGATGCATATCCATATCAGCTTTCAGGTGGACAACAGCAGCGTGTATCGATTGCACGTGCGCTTGCATTGAATCCTGATATACTTTTTTTTGATGAACCAACTAGTGCGTTAGATCCTGAACTTACCGGCGAAATTTTAACTGTTATTAGAGAGTTAGCTAGCAAGCATATGACAATGGTGATTGTAACTCATGAAATGAGCTTTGCTAGAGATGTTGCTGATTATATTTTATTTATGGATAGAGGTGTTGTTGTTGAACAAGGAAATGCAGTAGACCTTGTTAGCAATCCTCAGCATGAGCGTACGAAGCTGTTTTTGAAGCGGTTTGACAATAGATAATAATTATAAAATTATTCTTAAAAAAATGCTTGCAATCAGTTAGAAATCCTGTTATTATAAATTTTGTCGGTAATAAATTTATTTTTCACTGGCACATAATTATAACTGATTCGGGGCTATAGCTCAGCTGGGAGAGCGCCTGCCTTGCACGCAGGAGGTCAGCGGTTCGATCCCGCTTGGCTCCACCAAAACCTTGTATTTATACAAGGTTTTTTGCTGTTTTTAAGCAGGTAGCTATATATCGAAGTATTGTTTGAACTGCTAAATATACTTTATGAATAAAAGCATTTGACGGTTGACAGAATATAAGTAAATCCAAGTGATTATATAGTGAATATTCAAGAAAGAGGGGCTTATATTTATGATGAGAATGCATGGGACAAGTGGTATGCGTACTGGATTTATGATGGGATGTTTAATTGGTGTATTTGCTGGAATGTATTTGACATCTAGAGCAAGTCACAAGATTAAGCATTTTGCTAATAATATTAAAGAAGATGCCACAGAAACATGGGAACATATCGAAGAGCGTATGCATAGTACAATGGATCATACGACAAATCAACCTATCGAACAAATGTCGCAAGTTAAGAATGATATGGAAATTGGAGAATTAGGAAGAACATCTCACAAAATTCAAACAAAAGCTAATACTGGAAATAATAAAAGTAATACCGATGCTTTAGTGCAGGCATTTCTGGCTACAGAGGAAATGAAAAACCTTAAAAAGAAATAAAATTTTAACAGTAAAAAGGAGGATTGAGTGCAATCTTCCTTTTTACTGTTAAAGTTAATCTTCATGTTCAAAGCTCATACAGTCAGTACTGCGAAAATCTCTTGCAATTGATTCATGAGTACTTATTTGAACTTCGTTTTTTATACATCTATCTTTAGTAGTGTGATATTTACAATTAACGACAGTGCAGTATATTTTATTACGATTAAGCAAGTGTTTTCCTCCTGTACATACAATCTATTATAGATTTATAGATTCAAAACTTTTACCTCTGTGTTCTCTTTTGGTATTAGTATGTCGCTTATTAGTATTATTATTGTTCAAATTATGATTTTATTGTACAATGGTCTAATATATTGTATAATTCTATTCTTGCTGTGTTGTGTACACTCACTTTTTTGGTGTAAGGGCATATTCTAAATTAATAGTGATAATCTTTCGCTACGATAAGGAGGGGAAAGCTTATGCGCGTTGAGCGATTAAATAAAGATAAGGTTAAAATCTTTATGAGTTATGAGGATCTAAAAGAACGTGGAGTTGCAAAGGATGATATTTGGAGTGATGCTCCAGAGGTGCATGATTTGTTAAATGATATGATGGACGAAGTGTATGACGAGTTAGGATTTGAAGTATTTGGTGCTGTTGCTATTGAGGTTTATGCACTTCCAACTCAAGGTGTAATAGTTATTATTACTAGAGGCGATGATATAAGTAAAGAAAATCATGCAATATACCAAGTTGATGTAAGAATAGGACCTAAGAACTTTATTGCATTTTCTTTCTCTGATTTCGAAGATTTAGTGGATGCAGTTAAAAATGTTAGAAATTATGTTGCAGAATTAGGTAGCGTATATCATTATAATAACCATTATATATTGCTTTTGAATGAAAATGAATTCAAAATAGATGACTATGATGCTATTTCTGCTATACTATCTGAGTTTGGTTCTATTTCTTCCCTGACTAAGGAATATCTAGTAGAATACGCAAAACCAATTATTAATAACGATGCAATTAAAGTTTTAATGGAGTATTTTTAAGAACATATTAAATTAAGAACCATATTTATAATAATTTCTTTAACAATAGAGCTATATGCCGTATATGCGGTATATAGCTCTATTGTTATGTATAAAACTAAATGATTGGTTAACAATGTAATTTAAAGGAGGATGAAAATGCGTATACAACATATAGTATTGGGATTATCTGCTGTTTTACTATTAACAAGTATTATTAAATATGATTTAGTAATGGCAATAATCTCATTAATCGGAATTACATTAAGTGGATGGGGATTTGTTTATCCGGAAAAAGCGAATGTATGGTTATATAAAGTACAATCTAATTATATAAAAGATAAGATCGAAAAAGAGTTAAAAGTGCACGAACAACAGATTAAACAAGCTGAAAGCTTTGCTACTCGTTTTGCTGAAACTTTTGACATTAAATTTTCTTTAGATTGGTTTTTGGATGATAAAGGACAACTACTCCCGGCAGCTAGTAATGAATTGCAAGATGATAAATTTAATGAATTGTTTATTCGCTTTCAAGAGCTTTTACAAGATGAAGGTATTAAGCTTTCTGACTATATAATTAAGTTAGTGATTAATCATAAAGTAGATAATATTAGATATGAGCAATTTAAAGATTATATTAGTGCTATTTTAGACAAGAATAAGAATGCTAGCCAAGTTATTAAAATTTATGCTGAACAAATAGGTCACACAGCTGAAGAGCAGCAATATATGAGTAAAATATTTACGATTGATTATTTATTACGATATTTAAGTGAGCATTTTTCAAATAATGATTTACAGTTACAATTGCATTTAGATTTAAGCCAAATGAACAAAGCAAAAGACAGCATTTTATTAGCATTACAAGAGCATACCAAAGATTTAGAACGTGAACGGCGAGTAAATACAATACGTGGAATTTTATATGGCAAGATTAAGCCTTCAACTCCCCAAAACATCGCAGATTGGATTGGGCAAGGTAATAAAGTCGTTGTAGAAAATTTAAAAGAATTGTTCGTTCAGATGGGATATGATGTTAAAGAGCCTAACACCAAAACGCAGGGTGTGGACTTACTGCTAAAAAGAGCGAATCAAAAAATAGCAGTAAAGTATATTATACTTTCTGAAGAAAGCGTTACTGTAAAAGCAATACAAGAAGCATATGCAGGGACACGTTATTGGGATTGTGCTTCATGTATAGTTGTTACTAATGGAAATTTCTCTGATGAATCTTTAGAAACGGCTAATAAGCTTCAAGTAGAAACCTGGGATGGTAATGTGCTGCAACGATTAATAGATGAATACTGGAATAAAGATGTTGAATATTGGAATCTACTGCAATATAAAAAAGCAGATTTAAAAGTAGAAACTGATGGAGATAAAAGAGAAATTATTCATAAAATCGCCTATGAAGTTTAATTGTAGGCGGTTTTCTTTATAATACATCTAGGTTATAATGGAAGTACTTTAGTATTATGGAGGATTTTTGGATGTATGAATTAAAAATAATAACTCATTTTGATGCGGCACACTCACTAAGAGGGTATATCGGTGATTGTGCTAATTTGCATGGACATACATGGACTGTTGAGGTACATGTTGAAGGCGAACAATTAAACGAACTTGGTTTATTAATTGATTTTAAAGAATTAAAAAGATACACGAAAGAGATTATTAATAATTTTGATCATCAATATATAAATAAGCTACCAATGTTTCAAGAGAATCAACTTAACCCAACTGCTGAAAATTTAAGTAAATATATATTTGATGAATTAGTTGAAAAAATGGCGCATTTAAATGTAAACGTTAAGCAGGTTTCAGTCTGGGAGTCACCAAAAGCTTGCGCTACTTATCGCCAATAAAGGGGAGCAATTAATTGGCTAATCAAACGTCACAAAATTGTATAGTATTATTGTCTGCAGGTCTGGATTCACTTGTATCACTGGCGATGGCGAAGGACCAAGGGTATGAGATACAATTAGCAATTACAGTCAATTATGGACAACAGGCTGCTAATCAAGAAATAGCATACGCTGGTGCTATCTGTGATTATTATAAAATTAAACATCAAATTATTGATATACGAGATTTAATGCTAGGAATTAAATCTGGATTATTGACTGGGAATATCCCGAGTATAACAGAACATCAATTGAATAATGAAGCTATAACTAAGGATTCAGCATCTCGAGTATGGGTTCCTAATCGTAATGGATTTCTAATCAATCTTGCTGCTATGTATGCAGAAAATAACAATTGTAATTGGATTATTACAGGCTTTAATAAAGAAGAAGCTGCGACATTTCCTGATAATTCAGGAGCTTTTATTGAAGCTATTAACCAATCACTTGCTTATTCAACGAGTAATCAGGTGAGGGTAATTAGTTTTACTCAAGAATTAACAAAACTAGACATTATTGATGTTGCTATTAAGCTGGAAGTACCACTTAAGCTGGTATGGAGCTGTTATTATGGTGGGGCAAAAATGTGCGGTGTATGTGAATCGTGCCAAAGGCTACAACGAGCTATAAAACCGCATCAACAAATTTTAAAGCAAATATCATTTTCATAGAGGTGGATAAGATGAAATATTATTGGCATGAACAACCCGTTACATATGATGGAACGCAACTATCCTCTCTATTTGCGTACAGAAATTATTCAATTCAAGGAGATAGCATTATTGGCTTTCGTGGCAACTGCCATGTGAGAGTCGAAGAAATGGTAGATTTGGCGGACGTTAAAGAAGCAGCATTTATATATAGTACTGATATGGTACATTTTATTATTGAAATGTTTGTACTAGATTTGGAGAAGTCTATTCTTAATCAGCGATTATTCGTAGCAATCGTAAAGGAAACTATTGAGGAATATGTACCTACCAAAGTTATACGTAGTGGTGACGACTTATATATAGAAGGTAAGAAATTATCTGTTTCAATTGCAACGCTAAGCCCTGTAAGTTCAATGATTCATTTTGGGATCAATGTATCAAGTTTAGATACTCCAGTTCCAACACTTGGTCTCGAAGATTTAGGGATAAATCCAAGTGAATTCGCTAATGTAATAATGAAACGGTATGTCGATGAGCTTGACAGTATTTATATGGCTAAATGTAAAGTTAGAGGAGTTATTTAGGGGGATTTAAGAATGACCAATATAGTTGAGGTTTTTTCTGGGATACAAGGTGAAGGGGCGATTGTGGGGTATCGTCAATTGTTCGTAAGATTTGCCAAATGCCAGTTAGATTGTGGCTATTGTGATACTGACTTTTCTGAGAAGCAGTATGCTAATATTGAGATAGAGCCTGGTAAGCGCAATTTCATGCAATGGGAAAATCCGATTGATTATAATTTGCTCGCAGAGCATTTAATTGGTATGAATCTACACTTAACGCATCATTCTGTTAGCCTAACAGGTGGAGAGCCATTACTAAATTCTAAATATTTATCTGAGTTACTGCCAATATTACGTTCGGGCGGCTTAAAGATATATTTAGAGACAAATGGTTTGTTACATGCTAGCTTATCTGATGTAGTGAAGTATGTTGATATAATTGGTATGGATATAAAGCTTAAGAGTGCTACGAATCAAACTACAAATTGGTTGGAACATGAAAAGTTCTTAACGGCTGCTAAGGATAAAGAGTTGTTTGTGAAGGTAGTTGTTTCAAATAAAACAACGGAAAATGAAATTAAGCATGTTGCTGAACTACTAGATAAGTGTGAAATTAATACACCTTTAATTTTGCAACCGATTACACCAACACTTGGTGTGCAACCACCTGGACCAGATCAATTGTTACAATTGATGGAAGTTGCTATTAAATGTAATTTAAACGTCCGCGTAATTCCACAGACACATGTAATGCTACAACAGCTTTAATTATGAGATATATCTATCAAATAAATTTTGTTCGTTTTAGTAAGGATCTCATTTTAACGTGTTATAGAGAGTTGTTTTAATATACGAACTAAGTTTTCTTTATCAGCAGGATTTACACATTATTTGACGAAAAGTAAATACGAAAGGTATACAAATTGTATATGTTTTTAGTATAGGTGGTGAAATAATGGCAACTACAGTAGATACGCAGTTACAAGAAACAGACGAAATCAGCAATAGAAGTATTAAGCATAAGCAGACGGGAAATAGCGTATTTAAATTTATCATAACGCTATTAATTGTCGGAGTTGCTATTGCTATAGCGTCAGTATATGGTGATACTATTGTAGAGATTTTTACCAATGATGATGTGTACAGCCCTAACCAAGTAGAATTGATTCAACACCAGACACAGCAAATCGCAGCTAGCCTTAAAGAACAACGGCAGGCAATTCATAGCTTAGAAATACGTATGGTTGATCAGCGAATAGTAAATGAAGACCGTTTTGCTGAATTAGAAGCAAAAATAACTAAATTAGAAGCTGACATCAATCAGCTTCATGTAGCAAATCAGCAAACGCATGTAGTTAAACGTGGAGAAACATTATGGAGAATAAGCATGAAATATTATGGCTCGGGACAATACATACAAGCTTTAGCAAAATATAACAATATCATTAATCCAAGACACATAGTATCTGGCTCAAAAATTGTAATACCGCCGGTGATGGCATTACAATAAATCCAAAATTTTAGTCTAAATAAAGTATAAAAGTATATTAGGAGATTTATGGATTTAATTTTTTTGGAGTAAAATTAATATAATCACAAGAAATTAGATGGAACTCGATATCCCAATTAGTTCCTTCTATTTTTATATCATGTCCGTAACTATGTAAATGTCCATAAAATACTTTACTTACTTTATAATGCGTCAATAGGGCAATTAATTCATTATGATCGTGTTTATCATTAGTAGGCATATAATGCATCATAACCCATAATTGATTGTAGGAATGTTTTGTAGCGTGAGCAAGCGATAATTCTAGTCTTATTAGCTCACGTTCATATATTTTCTGATCGTGTTGAGTGTATTCCCGATCATTTGGACAAGTCCAGCCACGACTTCCTGCGAGAACAATACCGTTTTCTAATACAATACTATCGTTCTGAAGTGCGTAGCAATTTGTAGGGAGAATGCTTCTTACCTTATTAAGTGAAGTCCACCAATAGTCATGGTTGCCTCGAAGCAGGATTTTTTTGCCAGGAAGACTATTGATAAATTCCAAGTCTGGCATAAATTCTTCTATTGTAAGTGCCCAAGAGATATCTCCAGGTATCAATACTATATCTTCATCAGTTACAATATCTAACCAATTAGCACTAATCTTTTCATGATGATTTAACCAATGTGTACCAAAAATGTCCATTGGTTTATTAGTACCAAGTGATAAGTGTAAGTCGCTAATTCCATAGATACTCAAATTGTCACCCCGTTTCCAGTGTTATTACTGCATATATTACTGCATATCGTAGTTTTAAGTATCATTTAAACTATTAAGAAATGAAGTAATATCTTCCTCGTTAAATCCTTTCCTGTATAATGCCTTTTTCATTGCTATTATATACTCACGACCTTCTAGTTTAGCATACTTCTTATGAGCCTTCATTCCCTGATAATTTATAGCACTACTATTGTCTGATGCATTATCATTTGCATATTGGGAAATAGCAGTTTCAATAATATCATAGCTAAAACCATGACTAACAAGTTGTTGGCTGATAGTATTTTTAAAATCTATTTCAGATTTTTGTTTTCTTAAGGATAGTTTT
>Ga0265293_10013778_pt1 | contig 10416 bp, 6 predicted proteins | sample Munlanlewell138R_FD_192505 | JGI IMG/M metagenome (GOLD analysis project Ga0265293, IMG submission 192505) | Leachate microbial communities from a municipal landfill in Southern Ontario, Canada - Leachate well 138R | ecosystem: Engineered > Solid waste > Landfill > Unclassified | place: Canada...
TCGCGCAGGACCGCGTTCTGCATCCGGTCGGCTTCCACCGCCGCCCACAGTTCGAGCTTGTTCGCCGGCAGGGCGATGATGTAGCTGGTCAGGTCCTTGCTGGTGAAGGCGTTGAACCCCACCCCGCCCTGCTCGCCGTAAATTTTTGAAAACTCGTCCTTGACGATGTACAGCTTCTGCGCCTCCTGCAGTTGCGTCAATCGCCGGCGCAAGGTGGCGATCTCCTCCGCGTCGGCTCCGGGGCGCCCGTTCAGGGCATCCAGTCGGGCGCCGACCTGCTCGATTTCTTCCTGAATCGGCCGTTCCTTCGCCCAATCGGCGGTGCCGATGGTCGTCGTCCCCTTGAACATCATGTGTTCGAGCAGATGGGCCACGCCCCGCACCTGACTCGTTTCGTTCACCGAGCCGACCTTGATGGTGATATTGGCGGCGAAGGTCGGGGCTTCATGCCGCTCGACCACCAGCAGCGTCAGGCCATTGGCGAGTGTATGTTCCCGGACTTTCTCCTCCAGCGGCTGGGCGAAAACGGGCGCGACCAGCAGGAGCAGGGTGAACAGGCAAAAATACGTCTGGCGCAAAATCCTTGTTTGCATGCATAGCCTCGCGGATGGGTTCAGGGCAATTTCGCCGCCCATAGTACGCTGGCGGCCCGGATTTGGCAACCCGACCAAGGCGCGGGAAAGGTGGGCTTCATGAGGGAAAGGTCAAGCGATTTCCAGAGTGGTGCTGCTCCATACCGGGCGGAACATTCAGAAAACCGTCGGGCAGATCGTCTGCGGCCGGCAGGAGGGTCTCGTCCAGAACCTCGTGCAGGGAGTCGACCAGGCGCACGCGCACGCTTTGCAGCAGGTAATCGTCGATCTCCTGGAGATGTTCCCGATTGCGGGCCGGCAACAGGATCGTGGTGACGCCGGCGCGCCGGGCGGCCAGAACCTTTTCCTTCACCCCGCCGATGGGCAGAATGCGGCCGGAAAGGGTCAACTCCCCGGTCATGGCGACATTGCGCCGCGCCGGCCGGCCGGTGAACAGGGAGATCAGGGCGACGGCAATGGCCACGCCGGCGGAAGGGCCGTCCTTGGGAATGGCGCCGGCCGGCACGTGGATATGGATATCGCTTTTTTCGAAAAAGTCCGTCGCGATGCCGAATTCGGCGGCGTGGGCGCGAACGAAAGAAAGCGCCGCCTTGGCCGATTCCTGCATGATGTCGCCGAGATTGCCGGTAAGCAACAATTCCTTTTTGCCGCGCATGCGCGAGGTCTCGATAAACAGGATATCGCCCCCCGACTCGGTCCAGGCCAGGCCCGTGGCCACCCCGACGCGGTCCTCCTCGCCGGCGATGTCGGTGAAGAATTTGCGCGGCCCGAGCAGCGCTTCCACATCCGCCGGGCTCACCTGCCGCCGCGCCGGTCGATTCTGGGCGATTTCCCTGGCGACCTTGCGGCAGACGGCGGCGATCTGCCGTTCCAGACCGCGCACCCCGGCCTCGCGGGTGTAATCGCGGACGATTTTCAGCACCGCCTCCTCGGTGAAATCCAGCGTCCGCCCTTCCAGGCCGTTTTCCAGCAACTGCTTGGGGATCAGATATTTGAAAGCGATCTGCTTTTTCTCCTCATCGCTGTAGCCGGACAGATGGATGATCTCCATGCGGTCGCGCAGGGCGTGCGGAATCGGATCGATGATGTTGGCGGTGGTGATGAACATCACGCGCGACAGGTCGAAGGGCAGATCGAGGTAATGGTCGGTGAAGGAGTGGTTCTGCTCGGGGTCGAGCACCTCCAGCAGGGCCGAGGCGGGGTCGCCGCGAAAATCCTGGCCGATCTTGTCCACTTCATCGAGCATGAATACCGGATTGTTCGCTTCCGCCCGGCAGATGTCCTGAACAATCCTTCCCGGCAGGGCGCCGATGTAGGTGCGCCGATGGCCGCGGATTTCCGCTTCGTCTTTCATGCCGCCGAGGGAAATGCGGATGAATTTGCGCCCCATGGCGCGGGCGATGGAGCGTCCGAGCGACGTCTTCCCCACCCCCGGCGGACCGGCGAAACAGAGGATCGGCCCCTTGGCGGATCGTTTCAGCGCGCGCACCGCCAGGTATTCGAGAATCCGCTCCTTGACCTCTTTGAGATCGTAATGATCCGCATCGAGAACGTGCTGCGCCTGGTTGATGTCGAGGCTGTCTTCGGTCCCTTTTCGCCAGGGGACCATGCACAGGTAATCGAGATAGGTGCGCGCGACGGTGTACTCGGGCGAAGCCGGGTTGATGCGCTCCAGACGGGCGAATTCCTTCTCGGCCACGACGCGGACCTTCTCCGGCATGCCGGCGCGGGCGATGCGGGCGCGCAGCTGTCCCGAATCGCCATTTTTGGCATCCTCCTCCCCCAATTCATCCTGAATCTGCTTGAGCTGCTCCCGCAGCAAAAAATCCTTCTGCGTCTTGTTGACCTTCTTTGCCACCTCCGTCTGCACCTCGCCGCGCACTTGCAGCTTTTGCACCTCGGCGGTGAGCAGCAGATACACCTCCTTCAACCGTTCGAGGGGATCGAAGGTCTCCAGCAGCCGCTGCTGCTTTTGCTGCTCCAGATTCAGGTAAACCGCCACCAGGTCGGCCAGGCGGCCGGCTTCCTCGATCTCATCGATCATCTTGATGACATCGCCGGGCAGCGGCCGGCCGTAGGCGATGGCGATTTTCAGCAAAGCATTGACGCTCTGCACCAGCGCTTCGGCGACCAGCCCCCGGTTTTCCAGCTCCGGCACCGCTTCGATGCGGGCGACAATGAAGGGGGATCGCCGATTGGCGGACAGCAGGCGAATACGCTGCAGCCCCTCGACGACGACTTTGCCCCCACCTTCGGGAAAGCGGAAGACCTGGTCGAGGCGGCAGATACTGCCGATTTTCGCCAGCTGCTCGAAGCGCCCGGGAAAGTCCCCGCCCTGTGTGGCAAAAAGGCCGATCATTTGATCGCCGCTCATCGCTTCTTCAATCGCCCCGAGTTCCCCCGGCGGCACGAACAGGGGGAAAACCATATGGGGGAAAACCACTTGGTCCCGCAGCGGGTAAACCGGAACGACCGTCGGAAGACTCAGCGGGTGACTGGACATGGGATCTCCTGTGGGATCATTCGAACTCCGGGTTCACCTCGGCGACAACTCGCGCCAGAATCTGCGGGAACTGTTCGTTGAAGGCCGGGTAGGCGGCGCCGAGAAACAGCTTGACGGCAGACATCTCCAGGCGCACCCGGTCCACTTCGGCACGCAGCTCAAGCAGCCGCGTCTCCACTTCCGAACCGCCCAGACGGATTTCCTTCTGCAAGCGGGTGATTTGCTTTTCCAGGGCCATCTGGTTCATCTATTTCTCCTTCGTGGGTGAATCAGGGAAAAAGAATAGCAGTCGGCCAAAGGGAGTCAAGACGGGGGAAAACGCGGTGGGGACGAGGGTCTGCCAGAGAATGCAACGATGGTGACGGGGTCGCGGCGGCGCGGCTGGGCAGGAGGTTTTCGATCATTGACGTTCCGCCGCCGGTCCGCCCCGTCGGCGGTCGGGGCGGGCGCCGGGGAGGACCGGCAGGACTTTAATGCGGCGATCCGCTCTTAATCTCCCTCTCCTTCTCCCTTGCGACAATCGCCGGAGTCTCCTCTTGGAGCATATCGAAGGCTTTGCAGATATGGCGCAAAGCCATGGCAACGGCCGGATCTTCCACTTCTTTGATAACTTCGCGGACCTTTTCGATTTCGGTCGCCAGAGCCATGCTTCCTCCTTCGGCGCATTGGGTGAAAGAATCGAATGCTACGCGAAACGACGCAATCACACTCTAAAGGCAAAACGAGCGCTGTCAATCGGCCCTGGGGCGGAAAAAGGGCGGCCGGCGGTTTCCCCGGAGTTTCGAGGCAAGGAGGAAGCGTTTTCAAGATTGTGTTATCAAGATTGTTGACGCTCCGGCATCGGCCGTGTTTTTCTATGTCGGCAAATGGAGAAGAGCTGTCGACGCTCTCCCTGCCCTTTTTCGGAGGCGCAATGATGTCCCTCAGCCTGAAGACCAAAATCACCTGCGCCGTCGCTTTGATGGTGGTCGGCGTTTTGACGACCATGTCCCTTTTTCTTCTTTCCCTCCTTGAAGAACATCTCCGGGAAAACATCGCCCATCAGCAGTTCATTCTTATCTCGGCCATGGGCGAAAGTATCGACGAGAAGATAAAAATCGCCCAACACGCAATTGTCTCTTTCGCCGAGTCCCTTGACGTCGCGCTGCTCGATCGTCCCACGGAAATTCAAGCTTTTCTTGAAGAACACGCAACCACCGAGCCGATTTTCACCGGCGGCCTGACCGTGTTCTCTCCCGACGGAGCGATGATCGGCCTCGTGCCTGCCGAATCGGCGATGCTGGGGAGCGACTTTTCCTTTCGCCCCTACTTCCTGGAGACGGTCGCCAGCGGCCGGGCGCAGGTTTCGGCGCCTTTGCTGTCGGCCCAGGGGCACGGTCACCCCATCGTCATGTTCACCGCTCCGCTCTTCTCCGCCGACGGTCAATTGCTGGCCATCGTCGGCGGCATCGTCGATCTGCTGGAGAAGAATTTCCTCGGCGGTTTGTCGAAGGTCCGACTCGGCGACACCGGCTATTTCTATATCTTCGCCAGCGACCGCACGATCATTTACCACCCCGAGCACAGTCGTATTCTGCAGCGGGACGTGCCCCCCGGGGCGAATCGGCTGTTCGACGCCGCCATCGACGGCTTCGAAGGAACGCAGGAGACGGTGACTTCCCGCGGGCTGCACGCCTTCAGCTCCTTCAAGCGCCTGGGGACCCGGGACTGGATCCTTTCCGGCAACCTGCCGGTGGCCGAAGCCTTCGCCCCGATCGCCCGCGCCCGCCAAGCCATTTTGCCGACGCTGACGGCGGCCACCCTGCTCACCCTCGCCGCCACCTGGCTGCTCATGCATTTCCTCACCGCGCCGCTGCGGGTTTTCATCGCTCGGCTGCGCGATATGACCCTCGACGAAAAGCAGCGCCTCCCCATCCGGCTGGAAGCTAAAGACGAAATCGGCGTCTTGGCCACCGCCTTCAATGCATTGCTGGAAGAAACGGAGAATCGCAAACGGGCCTTGCAGGACAATCTGCTGTTTCACCAGGCGCTGGTCGACACCCTGCCCATTCCGGTTTATTACATGGATCGGGAAAAATTCTACAGCGGCTGCAACGGCGCGTTTGCCGACCTCTTCGGCCGCAAGAAAGAGGACCTCATCGGCCAACCCGCCGAGGGCGCTTTGAGCCTTTTTTTTCTGCCTGAACATCAGCCGGTCGATGTCGAACTTTTCGGCGAAAAGCGATTGAAAATACATGAGATTTCGCTGCCCGCCGCCAACGGAGCGGCGCGCGAAGCGATGATTTTCCAGGCGCCCTTCAAGGATGGCCGCGGCGAAGAGGCCGGCCAGATCGGCGTCCTGCTCGACATTACCGACCGCAAGCGCAACGAAAGGGCGCTGGACGAGGAGAAGGCCTTTTGCGAGAACCTGTTGGAAAATTCGCCGATTGCCGGGTTTGTCCTCGACCTGGAGCATCGCGTCATGCTCTGGAATCACGCCTGCGCCGAGCTGACCGGCTTTGCCGCCGAGGAGATGATCGGCGCCGGCGATCCCTGGCGAGCCTTCTATCCCGAAGAGCGGCCCTGCCTGGCCGACCTGGTTCTGGATGGGGATGGTGGCGCGAGCGCCCGTGCTCTTTACCCCCAATTGGCGCCGGCGAAACAGTCTGCCGACGGCTTGCAGGCGGAAGAATGGCTGCCCGGTCCGGGGGGAAATGCGCGTTTTCTCATGATGAGCGCCGTACCGATTCGCAATAGTCGGGGGGAAACGGTGGCGGTGATCGAAACCTTGCAGGATCTCAGTTTTCTGAAACAGATGGAGCAGGACCTGCTGCGCTCGCGCGACTTCTACCTGACCATCCTCGAGGAGTTCCCCACCCTGATCTGGCGGGCCGGCCCCGACGGCAAATGCGACTACTTCAATCGGACCTGGCTCGATTTCACCGGCCGCACCATGCAACAGCAACTGGCCGACGGCTGGACCGAAGGAGTGCATCCCGAAGATCGACCGAATTGCCTCGATATTGCTCGCGCATCGTTCCACGCCCGCCGCCCTTTTTCCATGGAATACCGGTTGCGCCGCCATGACGGCGAGTACCGCTGGATGCTCGACATCGGCCGCCCCTTCCACGACCTGAACAACCGGTTCGCCGGCTATCTCGGATCGCTCTTCGATATCACCGACCGGCGCCGGGCGGTGGAAAAATTGCACATTTTCTCCCGCACCACCGAACAGAGTTCCAACGCCATCATCATCACCGACACTGCGGAGCGCATCGAGTACGTCAACCCCGCCTTCAGCCGATTGACCGGCTATGCGCTGGATGAAATCGCCGGACAAACGCCTCGCATTCTGCAATCGGGGCTGACATCGGCGCCGGAATATTACGAAATCAAACAAGCGATCGCCGCCGGCCGCGCCTGGCAAGGCGAATTCTTCAACCGCAAGAAAAACGGCGAATGCTACTGGGCGGCGGCTTCCATTTCGCCCATTCTGAACGAACAGGGGACGATCACCCATCTGGTGTCCATTCAGGAAGACATTTCCGAGCGCAAAGCGACGCGAGAAAGCGCCCATCGCCGGCGCATCCTGCGCGACGGCGCCGCCCAGGCGCTGCACGCCTTTTTGCAGACCAACAGCGTCGAGGAGGTTTCCCGAACCCTGGTGTGGTACTGCACCGAGCTGATGCAGGCCTCCTTCGGCTTTCTCGTCGAAACCAGCGCCGCGCCACGCCTTCTGGCCCTGCTCGGCCCCGGTCTCGACCCGGCCGGACACGCGGATCTGGAGGCGCAGTTGCTGCTGCTGCCTTTCCGCCCCTTCTCGGCCGAAGAACCGGCCTGTCGCGCCTGCGAAAAAAGCACCTGCCCCGAGCTGCCGGCGGACAATGCCCTGCTGCTGTCGCTGCGCCTTTCCGGGCAAACCTTGGCAGTCATCGGCCTGGCCGACAAACCGGGCGGGTTCACCGATCTCGACCGCAGGGACATGGAAGCCTTCGCGCCGACCGCCGCCCTGATTGTGCAAAACATCCGCGCCGAACAGGCCCGGATCCAGTCGGCGGAGGAGTTGCGCCAGGCCCAGAAATTCGAGGCGATCGGCCAGCTGGCCGGCGGCGTGGCGCACGATTTCAACAACCTGCTGACCGTGATCAACGGCTACAGCGCCATGTTGATCCGCTCCCTGGCCGAGAATGAGGAAAGCCGCCGCGATGCCGAAGCCATTCTGTCGGCCGGCCAGAAGGCCGCGGCGCTTACCCGGCAATTGCTGGCTTTCAGCCGCCGGCAGGTGCTGCAACCGGTGGTGCTGGATGTGAACCGGATGATCGAGGATTTCCGCAAAATCATGTTGCGCCTGCTGCGGGAGGATATCGAGGTATCCTGGTCCCTTGCCGACGATCTGGGGCGCATCAAAGCCGACCCCGGACAAATCGAACAAATTCTCATCAACCTGGTGGTCAACGCCCGGGACGCCATGCCGAAGGGAGGGCGTCTGTTCATCACCACCGCCAACGCCTGCTTCGATGGGTGTTGCGCCAAGAACGATTCCGGCTTGCTCAGCGGCCGCCGCACGTTGATTTCCGTGCGCGACACCGGCGTCGGCATGGCGACGGCGGTGCGCGAGCGCATCTTCGACCCCTTTTTCACCACCAAGGGAGTGGGCCGGGGCACGGGGCTGGGGCTTTCGACCGTTTATGGGATTGTCCAACAAAGCGGCGGCTGCATCGACGTCGTCAGCGCGCCGGGCGAGGGAGCGGAGTTTCGCATTTACCTGCCGGTCACCGAGCAGGAATTGCCGCTGGAGCCAAAGGAGGCGGCGGCACTGCCGGCGGCAACGGAAACCGTGTTGCTGGTGGAGGACGAGGAGGCGGTGCTGGCGCTGACGGCCAAGATGCTGAACAACCTGGGGTATACGGTAATCGGCGCCGGCAGACCGAAGGAGGCGCTGCATCTTGCGCATGGCAAGGCCATCGACCTGCTCATTACCGACATGATCATGCCGGAGATGAACGGCCCGGATCTGGCCGATGAACTGCGCCGGCGGATGCCGGGCCTGAAGGTTCTTTTCATGTCCGGCTATGGTGAATTCCACCACCGGCCGCCGGCCGCCGGCAAAGCCGAGGCCTTTCTGCAGAAACCGTTTTCATCGGCGGCCCTGGCGCGCAAAATAGCCGAGGCCATGGCCCGCCGCCCAGCGGACAACGGGCGGGTGGATGATGGCTGCTAGGCGGCAGAGCTGGCGGCAACCGGCGGCATTCCTCACCAGTCCGAGCGGATCTCCCGCTTCACCAGGTAGCCGCGCAGGGCATTCATCTCCTTGAGGCCCAGGTTGAGAAACTGAATTCCCATCCCCATCGGCAGACGCGGCGCCATCTTCTCCTCACCATTCACCCAGGCCACCTTGCCCCGGCAATTGATCTGGCCGCCGCCAGCCGGCAAATCGAAGGCGATTTGCAGAGTCGTATTTTCCGGCAGCGGCCGGTCGGTCTCCAGGAAGATGCCGCCGGCGCTCAGGTTCACCGCGAAATCGGTCAGGATCTCGCCGCCGAATCCGTAACGGACGCGCATCTGCGCTGCCACCCGAAGGGAGAGGAGATTCTCCGTTTCGAGATGATTACGGGTGATCTCCACCATTTTCTGCCGATCGATCGGTTTCAGCAGCAGCGCGTCACAACCGGCCGCTTCGCACCGCTGCCGCCCCTCATCCTGGTGACTGCCGGTCACCATAATCACCGGCGTCCCTTTAAACCGCGGATCGTTTTTGATCCGCCGGCACAGTTCATCGCCATCCATTCCCGGCATATACAGATCGATGAAAATAATGTCGGGCGACTCCCGGGTGATCAGGTCCAGGGCCTGATGCGCATTGACTGCGGCGAGCACGTCGAGATCCTCGCCGGCGAGAATGTCTTTTTCCAGATCCAGAAGCAACTCGGCATCGTCCACCAACAGCGCTTTTTTTCGGGAAATCGTCATGGCGGCATTTCCGGTCGAATCCGTTTGAGGTTGATATTTTGCTGCGCTAATTGCCGTTGCCGTTTCCATGAAGTTCTCCTTTGAATTTAAAAATCCACGCTGTCATCAAATGGTTTTCGGGGTGGCGAGAAAGGCGCGGATTGCGCCGTCCCCGGTCTCCAGCCAGCCGACGATCTGCCCCCGGTCGTTCATGTCGTTCACCAACACCGCGCCCATCCCGAAATTTTCGAGATCGGTGATTTGCCCGTCGCGCCACAGATAGCTGCGGTATCCCTGGAGGGTCGTCGCCCGAATCAGCACCGTTCCATCCTCGGCGATAGCCACCGCAGTGCAGAAAGTTTCTCCAATCTCCTGCGCCAGATCGACCAGAATGCCGGCGCGCCACAGAAAGGCGTGATACTCGCCGCCAGCGGTTGTTCCCCAACCGACTGCCGCGCCGGACCCGTTGAGATCGCGCACATACAAATCGGAACCGCCGAGAGAGCCGAGGTCGGTGAGCGTTCCGTTCTCCAGCAGCAGGGCGCCGACTCCGCCGTCCCGGATTTCCTGGACAATGATCTGCCCGGCGTCGTTGATCTGGCTGGCGTAGCCGTCGATCTGCGTCGCCAAGCCTTGCAGACGGCCGCCGTCTTCGAGGAAAGCCTCGTTTTTCCCTGCCTTACGATGTCCCACCACCTGCCCGGCATCGTTGATCGCATGGGCCCGGCTGAAGGCGGCGTCCGGCGTCAGCCGCAAAGCGCCGCCAGCGTAAAGAAAGGCCGCCGGATTCGCTCCTTCGAACCAGCCGACCACCTGTCCGGAATCATTGAGATCGGCCGCCTGGGCGTTCGCAACCAGCGGCGTCATCCATCCGGAATCCCAGAAAAACGCATGGACGCCGCCGTCCGCTTCCTGGTAATTGCCGGTTATCTGACCGCCATTGTTTACGGCCACCGCCCAGCTTTCGCTGCCGAGAGCGCCGAGAACAGTGATTTGATAGGGAAGATCTTCGCTGGGCAGGGGATAGGAGGCATAGCGGGCGACGGCAGGGCTCGCACCCTGGCCCAAAGCGGCATCGTCGGAGTTGCCATCATTGCCACCGCCACCGCCGCAACCGCCGATCAGCATCGCCAAACAAAGAAGAAAAAGAGTATCGAGAATTCGTCGCATAAGCACCTCCCCTGCGGTGACCCGCGATCAGTGTCACAAGGCCTGGTGCTCTTCCGTAGTGCAGTTGGGGTGCCAACCCAATTTTTTAATCCAACACATTGATCTGGCAAGGTTTTTCGATTTTCAAGGAAAACGGGGAAGTGCGCCGGCGCAACCCTGGTTGCGGCCGGCCACGGCTGCGGCGCGGAATTGCCGACAGCCGGCGGGAATGGGCCGGCTGCA
>Ga0265293_10013779_pt1 | contig 10416 bp, 7 predicted proteins | sample Munlanlewell138R_FD_192505 | JGI IMG/M metagenome (GOLD analysis project Ga0265293, IMG submission 192505) | Leachate microbial communities from a municipal landfill in Southern Ontario, Canada - Leachate well 138R | ecosystem: Engineered > Solid waste > Landfill > Unclassified | place: Canada...
GCCGCGTTGGCGCGCCCGCATGTGGCGATCGTCACCACCGTGGCCCCCGCGCATATGGCAGCCTTCGACAGCCTTGATGCTATCGCCCGCGAAAAGGCCGCGATCTTTGCGGGGCTGGAGCCGGGCGGCGTTGCCATCGTGAATGCCGATCTGGCGGCCAGCCCCCTGTTGGCGGATGTGGCCGCGCGATATGGGGCGCGGATCATCCGCTTTGGCGCGCAGACGGGCGCGGATCACCCGAACCCGGATTTCTGGCTTGCCCGCGTGCAGCTTGCCCGCGATGTGACCGTGGCCGAGGCGCGCCACGGTGATGCGCGGCTGATCTTCAAGCTCAACACCGCCGGGCGGCATTTCGCGCTCAATGCGTTGGCGGCGCTTGCGGCGGTTGATGCCGTGGGCGGCGATGTCGGGCTTGCGCTGTCCGATCTGTCGCGGTGGAGCCCGCCCGCCGGGCGCGGCACGCGCGAAACGCTGGTGATGGATCTGGTCGATGATCATCTGCGCTTTGATCTGATCGATGATGCGTTCAACGCCAATCCGGCCTCGCTTCAGGCGGCGCTCGATGTGCTGGCGGCGGCGGTGCCGCAAAACGGGCTGGGGCGCGTCACCCGGGGCCGCCGGATCGCGATTCTGGGCGATATGCTGGAACTGGGCAGCGCCGAAGCCGAACTGCACGCCGCGATTGCCGATTATCCGGCGATTGGGGTGGTCGATCTGGTCTGTTGCGTCGGCCCCCGGATGCAGGCGCTGCATGATGCCCTGCCCGAAACCCGCCGGGGCGGCTGGTATGCCAGCGCCGATCTGCTGGCGCGCAGGGTCGAGGCGCTGATCGACGCCGGCGATGTCGTGCTGGTCAAAGGATCAAAAGGCTCGCAAGTGTCGCGCGTGGTTGACGCCATCCGCGAATTGGGCCACCCGCTGTCGGATGACGCGCAAGGGATCGACTGATGCTATACTGGCTGACCAACCTCTCTGACGGGGGGGATATCTTCAACCTGTTTCGATATATTACGTTTCGCGCGGGTGCGGCGTTTTTTACCGCGCTGATCTTTGGCTTTATCTTTGGGCGGCCATTGATCGAACTGCTGCGCCGCAGGCAGGGCAAGGGCCAACCGATCCGCGAGGACGGGCCAGAAACCCATCTGGCCAAGGCCGGAACGCCGACGATGGGGGGCTTGTTGATCCTGTCATCGGTGGTGGTATCCACCCTGCTTTGGGCGCGGCTTGACAATGGCTATATCTGGCTGGTGCTGTTCGTGACGCTGGCCTATGGGGCGATCGGCTTTGCCGATGATTATTCCAAGGTCAGCAAGGGCAATGTGAACGGTGTTTCGGCGCGTATCCGGCTGGGGCTGGGGCTGGTGATCGCGCTTGTGGCTGCGATCTGGGCCGCGCAGCTGCATCCCGATGCGCTGACATTTCAACTGGCGGTGCCGGTGTTCAAGAATCTGCTGATCGATCTGGGCTGGGTATTCGTGCCCTTTGGGGTTCTGGTGATCGTGGGCGCGGCCAATGCGGTCAACCTGACCGATGGGCTTGACGGGCTGGCGATCATGCCGGTGATGATCGCGGCGGGCACGCTGGGCGTGATCGCCTATGCCGTGGGGCGCGTGGATTTCACCGAATATCTCGATGTGCATTACGTGCCCGGCACGGGCGAGATCCTGATTTTCTGCGCCGGGTTGATTGGCGGGGGGTTGGGATTCCTGTGGTATAATGCGCCGCCTGCGGCCGTATTCATGGGCGACACCGGCAGCCTTGCGATGGGGGGTGCGCTTGGCGCGATTGCGGTCAGCACCAAACATGAAATCGTGCTGGCCATCGTCGGCGGCCTGTTCGTGGTCGAAGCGCTGAGCGTGATCATTCAGGTGCTTTATTTCAAACGCACCGGCAAACGGGTATTCCTGATGGCGCCGATCCACCATCACTTTGAAAAGCAGGGCTGGGGCGAGGCGCAGATCGTCATCCGCTTCTGGATCATATCGGTGATCCTTGCGTTGATCGGGCTGGCGACGCTGAAACTGCGCTAGGCGCGGTGTTTTCGCAAAGGACGGGTCATGATTGCAGTTCAGGGTTACGGCGGCCAGCGTATCGCCGTTCTGGGGCTGGGGCGCACCGGGCTGGCCACAGCGCAGGCTTTGGCCGAGGGTGGCGCGCTGGCGCTTTGCTGGGATGACAGCCCCGATACCCGCGCGCGGGCCGAGGCCGAGGGGCTGATCTTGCATGATCCGCTGGCGCGCGGCGGCTGGGATGATATCGCGGCGCTGATCGTCAGCCCCGGGATCGCGCATCTTTACCCCGCGCCCCATCCGGTCATCGCCAGCGCCTATGAGGCGGGCATCCCGGTCGATAATGATATCGGGCTGTTTTTCCGATCCTTTGGCGCGTCGGATTGGGCCTATATGGACAGCCCGCCGCGCGTGATCGCGGTGACGGGATCGAATGGCAAATCCACCACGTCGGCGCTGATCCATCACGTGTTGACGGGCGCGGGCGTCACTACCCAGCTTGGCGGCAATATCGGGCGTGCGGTGCTCGATCTCGATCCGCCGGGCGAGGGTGGCGTGATCGTGCTGGAGCTTAGTTCCTATCAGACCGAGCTTGCCCGGGCGCTGACGCCGGATGTCGCGATTTTCACCAATCTGTCGCCTGATCATCTGGATCGCCACGGCGGGCATGGCGGCTATTTCGCGGCCAAGCGGCGGCTTTTTGCCGAGGGCGGCCCTGACCGCGCCATCATCGGTGTGGATGAACCCGAGGGCGTATTCCTTGCCAATCAGATCGTCGAATCGCCAAGCGATACGCGGCTGATCCGTATATCGGTGGCGCGCAAACTGGACGGGCCGGGGTGGAATGTCTTTGCCCGCAAAGGGTTTCTGGCCGAATGGCGCAAGGGGCGGCAGGTAGCATCGCTTGATCTGCGCGATATGCGCGGTCTGCCGGGTAGCCATAACCACCAAAATGCCTGTGCCGCCTATGCGGCCTGCCGCGCCATGGGCCTTGCCCCCAAGATGATCGAGGCCGGATTTGCCAGTTTCACCGGCCTGCCGCATCGCAGCCAGTTCGTGGCGGAATCGGGCGGCGTGACCTTTATCAACGATAGCAAGGCCACGAATACCGACGCCGCGCAAAAGGCGCTGCAGGCCTTTGAACGTATCCGCTGGATCGTGGGCGGGCTGGGCAAGGATGGTGGCATTGCCGCGCTACAGCCGCATCTGGGGCGCGTGGCCAAGGCTTACCTCATCGGCCATTCGGCGCGGGAATTCGCCCTGCAACTTGGCCCGACCGCGCATGAGATCTGCGAGACGATGGAAACCGCCGTCGCCCGCGCCCATGCCGAGGCCGAGGCGGGCGATACCGTGCTTTTGGCCCCGGCCGCGGCCAGTTTCGATCAATATCGCGATTTCGAAAAACGCGGCGAGGATTTTATCGTCCAGGTGCACAAGGTGCTGGGCATTCCATAGGCAGGAAAGCGCGCGGCCCCGCTTTGCGCTGGCGTGATGGTAAATATCTGGTTACACTTTCAGTCAGATCCGGCAAACGGACGATTTCAGGCAGTCAGGCAGTAACATGACAGAAATGGTGTATGGCACGATCCCGGTGCGGGATGGCGAGCCGATTCTTCCCCGCTGGTGGCGGACCATCGATAAATGGTCGCTCGGGTTCGTGTTGCTGTTGTTCGGGGTGGGCATGTTGCTGGGCATGGCCGCATCGCCGCCTTTGGCCGAAAAAAACGGCCTGCCGAAATTCTATTACGTCGAACGGCAATTGTTCTTTGGCGGCATGGCGCTGGTGGTCATGGTGCTGACATCGATGATGTCACCGGTAATGGTGCGCCGACTGGGGGTGCTGGGGTTTCTGGCGGCCTTTGTGGCGCTGGTGTTCCTGCCGTTTTTTGGCACCGATTTCGGCAAGGGCGCGATGCGGTGGTATTCGCTGGGCTTTGCCTCGGTCCAGCCGTCGGAATTTCTCAAGCCGGTATTCATCATCGTCTGCGCCTGGCTGATGGCCGCGGCGCAGGATATCAACGGCCCGCCGGGGCGGCTTTATTCCTTTGCGCTGGCGATTGCGATCGTGGCGATGCTGGCGCTGCAACCCGATTTCGGCCAGGCCAGTCTGGTGCTGTTTGGCTGGGGCGTGATGTATTTCGTGGCTGGCGCGCCGATCTTCTTGCTGCTGGTGCTGGGGGGCATGGTGCTGCTGGTGGGTATGTTTGCCTATAACAGTTCCGAACATTTCGCCCGCCGGATCGACGGGTTTCTCAACCCCGAGGTCGATCCGACCACCCAGTTGGGCTATGCCACCAATGCAATCCGCGAGGGCGGCTTTTTCGGCGTCGGCGTCGGCGAAGGCCAGGTGAAATGGTCGCTGCCCGACGCGCATACCGATTTCATCATTGCTGTCGCGGCCGAGGAATTCGGGCTGGTGCTGGTGGGCTTCATCCTGCTGCTCTTTGCGGCGATCACGCTGCGCGCCTTGCTGCGGCTGGTGCGCGAACGCGATCCGTTCATCCGGCTGGCGGGCACCGGGCTTGCCTGCATGTTTGGGGTGCAGGCGATGATCAATATGGGTGTGGCGGTGCGTTTGTTGCCGGCCAAGGGCATGACGCTGCCTTTTGTCAGCTATGGCGGATCGTCGGTGATTGCCTCGGGGATTGCGGTGGGGATGTTGCTCGCCTTTACCCGCACGCGCCCGCAAGGCGGGATCGGTGATTTCCTGATCAAGCGGGGGCGCTAGGCCATGGGGGGCAGGCGACCGCTGCTGGTGATTGCGGCCGGGGGCACCGGCGGGCATATGTTCCCCGCACAAGCTTTGGCCGAGGTCATGCTGCGCCGGGGCTGGCGCGTGCGCCTGTCTACCGATGCGCGCGGCGCGCGGTTCACCGGCGGCTTTCCCCATGTGGTCGAGGTCGAACAGGTCGCAAGCGCCACATTCGCGCGCGGTGGCCGGCTGGCACGCGCGGCGGTGCCTTTTCGCGTGGCAGGCGGCGTGCTGGCGGCAGGAATGCGGATGCTGCGCGATCGGCCCGATCTGGTGGCCGGTTTTGGCGGCTATCCGACGATTCCGGCCATGTCTGCGGCGATTGCCCTGCGTATCCCGCGGCTGATCCATGAACAAAACGGGCTTTTGGGGCGGGTGAACACGCTGATGGCGCCGCGGGTGGATGCGGTGGCCTGTGGCACATGGCCCACGCAATTGCCCGATGGGGTCGAGGGCACGCCCATCGGTAACCCCGTGCGCAAGGCGGTGTTTGAACGCGCCGCCGCCCCCTATATCCCGCCCGGCGATTATCCGATGTCGATCCTTGTGATGGGCGGATCGCAAGGCGCCAGCATTTTCGCCCAGGTCGTGCCGCAAGCGATTGCGGCCCTGCCCGATGCCCTCCGCAGACATCTGCGCATCAGCCATCAGGCCCGCGAAGAAGATTGCGCCGACGTCGCGGATTTTTACGCCGCCCACGGGATCGATGCCGATGTGTTGCCGTTTTTCAACGATGTCCCCCGCCGGATGAGCGAGGCGCAACTGGTCATCAGCCGCGCGGGCGCATCGTCGATCGCCGATATCAGCGTGATTGGCCGGCCCTCGATCCTGATCCCCTATGCCCATGCGGCGGGTGATCATCAAAGCATCAATGCGCGCAGCCTTGTCGATGCGGATGCCGCGATCTTGATCCCGCAATCGCGGCTGGGCGCGGATGTGCTGGCCGCCCAGATCCTGGCCGTGCTTGCCAACCCGGATGCGGCTGTGCATATGGCGCGTGCGGCGCTGCTTCAGGGCCGCCCAGATGCGGCAAATGCGCTGGCCGATCTGGCCGAAGGGCTTGCCGCGTCTGCCGTTCGCAAAACCCCACCGCCACCAGGAAAGCTGTCTGCATGAATGCCACCAAACTGCCCGTCGAACTTGGCCCCGTTCACTTTGTGGGCATCGGCGGCATCGGTATGTCCGGCATTGCCGAAGTGCTGCTTAACCATGGCTATACCGTGCAGGGCAGCGACCTGAAAACCAGCAAGATCACCGACCGGCTGGCAAGCCTCGGGGCTACGATATTTGAAGGCCAGCGGGCCGAAAATCTTGATCATGCCGATGTGATCGTGATCTCATCCGCGATCAAGCCGGGCAATCCGGAACTCGATGCCGCGCGCGCGCGCGGCCTGCCGGTGGTGCGGCGCGCCGAAATGCTGGGCGAGCTGATGCGGCTGAAATCCAATGTCGCTGTTGCCGGCACCCATGGCAAGACCACGACCACGACGATGGTGGCGCAACTGCTGGATGCGGGCGGGCTTGATCCCACGGTCGTCAATGGCGGGATCATCCATGCCTATGGATCGAACGCGCGCATGGGGCAGGGCGAATGGATGGTGGTCGAGGCGGACGAGTCCGACGGCACATTCAACCGCCTGCCGGCCACGATTGCGGTGGTCACCAATATCGACCCCGAACATATGGAACATTGGGGCAGTTTCGATGCGCTGCGTCAGGGGTTTCTTGATTTCGTGTCGAACATTCCCTTTTATGGGCTGGCGGTTTGCTGCACCGATCACGCCGAGGTTCAGGCCCTTGTGGGCCGGATCACCGATCGGCGCGTGGTGACCTATGGGTTCAACGCGCAGGCCGATGTGCGCGCGGTCAATCTGCGCTATCAAAAGGGGCATGCCTTGTTCGACATCGCCTTGCAGGCCGAAGGTATCGTGATCGAGGGCTGCACCCTGCCGATGCCGGGCGATCATAATGTGTCAAACGCACTGGCAGCCGTGGCTGTGGCGCGCCATCTTGGCATTCGTGCGGATGAAATTCGCAGCGCACTTGCCAGCTTTGGCGGCGTCAATCGCCGGTTCACCAAAGTGGGCGAGGTGGACGGCATCACCATCATCGACGATTACGGCCATCACCCGGTGGAAATCGCCGCCGTGCTGCGCGCCGCGCGTCAGGCCAGCGAAGGCCGCGTGATCGCGGTGCATCAGCCGCATCGCTATTCGCGGCTGCATTCGCTGTTTGATGATTTCTGCGCCTGTTTCAATGAGGCCGATGTCGTCGGCATCGCCGAGGTCTACGGCGCGGGCGAAGATCCGATCCCCGGCGCCTCGCGCGAAGATCTGGTGGCAGGGCTGATCCGGCACGGCCATCGCCATGCGCGGGTGGTGACCAGCGAAGATGATCTGGTCCGGCTGGTGCGCGAACAGGCAAAATCGGGCGATATTGTCGTATGCCTCGGGGCGGGCACCATTTCGGCTTGGGCCAACAACCTGCCCGCGCGATTGACGCACGGCTAGGCATGGCCGGCGCGGGGCTCAGGCGGCGCATCGGGCCGGGGCTGCTGACGGCATATGGCGTTGGCGTCATGCTGGGCGCGGGGATTTATGTGCTGGTAGGCGCGGTGGCGGGTGCTGCCGGGATCTGGGCGCCGCTGTCGTTTTTGCTGGCGGGGCTTGTGGCGGCCCCTTCGGCGCTGTCCTATGCCGAACTGTCCACCCGTTACCCCGAAGCGGCGGGCGAGGCCGCCTATGTCGAAGCCGCGTTCAACCGCCGCTGGCTGATGCTGGCGGTCGGGCTTGCGGTGGCGCTGGCCGGTGCGATTTCGGCGGGCGCGGTGCTGGTGGGCGGCGCGGGCTATCTGGGGGTGTTGATCGACATGCCCGGCTGGCTGGCCGTGCTGGTGCTGGGTATCCCGACGATCATCATTGCCCTGATTGGCGTGCTCGAAAGCCTGCGCTTTGCGGCGCTTTTGACCGCGATCGAGGTTCTGGGCCTTGTGCTGGTGATCTGGGCGGGGGGCATGGCCACGGATCTGAGCCCCGATTGGATCGCGGCACCGCCGCCCGTCTGGGCAGGGGTCGCGCTGGGGGCGACGCTGGCATTTTTTGCCTTTATCGGCTTTGAAGATATCGTGAACATGGCCGAAGAAGTGCGCAATCCGTCGCGCGATCTGCCGATTGCGATCATCGCCTCGTTGTTGATCACAACGGTGCTTTACGGGCTGGTGGCCTGGGCGGCGCTGCGCGCGGTGCCAGTTGCGGCGCTGGCGGCGTCAAACCAGCCGCTGGCGTTGGTATGGGAAAGCGCGACCGGGCGTTCGGCGGGCATCCTGTCGCTGATTGCGGTGGTGGCGGCGCTGAACGGCGTGCTGGGGCTGATGATCATGGCCACAAGGGTGCTGTTCGGGCTGGGCCGGCGGGGCGGTGTGCTGGCGGTATTTCATGCCGCGCATCCGCGCTTTGGCACGCCGGTGCTGGCCACGCTTTTGGTGGGGGCGGGGATCATCATCGCGGCGCTGACCCTGCCGCTCGCGGCGCTTGCGGAACTGACATCGATGATCCTGCTGGTCGTTTTTGCGCTGATCAATGCGTCGCTGATCGTGCTGCGGGCCCGGGGGGGCACAAAGGCCGGTTTTCAGGTTTGGGGAATTGTGCCGTGGTTCGGGCTTGTCGGATCGATCGCGGCCTTTGTCGCGGCGCTGGTGCAGTAACGGATTTGCGCGCGCCTGCGCCCTTGGGTAAGAGGGGGCGATGATCAAGATGATGAGGGCCTGAATGGAATTTCCCGCAGTCCGGGGCGTGTTGACGCCCGACCGGCCGCTTGCCGATCTGACATGGCTGCGCGTGGGTGGCCCGGCCGACTGGCTGTTTCAACCGGCCGATGCCGATGATCTGGCGCAGTTTCTGGCCGGGCTTGATCCCGACGTGGCGGTGTTTCCCATGGGCGTGGGGTCGAATCTGATCGTGCGCGACGGGGGCTTGCGCGGGGTCGTGATCCGGCTGGGGCGCGGGTTCAATCAAATCGACATCACGCCGGGCGGGCATATCCGCGCCGGGGCTGCGGCGCTGGATGCGCATGTGGCGCGGCGCGCGGCCGAAGCGGGGCTGGATCTGACATTTTTGCGCACGATTCCGGGCAGTATCGGCGGCGCGGTGCGGATGAATGCGGGCTGTTACGGCAGCTATATCGCCGATCACCTGATCGAGGCCGAGGTAATGGCCCGTGATGGCACCCGCATGACATTGACGCCCGATGCGCTGGAATTTGCCTATCGTCACAGTGCCCTGCCGGCGGGCTGGGTGATCCTGTCGGCGCTTTTTGCGGCGGATGCCGGCGCGCCCGATGATCTGGCCGCGAAGATGGCGGATCAGCTTGCGCGCCGCGATGCCTCGCAGCCGGTCAAGGAACGCAGCGCTGGCAGCACGTTTCGCAATCCTGCCGGGTTTTCCAGCACCGGGCGGGCCGATGATGTGCATGATCTCAAGGCATGGTCGCTGATCGATGCGGCCGGGCTGCGCGGCGCGCGCCGGGGCGGCGCACAGATGAGCGAGAAACACCCCAACTTTTTGATCAATACCGGCGGGGCAAGTGCCGCCGATCTGGAATGTCTGGGCGAGGATGTGCGAAAAAAGGTTTTTCAAACCAGCCACATCACGTTAGAGTGGGAAATCATGCGTATCGGCGAACCGGCCCCCGATTGTGGCCCGCTTGACGATGCGGATGCAAACGCCCGCAAAGGGCAATAATAACCCCCAAAATCGGGGAATAACGGCCAAAAGGCCGGGTGAGGCAAAAGTGGGACTGTCGAGCGGGGCATTTCCCAAGGTTGCGGTGGTGATGGGCGGCCCTTCGGTTGAACGCGAGGTGTCGCTGTCGTCCGGGCGCGAATGCGCTGCCGCGCTGCGGGCAGAGGGATTCGATGTGGTCGCGATCGATGCGGGGCCGGATCTGGCGGATCGTCTGACGGACGCCGCGCCCGATGTCGTGTTCAATGCGTTGCATGGCCGCTGGGGCGAAGATGGCTGCGTGCAGGGCCTGCTGGAATGGCTGCGCCTGCCCTATACCCATTCCGGGGTGCTCGCCTCGGCGCTGGCGATGGACAAGCAACGATCCAAGGCCGTGTTTCGCGCGGCGGGCCTGCCGGTGGTCGAAAGCCATCTGGTGCCGCGCACGGATGCAAGCGCGCGCCATGTGATGGCGCCGCCTTATGTGATCAAACCGAATAACGAGGGCTCATCCGTCGGCATCTATATCGTGCCTGCGGGGGCGAACAGCCCGCCTGCACTGCCCGAAGCCATGCCCGACACGGTGATGATTGAGTCCTTTGCCCCGGGGCGCGAGCTGACCACCACGGTCGTGGGCGACCGCGCGCTGAGCGTGACGGATATCCTGACCGATGGCTGGTATGATTATGATGCCAAATACCAGCCCGGCGGTTCGCGCCATGTGGTGCCCGCCGATATTCCTGCCCCGGTTTTCGCGGCCTGTATGGATTATGCGCTGCGCGCGCATCAGGTGCTGGGTTGCCGCGGGGTCAGCCGCACGGATTTTCGCTGGGACGAGGCACGCGGCCTTGATGGGTTGATCGTGCTGGAAACCAACACGCAGCCGGGGATGACGCCCACATCGCTTACCCCCGAACAGGCGCGCGCGACGGGCATG
>Ga0265293_10013780_pt1 | contig 10413 bp, 10 predicted proteins | sample Munlanlewell138R_FD_192505 | JGI IMG/M metagenome (GOLD analysis project Ga0265293, IMG submission 192505) | Leachate microbial communities from a municipal landfill in Southern Ontario, Canada - Leachate well 138R | ecosystem: Engineered > Solid waste > Landfill > Unclassified | place: Canada...
TCCAATTTTCATTTCAAAACGCCGGAAATTTACAAAATCCGCGGAACTTACCAACCTCGGTCTTAAAAAACGGTATGTAAACAGGGGAATTATTTAATACTGACCAGAATAGCCAGAAGCATCGAATTCAGTTTTTCAGCCGGTTCGTCGGCGCGTGACAAGAGGACGATCGGCACACGGGCGCCGATAACCACACCGCCAACCTTAGCATTCGCCAGGAACATCAGAGATTTAAGCAAGGAATTACCGCAGGTTAAACCTGGTACCAGGATAACATCGGTATCGCCGGCAATCCGGCTGGTTAAGGCTTTACGCTGAGCGGCGCGGGCTGAAAGCGCCACGTCGGTGGCAATAGGCCCTTCTACAATCACCGACCCGAATTCGCCCCGTTCGGCCATTTCCTGCAGGGCGCGGGCATCGACCGTTTCCGGTATTTTCGGATTGACTTTTTCAATTGGGCAAAGGACTGCGATTTTCGGTTGAGTAATTTCCAATTTATCGGCAACCCCAATAGCATTGCGAAGAATAGCCTTTTTGGTCTCGAGATCAGGGGCGATGTTAATTCCACCGTCTGTGATCATCAGCAATTTATGATATGATGCGATTTCGGCGACGGCTACATGGCTAAGCACTTTGCCGGTTCGTAAACCATTTTCCCTATCCAGCACGGCTTTCATCAGAACCGGGGTTGAGGTATGACCTTTCATCAGGATTTCGGCTTTGCCTAAACGCACTTGTTCTACCGCCCGGGCGGCCGCTTCTTCTTCACCAAATGCCGCTACTATTTCCTTGTCCTTAATCGGATAACCAATCTGCTCCGCATAAAGCCGGATTTTATCCGGCTCACCGGTCAGAAGCACTTTGGCGACTTCGTTTTCTGCCAGAACCTTGGCGGCTTCTAAAGCGCTTTTATCTTCCGCGAGGGCGATGGAAACCGTACATTTCCTGGCATTAGCTTTTACCGCCTCGAATATTTCAGAATATGTACGTAACATAAAATCGCCCCGCTCTAAACATTTTCATAAATCAAGATTTTTTCGAGACCATCCAGCGCTCGCCAGCCGCCTTCGGCCATCGCTTCAAGTTCATTTTCGCCGGGGAATACCATCAGCGGCGCAATAAATTCGACTTTGGCGCGGATCATTTCGACAGTTTCGGCGCCGCGTGCCAGTCCGCCGGTCACGATGATCCGATCAACCTTGCCGTTCAACACGGTCGCCATCGCGCCGATTTCCTTACTGACCTGATAAATCATCGCGCGATAGACCAGTTCGGCATTTTTATCGCCGGTAAGAATCCGGCGGCAGACTTCACGCGCATCATTCGTGCCAAGATAGGCGACTAAGCCGCTTTTCTTGGTCAGCTTACATTTCAGTTCGGTTTTGGAGTACTGACCGGAGTAGGCCAGGTTCAACAGACCTTCCAACGGCAAAGCTCCGGCCCGTTCCGGCGAAAAGGGTCCCATCCCCAGCAAAGCATTATTACAATCAATTAACTTACCGCCTCGCACTGCGGCGACGCTTATCCCACCTCCCAGATGAGCCACGACAAAATTAACCTCCGAAGCGGGACGGCCTAATTGCATAGTAGCTTTTCTGACACAAGCCCGTATGTTCAAAGCATGCAGGCGGCTGTATCGTTCAATTTCCGGCAATCCTGATAGGCGCGCTTCGGGAATCATTTCATCGACTGTCACCGGATCGATCACGAAAGCCGGAACCTGATAGTCGCAAGCGATCTGAGCCGCGATCGGGGCGCCCATATTGCTGGCATGCGAAGCATATTTACAGCCGATGGCATCTTCTATCATACCCGGAGTAATTTTATAAACACCGCCCTGCAGGGGTTTGATCAGGCCACCCCGACCGATCACCGCCATCAACCGGCAATCGTCAAGCCAGGATTTAAACGTACTATTTATGATTTCAATGCGCAGAGGTAATTGTTCGGCAATCGAGGCTATCTGGCTGATAGGAGTGCCGGCGTGATCGATATTTTCAACCTTGAGCATTCCCTTTCGATCAAACAACCCGATCTTGGTGGACGTTGAACCCGGATTAATTACTAACACCGTCTCCTTCATTTTGCACCTCTATTTATCCTGCTCATATTTTGACCGGTAGGTTCCGGCTAACATAAACAGAGACAAATATAATGCCACACTAAACTTTATCGTCATAAAATCAGTTGTGTTTATGGTTTATTAAAAACCAATATTTTATTATTTCTTGGAAATGGCTAGTGACTTTTTCCCATAATAAGAAAATTGTCAGGAGACTGGATTTCCGAAATCCTCTTTCGTAAATAGCTTTATTCACTTAAATTCTGTCCGTAATGAATCAGAACGTTTATTTCATTTCCGATGTTCATCTGCACCTTTATGACAGTCCGGATGAGAAGGTTAAGCGTGAACGTTTGTTTGAATTCCTGGCGGAAGTGCGCCGTAACAAGGGCGCTCTCTATATTCTGGGCGATCTGTTTGATTTCTGGTTCGAATATCGTACTGTAATTCCCGGCTTCTATTTGCCGGTACTTTGCCAATTGCGCGAAACAGTCAGGGCGGGTTGCGAACTCCATTTTCTGGGCGGCAATCACGATTACTGGGTTGGAAGTTTTTTTGCCAACACTCTGGGTATTACGGTTCATTATAACCCGATTGATATTTTAATCAGCGGTCATCGCTTTCATCTGACGCATGGCGATGGAATTCTGCGCAGTGATCGTGGTTATCGTCTGATGCGCTATTTTTTCCGCAATCCTTTATGCATTCGTCTGTTCGGTTTGCTTCATCCGGATTTAGCTTACCGTTTGGGCGCTAAAATCTCCGGAAAAAGCCGGCGTTTGACCCAGCGCAGTTCGTCTTTGGAAGCATCGGATCGTCAGGAGATTATTGCCTACGGTCTGACCCAGCTTGCCGCCGGCGCCGAATTCGTTATCACCGGTCATTTTCACCTGCCAACCGAATTCCGCACTGAAATGGGAACCATATTTAATCTGGGTGATTGGATGAAGTATTTTAGCTTCGCCTACTTTAACGGTCAGAATATGCAACTGTGCTACTGGCCGCAAAATCGTTCCGACCAAGAATAAGAAAAAGTATAGTTTTTTGCTTGACTTAATATCAAAGATGTTCTAAAATCAGTCGGCACAAATGAAAAACGGAAGAAACACATGAAAACAAAAAATATTCTTATCATGCTGATTCTTGGCGGACTGATGTCCTGCGCCTCCAAGATGGCGACCGTCGACCCCAAAGACATTGAAAAATTGCGGGTCGATTATAACCGTGGTAAGGTTGAATCCATCTATGATTTAATCGCTATCTACAAGGATCCTTACCAGCCAATCGAAACCCGCATCGCCGCTCTGCAGGCTCTTGCTCAGACTCAACATCCCGACGCCATTAAAATCATGCATGATTTCATGAATCAGTCGGTCGGCCTGAATTATGCTTTGCTTAATGCAACCGCTACCGCCCTGATGGATCATGCAACTCCTGAAAACGTCGCGGCTATGGTTACCGGAATTGTCGCCGCTCAGAAAAAATATGTCGAATTCCGCACCGCGGTTATGCAAAAAATGCAAACTCTGGATGCCACTCTCCAGATTGAACAACTGCTCAGCCTTTACCAATCCGAAAAAGAAAATTATGTCCAGATGCAGGAATCACTAACCAAATTACTAGGCTCAATTCCGGACGACCGCGTCGTCCCGATTCTTATCAGTGTGGCCAAGGACGATAATGTCAAAGTCTCCATTCGTTCACTGGCTCTTGAAATACTCGGCAAAAAAAGCCACCCGATGATTACCGAAACATTCGTTGAAATGCTCGGCGATCCCCAACAGCAGTTGGTCCTGCGCGATTTCGCTATTAAAGCTGTCGAAGATGTCAAGGAGTCCCGCGTTATTCTGGCTTTATTGGAAACATTTAACCAGAGTCGCGATGAATATCTTGCATTGGTCGATGTCCTGGCAAAAGCCCTGGGTGATTATTCCGATCCGGCAGTGGCGCCAGCCCTGGTCGAAATCGGTAAAAATCCCGAATTCCCTCTGGCCACCCGCAGAAAAGCTCTGGAGGCTCTCGTCAAATTCAAAGACCTGGAGACTTTTCAACAACTTCTGCCGATGATGGAAGAGCCTGAGGGTTATATCCTGTTCGATGAAATGACCCGCATCGCCGCCGAAATCGGCGACCCGGTTGCTTTCTACCAGCTCCGCCAGGCGGCTCTCAAAGCTCAAGTGAAAGCGCAGGTGAACCAATGAAATCAAATAAAATATTCCTCACAGCACTATTAATTGCCGTAATGGCCGGCCTGTCCTTCGCCCAAAAAGCGACCAAGACCAAAACCACTACGACCGCCCAGAAATTTTTTGACACTGATAAAAGCATAGAAGAATTACGCAAAGAACTCGCCGTTTTACGTCAACAAATCCGCGATATTGAACTGCGTACATCCACTCCGGTAATTCGCAAGGAAATCAATAAACTCGTCCCGGTTCCGGATATTACCCATGAAATTATCCTGAAAAATGGCACAGTAGTTAAAGGCAAGATAATTCACGAAGATATCGATAAAATCATTGTCCAAACCAATATTGGCCAGCTGACCATTTTTAAAGCTGACGTGCGCATTTCGCGGGAAGCCGAAAAGCCACACGCGAAGTGTGTGCTCGACGGACCGATCACGACTAAAATCTTTGATGACAAGACCATTTACACCGGAAAAATTAAAAACGAGGGGGCGCGCCGGGCTGATTTTCCTCAGATCAGATTACAGCTTTTCGACGATGCTACCCGGTTGGTTGCCGGCGACTCGGTCATAATTGCCGGTACTTACCACATGTTTTTAAGCGGAGTCCAGACCGACGCCACCATTGAACCCGGGCAGTCCTTCAGCTTCGAACTCACTATCTCATATCCGGCCAAATCCAAGGTCAGCTACTATATACCAAAAATCACCTGGGAAGAGTTTGAATGAAAAACGCCGGACTGTTATTAAACAAATACGCTTCTTGAGATTAATCCTATTAACAAGGATTTCTTAATATACTAATTACTGGCTTTTTGGGCTGGCCAGGCATTTATAAAAAAATGAACAAAAAAAATGAATGGTGCCCATTCTAATTGATGAATAATAATAAAATCGACTCTCCCGAAAAACAAACGACCGACTTTTTGAAGGATGAAATATTCCCGCTGGCGAATATGATCCCCGGAATCGTTCATAATATCAGTAATCCATTGACAATTATTAAGATTCGCAGTCAGATCCTGCAAAATAAAATGCCGGATTCACCGATCTTCCCCGCCTTGCTCGACAATATCAACAAAATTGAAAATATCCTGGGCAATCTGGCGGAGAGAATCAGCAATCTCGGCAATAATGAGGTTCGCCCGATCAATTTAAAAAATCTGATTAAAAATGAACTCCAATTTCTCGAAGCAGATATGAATTTCAAACATAAGGTCACAAAGAAAATCGACCTGCAGGAGAGTCAGCCTTATATATTGGCTGTCTATCGGCATCTTTCAGATGGTTTGCTGGCCGCCTTAGCCGCGCTCATTAGAATGATGGACTCAAGTGATGAGCGCATCTTGGGAATCAGTGTTTTCGCGCAGGCTGATCTGATTACCCTGACCCTGACCGCTACGGTCAACGGTTTATCGGCTGAGGAAGTTCGTTTATTTGCCCGACTTAGCCAATTTCAGGATGCGGTTACCGCCTTGTCTAACAGACCATCGGCCAGCCCGGAATTACAATTACTGATCCGATCCTTTTATAGCTTTAAGCCATATATAACTGATTATTCTCCTTCAATTGCAGGAGATAATTTGTTTAAATGTACGATTACCTTTCCACTGGAAAAGTAAAAGCCGTGCCTAATAACAAAAAAAGAATAATGGTCGTTGATGATGACCGCTATATCTGTTCCACTCTGGTCGAATTGTTCCAAAACGACGGTTTCGAAATGGATATCGCCTACACCGGAACGGAAGCCGTTGACAAATTCAGTAATAGTAATTTCGATCTGGTTTTACTTGATATTAACCTACCCAAAATGACCGGCCTCGAGGTATTACGTGAAATCCGGCGTCTCGAACCGGATGTGGCGGTAATTATGGCCACCGCCAAGGCTGACGTAGCAACGATCGTTGAGTCTATCAAAGCCGGCGCCGAAAATTACATCACCAAACCCTACCACGATTTTGCATCTCTGCGGGCGATTGTCCAAAAAGCTTTGGAAAACAAGGCGGTCCGTGATGAAAACCGTTACCTGCGTAGCCGAATGGATTTTAAATCCCGGATCAACAATATCATCGGTCGTAGTCCAAAAATGCTTGAGCTCTACAAGATGATCGAGAAAATCGCACCGCTTGACACAACGGTGCTGTTGGCCGGCGAGACCGGCACAGGAAAAGAACTGCTGGCTCAGGCTATTCATCATTTAAGCCGGCGCTCCAACAATCGTTTTATCAGCATCAATTGCGGCGGTATTCCCGAAACATTATTAGAGTCGACCCTTTTCGGCTATGAAAAAGGCGCCTTTACCGGCGCTTATAAACGCACTCGAGGTGTATTCGAAGAAGCCGACGGCGGAACTCTCTTTCTGGACGAAATTGGTGAGACCAGCCCGGCCTTGCAGGTTCGTTTGCTAAGGGTTTTACAGAGTCGCACTTTTCAGCGTGTCGGCGGAACGGAAACGCTACGCTCCGATGTCCGCTTTATATCCGCTACAAATAAGGATTTATTGGAAGAAATCAAACAAAAGAACTTTCGCGAAGATCTTTATTATCGGATTAATGTCATTTCTCTTTTTATTCCAAGTCTTAAGGAGCGGATTGACGATTTACCCTTACTGGTTCAGCATTTTGTCCATAAATATGCCGTGCAACACGAAAAGCCTGTCACCGGAATCGATCCCGCCTTGCAACTAATTTTGGCGCGCTATGCCTGGCCGGGCAACGTCCGCGAACTTGAGAATGTGATTGAGCGGGCAGTCGTATTGTGTGAAAATGAAACCATCAAAGCCGTCGATTTACCGGATTATATCTCGACTTCGCCCGGTATTACCTTAAATCCAGCGACCGATATTACCAACTACCATACCGCCAAACAGGCTTTTGAAAAAACCTTTCTTTCAAATATTCTTGAAAAACACAACTGGAACATCAGCCGGGTCGCCGCCGCGATCGGAATCCCCCGCCAGAACCTTTATCTTAAAATAAAAAAACACCGCCTAAAACGATAGTAACAATATTACGCCACTGTCGCACTAATATGACACTATAGCCTGAAACAGGTATTATATAAGACTTAAATGTGTCGTTAATTGGTGACACGTGTTTCTTTTCCACTGATTTTCTTTCTGTCATCATAATTACTTCAATATTAATCATTTAGCGCTTATTATGCGGAGTTGGTATGTCATTTGCTGTATTAATCCGGGGCATTATGATAATTAGTAATAAGATATTAAATCCTCAGGGTAATGACGCATCAGCGCCACCGCTAATTCATTCAACAAAATTATCCGCGGACGATTGTGACCAACAGCAGGTAAGAATTGAGCGATACGTTGCTAGCGAGAATATCCCTAAGATAGAAATTACAGACCTTGGTTTTGTTGAACCTAATATTATCTCATCCATACCAGAAGAATACGCGCGCCGCTTTGCTATGTTGGCGTTCAATCTGAAGAACGGCCGTTTATGCGTTGCTATGGCGAATCCTTTCGATGTCGTAGCGCGCGAGACTATCTCTTTAAAAGTTAGCAAACTATTCGACATATACTACGCACCGCGCAAAGCCATCCTAAACGCTATTGAAAAATACTATTCACAGCGCGCTAATTTCGAAGAAAGCCTGCGAGAGCTGGTCGATTTCGAGATCGAGCCGAACAATGAAATCGAGGAATCCGACACCGACCTGCTTCGCATTCAGGCCGCGGACGCGCCGGCCATCAAATTCGTTAATTTAATGCTTCTCCAGGGCATTCAGGATCGCGCTTCAGACATTCACATTGAGCCACAGGAAAAAGAGCTCAAAGTGCGTTTTCGAGTCGATGGAATTCTGCGCGAAATTACTCCACCCCCCAAAAAAATGCAGGCGGGCATTATTTCCCGTATCAAGATTCTGGGCGGACTGGACATCGCTGAACGACGCGTTCCTCAGGATGGTCGCACCAAAATAAAGATAATGGGGCGCCAAATTGATATCCGGATTTCCACCCTGCCGATTATTTACGGTGAAAAAATAGTCATGCGCATTCTTGACAAAGGCAGTGTTTCTCTCAACATCGATGACATTGGCTTTGAACCCGCCCTCATGAAAAAGTTCAAAGAAATTCTCACCCAGGCTCATGGCATGGTGTTGGTAACCGGTCCGACCGGTAGCGGTAAAACCACCACACTCTATTCATCCCTGAACTTTGTTAATTCACCGGAAAAAAATATCATTACGGTTGAAGATCCGGTCGAATATCGCTTAAAGGGCATAAACCAAATTCAGGCCAGGCCGCAGGTCGGACTGACTTTTGCCGCCGGACTGCGCTCGATTCTGAGACAAGATCCGGACATTGTCATGGTAGGCGAAATTCGCGACTCGGAAACCGCCGAAATAGCCGTAAAGGCCGCTCTGACCGGCCATCTGGTTCTATCGACCCTTCATACCAACGACGCCGCCTCTACAATCATTCGCCTACTAAATATGGGAATCGATAAGTACCTGATCTGTTCTTCGGTATCGGTAATTATTGCTCAGCGACTGGCGCGTCGGATATGCTTGCACTGCAAAGAAAAGCATAAACCAGAAGAAGAGTATCTACAGCGCTTAAATTCTTTAAACGTTAATCCTGATAAAATCAACTTTTATCGCGGTCGCGGATGTGAATATTGTAGCGGTTCGGGTCTTTGGGGGCGAATTGCCATCTATGAATTTTTCCTTCTGACCCGCGAAATCAAAGACCTGATCATCCGGGACGCTTCGGAACAGGATCTGAAGCAAGCCGGTATGGAACTGGGTATGGAGTCGCTCCTGCAAAACGGTTTGAAAAAAGTCAACGAAGGTCTGACAACTGTCAGTGAAATAATGCGAATTATCTGATGGCTACCTTCAACTATATCGCTATTCATCCCAGCGGGAAAAAAATCCACGGCACAACCGAATCTGAAAGCTCATTCGCGCTCGTAAACCAGATGCGTCAGATGGGAATTACGGTCATATCGGTCGAACAGGGCAAAAGAGCAAAATCCGAATTAAGTATCTGGAAGCGTTCAATTGGCGGCGGCCAAAAAATAAAAACCGAAATGCTGGTGGTGTTCTTCCGGCAACTTGCAACAATGGTCGAGGCGGGAGTTCAGCTGGTCGACAGCCTGGCTCTTCTGTCCGAGCAGACTGAAAATGTAACCTTTAGAGACATTATAAAAAAAATTAAAAATCAGATCGAAGGCGGCGGCAATTTCTCCTTCGCCTTGTCACAATATCCTAAAATATTTCCCAACCTGACCGTGGCTATGGTTAAAGTAGCTGAAATGGGCGGAAATCTGGGAGGAATTCTGGAACAATTAGCTATCTATATCGAGGATAAGGATAAAATCGACAAGAAAATTAAATCGGCTTCTTCCTATCCGCGATTTATCATGATTTTTTTCCTGATCGTGGTGGCGGCGGTGGTTTTTGTACTGGTGCCTAAGTTTAAAGATATTTTTGAGGGATTCGGCGCTCAATTACCGGGACCGACCCGGGTCATTCTGGCTTTCAGCAATTTTATGCGCAACAATCTGCCTGCCGAAATAATCATTTTCACCGGTATTTTCATCGGTATCAAATTGTTACTAAAAAGTACAACCGGCCGGCGGCTTTATCATAATTATATACTCAAATTGCCGATTGCGGGAAAGATTATCCTCAAATCGATCCTGGCGCGATTCAATAAAACCCTGGGCACCCTGGTGACCAGCGGCGTTGGATTAGTTGATGCTCTGACGGTTGCCGGCGAAACCGCTAACAATGTTATAATTCAGGAAATGATTGAGGATGTTAAATTAAATGTGACCGGCGGCGGCTCGTTAGCCCAATCGCTTGAAAGGCATCCGATCTTTCCGCCCATGATGGTTAAGATGATTGCCGTCGGAGAAGAATCCGGCGCGCTGGAATCAATGTTGAATAAAGTGTCTCAATTTTATGAACGTCAGCTCAATGCGACGATCGATGGGCTGACGGCTATTATCGAACCGGTCCTGATGATCGGGCTGGGGGTTTTGGCTCTGTTTGTAGTGCTAGCTCTGTATCTCCCAATCTTCCAAATGTCGGGAGCAATCAGTGGCTAAAGAAAACAACAATAAACCTCTTCCGGAAATACCGAGTCCGGAAGACCTAACAAAGGAGGTAGTAAAATGAAAAGGTTCCTTGG
>Ga0265293_10013781_pt1 | contig 10413 bp, 4 predicted proteins | sample Munlanlewell138R_FD_192505 | JGI IMG/M metagenome (GOLD analysis project Ga0265293, IMG submission 192505) | Leachate microbial communities from a municipal landfill in Southern Ontario, Canada - Leachate well 138R | ecosystem: Engineered > Solid waste > Landfill > Unclassified | place: Canada...
GATTAATCTCGAAGTACAGGACAAACGACAGCAGCCGCATGCTCAGCTGCAGGCATTGTTGTTTGTTGCTTCCGACGGCAGCCGTGAAATCTTGCCATTGGAAGCCGTAAAAGACAATATATTGGAATTGCCTGCCGACAAAAAAGGCGAGCTCATTGCACTTTTCTGTGGTAAAACCCTGCAACAGGTCAAGCGTTCGGCACCCGGGGGAGAAGGCCTGGTGATGAATCATCTTTCGAAAGAAGCCCTCGGTCATTATCTGAAGAAGTTTGACCGGGCCTTTGAACAATCTGATGCCTCCTGGCCCAATGCTTTCTTTAACGACTCTTACGAAGTGTATGGAGCCGACTGGTCGGAGCAATTGCTGGAGGAATTCCGGCAACGCAGAGCCTACGACCTACGGCTTTATCTCCCGGAATTACTGGGCGAGGGCGATCCGGAAATTATAGCCAGAGTGGTCTGCGACTACAGAGAGACAATAGCAGAGATGTTGCTGGATAATTTCACTGTTCCCTGGACCGAATGGGCGCACGCCCGTGGTTCTAAAACCCGCAACCAGGCCCATGGCTCGCCGGGCAATCTGCTCGATCTCTATGCGGCCATGGACATTCCCGAATGCGAGTCTTTCGGCTGTACCAACTTTGACCTGCCCAATCTGCGTGTAGACGAAGATATCCGTCGTAACGACGGCAATCCGGCTACCCTCAAGTACGCTTCTTCGGCTGCCCATGTCAGTGGAAAAAACTTTACATCATCCGAAAGTATGACCTGGCTGACCGAGCATTTCAGAACTTCGCTGGCCCTGATCAAGCCGGAAATGGACCAATTGTTTCTGAATGGTGTCAACCGGGTTTATTATCACGGCACGCCCTATACCCCCAAAGAGGCCGCCTGGCCGGGCTGGCTGTTTTATGCCTCCATACTGGTGAATCCCAACAATACGATTTTCAGGGATATGCCTGCCCTGAACGATTACATAGCCAGAGTTCAGTCTTTTATGCAAAGTGGCAAGCCTGATAACGAACTCTTGTTGTATTTGCCCATTTACGATATTTGGCAAAACTACCGTAAGTCAAACTACCTGACCTTCGTTATTCACAGTATGGCAGACAAACTGCCCCAATTCGACGGCCTGGTATTGGAACTGCGAGAAGCCGGTTACGATATGGATTATATTTCCGACAAGCAATTGTCAGAGACTAAATTTGCAGATGGTTTATTGCAAACTCCCGGTGCAGAATACAAGGCTATCATGGTGCCGCATTGTCGGGTAATGCCTCCCGAAACGCTGCAGCATTTGCTTCGACTGGCCCGCCAGGGTGCTCGTGTGATGTTTTTGGGTAGTGTACCTCAGGAAGTGCCTGGTTTGCACAAGGCTGCAGAAAGACGCGATCAGCTCCGGCAGCTCTGGCAGGAGACTGGCCTCAAAACAGACTTGCATTCGCAACAATCTGTCTCATACGGCCAGGGTACACTGACTGTGGCTCCCGACCTGGCACAACTGATGAAAACCTCCGGTATTGAACCTGAAGAAATGAAATCTGTTCAGGGACTGGATTATATCAGACGTCGTTACGATGACGGTTATGTTTATTTTGTGGCTATGCAGCACAATCGATCGGTGGATGCCTGGGTGCCTTTGGCTAAACCAGCCTCTTCGGTGATGTTTTTTGATCCCCTGAGCGGCCAAAAAGCCCCGGCTCCCATGAGCAGAAATGAAGAAAATCAAAACCTGGTGTATCTGCAAATCAAACCCGGGCAATCGCTGATTATTCGAACTTTTGATCAGGGCAACTTATCGGGTGATACTTATCCGGTTTTCGAACCAGGCAACGTTAGCTACGGTTGTCGAAAAGAGCAAAGAAACCAGGAAGCCCTGCCTTTGTCGGGCAACTGGACTTTTGAATTCAGCGAAGGTCAGCCCCACATTCCGGGACAATTCAAAATGAAAGGCCAGCCTCGGCCCTGGACAGAACTGCAAGTGGAAGGCGCCGATGCTTATGCCGGTACCGGAGTGTACAAACTCGAATTTAAATTACCCAAAGTACAAGCCGACGACTGGCTGCTTGATTTCGGATTTTTGGCCGAAACTGCCCGGATCCGCATAAACGGAAAAGATGCCGGTCTGGTGTGGTCTGTGCCTTACGAAATCAGGCTGGGCGATTATTTATTGCCCGGTAAGAAAAACAGCATAGAAATTGCCGTAACCAATTTGCCGGCTAACCGTATTGCGGATTACGACCGGCGAGGCATTAAATGGCGTATCTTCAAGGATATCAATATAGTGAGTGTTTTCTACAAACCCATCACATTTGATGTCTGGCCTGTGCTGCCTTCAGGATTAACGCAAGCCCCCCGATTGATTCCATTAATTCATATAAAATAGTCTTATCTTTGTCAAGATGCAATTATTGTTTAATTCATTTAATAATTCTTTTATGAAAAAACTTTTTATAATAGCGGCTCTTGCGTTCTTCATTTCTGGATTGCAAGCCCAAAATAATCCTGTTGAATGGAGAGTTCAAACCAACAGGACAGTCACCGACATCAATCCCGATATGTACGGTATTTTCTTCGAAGACATCAACTTTGGTGCAGACGGAGGTTTGTATGCCGAGTTGATCAAAAACCGTTCGTTTGAATTCCCGCAAAACCTTATGGCTTGGAAGACCTTTGGTAAAGTGGAATTACGGACCATTGAAGCTCCTTTCGAGCGTAATCCTCATTATGTACGTTTGTCTCCCTCAGGACATGCCCACAAACATACCGGACTCGAAAACGAAGGTTTCCGTGGCATAGGACTCAAAGAAGGTGCCACCTATCGTTTTTCGGTTTGGGCCAGATCGGTGGATGGCAGAGCCCAAAGTATACGCATAGAGTTTGTTGATGCTCAGAACAATGTGATGGACAGAAGAAATCTGAGCATCAATTCCAAAGAATGGCAAAAATATCAGGTGGAAATCACGGCCTCCAGGACTGAACCCAAGGCTTTGTTGCGCATTTTCCTTGATTCCCGTAGCCAGGGAGCCCTTGACCTGGAGCATATTTCCCTCTTCCCCAAAGAGACCTGGATGGACAGGGAAAACGGATTGCGCAAAGACCTGGCTCAGGCCCTGGCCGATCTTAATCCCGGTGTTTTTCGTTTTCCCGGTGGTTGTATAGTCGAAGGCACAGATCTGGAAACCCGATATAACTGGAAAAATTCGGTAGGTCAGGTAGAAAACCGTCCGCTGAACGAAAATCGCTGGCATTACACTTTCCCTCATCGCTTTTTCCCGGATTATTTCCAGTCTTACGGCTTAGGCTTTTTTGAATTTTTCCAGCTTGCCGAAGATCTGGGTGCAGAAGCGCTGCCGGTGTTGAGTGTTGGCCTTGCCTGCCAGTTTCAGAACAACAATATGAGTGCTCATGTACCTGTAGAAGAAATGAATCCTTACGTACAGGACGCACTTGACTTGATTGAATTTGCCAATGGATCTGTTGATACTGAATGGGGTAAATTAAGAGCAGAGATGGGTCATCCGGAACCATTTAATATGAAGTATTTAGGTATCGGAAACGAACAATGGGGTCCGGAATTTCCCGAAAGACTGGAGCTTTTTGTGAATGCAATTCGTCTGGCTTATCCCGATATTCAGATTATTGGCAGCTCTGGTCCCTCGGCCGAAGGCGAACAATTCGAATACTTATGGCCCGAAATGAAACGTCTTGAAGTAGATTTGGTAGATGAGCATTATTACAAAGATCCCAATTGGTTTTTTGCCAATGCCGCCCGTTACGATAAATACGATCGCAAAGGGCCCAAAGTCTTTGCCGGCGAGTATGCCTCACACGACCATCCTCAGGGAAAAGCCAACAATTTTCGTGCAGCCTTGTCCGAAGCTTGTTTTATGACCGGACTGGAACGTAACGCCGATGTGGTCAGACTGGCTACTTATGCTCCCTTGTTTGCTCATGTAGACGCCTGGCAGTGGAATCCCGATTTAATCTGGTTCGACAATTTACGCAGTGTCAGAACCCCCAACTGGTATGTACAACAATTGTATGGCCTGTACAAAGGCACCGAGGTTTTGCGTGCTGCCAGCGGCAGGGATGCCCTTAGCGGACAAAACGGTTTGTATGCCAGTGCCGTCAGGGACGAGGATAAGAAAGAAATAATACTCAAGATTGGCAACAGCAGCAATCAGATGCAGCGCATGAAGATTGAACTGTCCGGCCTGAAAAAATACAATCCTGATGCCAAATGGATTATGATGCAAGCCAACGATCTGAATGTGGTCAATACTTTGGACGAACCATTCAAAATAGTACCTGGTGAAGCCAGTTTCATGATGACAGGAACAGAGTTTGAATTTATGGTCAAGCCCCAGTCCTTCAATGTGCTGATCATTTCAGAACAATAAAAAACTATTCCATTTGAGTTGTTTTACGGAGCAATAGTTCCGGAAGATGACAGGAGATTTGATCCGGGTTCCGATAAGAATCCGGATCTTTTTTTGGTAATAAAACCGCTTTTCTGGGACGTTCTTTTTCGTCTATGTAACTCAAATACAACTGAGAACTCAAACCGTCAAGCCTGCGGCTGCCAAAAACAAACCAGGCTCCGTTGGAGGACCAGGAGGCGTAATCTTCGGCGTAAGCACTGTTGCTGGCGTAGCATGATTTTATTCCGTGTAATTCGTCCTGAAGCAAATAATAAAACAAATCGCTGTCCTGCCCCCAGAGATTGAAGTTGCCGCCCGAATGCAGAGTCAGCAGAATAAAACGTCCGTCAGGAGAGGGTTTAGGAAAGGAAACACTCCTGCCTATGCGTTCGGCCCATACCAGGGTATCGACCTGCATGCCAAAGCGTCGGTCTTCGGGATCAAAGTCCAGGCGACAGAGGTCGTAACTTAGTTTTCCCTCTTCGACCTTTGTTTTGGCCGTTGTACAAAAATACAGGCTTCTGCCGTCGGCAGAAAATGCCGGAAAAGTTTCGTAACTGTCCGGCGAAATCAGCTCCGGTCCGGTGATAAGCTGCTTGTTTACAATATCGTAGACCAAAATGTCCGAAACCGGATTGTAGGCCTCTGCCGGCAGGCCTCTGTTTCCATAAAAAGGTAAATCGGAATGATTAAGGGCAAAGGCGATAAACTTACCTGAGGGATGCCAGGAGGGGTAGGCCATTCGGCTTAAACTTTGCTGGGGGAGTTCCGTTTTTTCTCCGTTTATCAGCAGATAAGTCAGGGCTGCAGGTTTGCGTTTGTGAAAGATAAGTTGACCCGGATGGCCGGAATTGAAGGAAAAGGCATTTAAACCGTCGGCGTCAGTAAAACTGTTATCCATTAAGTAGTCTTCTTCGAAATTTTCCAGATTGCGTTGGATAATACCCTGATTAGCCCAAACTCTAGGATTGGGTTGTATATGCTGATAAACCAGGTAGGGATCGATAGCCTCTTTGGTAACGTACCATTCAAAAGCAGGATATTCTACCCAATCTTTGTTCTGTTTTAGGCATAGTTTGACTTCCAGGGTTTTACCTTTATTTTCTTTCAGGAATTTTTTCCATCTACGCAGGGGAAATTCTACTTTTTTGCCGCTCCTGATACGAAGTGTCCTCTGCGGCCCTTTAACGAATACGATCGCCTTGCTGCCCTGGTTGTTTATAACAAAATTCAGGGGGGCGATGTTCCAGGGGATATGTACAAACTGATAATCGGGGAAAATGTCTGCAGTTTCTTTTGTCAGAAGCACATTGGCATTATGGTTCAGGCACCCTGACAGCATGAACAATATTGAGCAAAGCAGAACAAGTCGTTTCATAAACAAGGCTTAAGGGCTTCAAAAGTACTCAAAATTGGAGGCAGGAGGCTCAGTTTTAACAAATAAAATATCAAATTAAGCATATATCTACCGTCAGGATAAGCTATTTTTGTAAATCTCAACCGATATCGCCATGAAAAAAAACTTTTTTAACAGGACTATGTTGCCCTATTTTTTTGTCTGTTTGTTTGTAATCACTTCTTTGTCGCAGGTTCAAGGCAAGGCCCGCAAGACTGCCGGCCAGAACGACTTCAATACACCTTTGCATTTATTGCAGCCCGATTATAAAATTCCATACCAGATTCCAGGGCAAAAAGAGATACTGCCTGTGTTGGAACGCATACTAAACTTTTTGGAACAATCAACTCCAATGGAGGTAGTTGACGGGAAGAGCCAACAAGCCCTGAGCGATTACAGCCTTATTGACGGAAACGACAGGCTGCAGCAGGGTGCTTTCCGCCTGGCCAGCTACGAGTGGGGAGTCACTTACGCGGGCATGTTGTCTGCCGGACAAGCTCTGAACGATAATCGTTTTAGCAATTACACGCTGGAGCGATTCCGCTTTCTTGCCGAAACGGCACCCTATTTCAGGCAGTTAATGGAAGAAGGTCATCCTGTGGACGGCCAGCTAAGGCAAATGCTTAAGCCTGCTGCCCTGGACGACTGTGGTTCCATGTGTGCCGCCATGATAAAAGCAGCTCCGCATATGCCCGGGACTGATTTGCAGCCAATAATAAACAATTACGTCGATTACATTATGCACAAACAATCCCGTCTTTCGGACGGAACCCTGTCGCGTGATCGTCCCTTTTTCAATTCCGTCTGGCTGGACGATTTGTTTATGAGTTTACCCGCCCTGGCGCAAATGGGCGCTTTCAGCCGCGACAGGCGTTATTACGACGAGGCCTGTCTTCAGTTTAAGTTATTTGCCGAAAAAATGTTTGTACCCGAACAAGGCTTGTTCAGACATGCCTGGGTTGAAGGTATGGACAGCCATCCTGCGTTTTTTTGGGGCAGAGCCAACGGCTGGGCCTTGATGACGCTGGTTGAGATTCTGGACGTTTTGCCGGAATCCCATCCTCAGCGAGGCTATCTAATTCAATTGCTCAGGGCTCAGATCAAGGCTTTGGCAGCCTTGCAGTCTCCCGAGGGCTTGTGGCACCAGCTGCTCGACAGAAACGAGACCTATCTGGAAACTTCGGCCTCGGCCATTTATTGTTATGCTTTTGCCAAAGCCATCAACCGGGGCTGGGTAGATGCCCGGTCCTACGGTCCGGCCACCTTGCTTGCCTGGAATGCCGTTGCAGCCAGGGTGGATGCCCAGGGCATGGTACAAGGCACCTGCGTGGGGACCGGCATGGGCTTTGATCCGGCTTTTTATGCTTACAGACCGGTAAGCCCCTATGCTGCCCACGGCTACGGACCGGTTTTATTGGCCGGTGCCGAGGTATTGAAACTCCTGGAGGCTTTCCATCCCAGGATGAACGATTCCGCTGTACAGTTTTATACCCATTTCTTCAACACAAGGGCTCCCATTTTTGAAGAAAGAATAGAAAATAATCACGGACTCAAGGTGCCCGGGCATAGCCGTAAAGGCAAACGACCGGTAGTATTTACCATCGGCGATTCCACCGTTCGCAATTCTGACGGCAGTGGACGCAACGGCCAATGGGGCTGGGGTAATTTTTTGGGCGATTTTCTGCCTCCCGACTCCTTTTCGGTCGAGAATCACGCCCTGGGCGGCCTCAGCAGCAGAACCTTTATAGAAGAAGGCCTATGGCAAAGAGTGCTGGATGTGGTGGAGGAAGGCGATTACGTCTTACTACAATTCGGCCATAACGACGGGGGAGAACCCCATCGCGGCCGTGCCCGGGCCACTCTCAAAGGCAATGGCGATCAGGCGGAGTCTTTCGTGATGGAAAGCACAGGCGATACCATTTTGGTGCACACTTACGGTTGGTATATCCGTCGCTACATTCAGGATATTCTCGACAAGAAGGCCATTCCTGTGGTTTGCAGCCTGATACCCCGCAATCTTTGGCAGGACGGGAAGGTAGGCCGTAACGACCAGACCTATGCCCTTTGGGCCCAACAGGCAGCTGAGAGTATAGAAGGTGCTTTTTTTATTGATTTAAACAAATTGGTTTGCGACAAGTACGATGTGTTGGGTAAGAACTTTGTTAATACCCTATATTACGGTGACCATACCCATACCTCTGAATTAGGAGCCAAAATGAATGCTGCCATAGTGGCCGAAGAATTTAAACGATTAACACAACAAAAATAAATCAGAACATGAGCAGATTAAAAGGATTATTCGGATTCTTGTTGCTGGCTGTTTTCTGCAGTCCGTTACAAGCCGAACGCATTAGTATTTCCATGGATAAGGACTGGGAATTCAGCCTGCGCGATCTTGGGGCCGATTCTGTGTTTATCGAAGAGCAAGGCTGGCGGCAGCTGGATTTGCCACACGACTGGAGCATAGAAGGCAAGTACAACAAATACCATCCCAGTGGCAGGGGAGGAGGCTATTTACCTACCGGAATCGCCTGGTATCGTAAGGAATTTCAGCTGCCGGCCGCTTACGAAGGTCGACGGGTATTTATAGAATTCGACGGAGTCATGGCCAACAGCGAAGTTTATATCAACGGACATTTGCTGGGAAAACGCCCCAACGGTTATGTGAGTTTCTCTTACGATATGAGTGATCACCTCCGTTTTGGCGGAAACAACCAATTGAGTGTAAGAGTAGATAATTCAATACAACCCTCTTCACGCTGGTATACGGGCTCGGGCATCAACCGACATGTCAGAATGATTTTAAAATCTCCTGTACATCTGCCACAATGGGGCGTATTTGTACGCAGCTCCAAAGTCAGTTCCGCCACAGCAGAGCTAAATGTGCAGATTGATGTTAAGAACGACGGAGATCAAAGCGCTGATGTTGAGGTTGTAAGTATACTCAAAGATGCCGGGGGCAAGGAAGTCAGTAAGAGCAGCAGCAAGCTGAAGGCAGTTAAAGCCGGCGAATCAGGCCGTATTGATCAAAACCTGAGTGTTCGGAAACCCAGGCTTTGGAGTCTCGAAGATCCGGCACTTTATACACTGGAGGTCTCTTTGTATAAGGCCAAAGAATTGCAGGATACCGAACTGGTGACCACCGGAATTCGCAGTATTCGCTTTGATCCGGCAGCAGGTTTCTTTCTCAACGAAAAAAACACCAAGATGTACGGGGTATGCCTGCATTCCGACGGAGGAGCCGTAGGTACGGCAGTTCCCCTGAGTTTATGGGAATACCGGCTCGAAAGACTCAGAGAACTTGGCGTGAATGCCATCCGTCTTGCCCATAATCCCGTAGCTCCTGAGTTTCTGGATTTATGCGATCGCATGGGTTTTTTGGTGATGAACGAATCTTTCGACACCTGGCAGGGAGCCAAGAATCACGCCGAAAAAGGCTACAATCTTTTCTTCAAAGAATGGTGGTATGCCGATACCCGCGATCAGGTATTGCGTGACCGAAACCATCCTTCGGTGGTGATTTTCAGTGTAGGCAACGAGATCCGTGACAATCTGAACAATCCCGATGGTTTTGCCAAATACAAAAACCAGCAGGATTGCGTTCACAAGTACGACGGCAGCCGTCCGGTGACCATGGCTTTGTTCCGCCCCAATAGTTCGGGTGTATATCAGAACGGCTTTGCCGAAATGATGGACGTGGTAGGGCAAAACTACCGGGTGGATGAATTGGTGGCCTATCATGAAGCGCATCCCGAAAAAGCAGTCATTGGCACCGAAAACATTCACGACATAGCTTCCTGGCTGGTCTTAAGGGATAAACCCTATATGAGCGGGCAGTTTTTGTGGACAGGTATTGACTATCTGGGCGAAGCTTTTTGGCCAAATGTTATGTACACCATTTCGCTGCTTGATATTACCGGCCAGGCCAAACCACAGGGTTTGCAGCGCAAAAGTTGGTGGTCAACAGAAGCTATGGTGGCCATGGTCCGCAAATCAGACAATAACGGAGCCGGCTATTGGGTTTCCGACTGGACACCCATAGATCTGGACACTTACGATCAATCCTGGGTGGAAGTCTATTCCAATTGTGAGGAAGTAGAAATTTTTCTGAACGGTGTTTCGCAGGGCCGTAAAGCCATGGAAAAGCATGCTGCACCGGCGGAATATCGTCTGAGCTTTCGTCCCGGAGAATGCAAAATAGTTGGCTATAATCAGGGAAAACAGGTAGCCGAAACCATTTATAATACAGCCGGTGCGCCCGATAAAATTATTCTGAGCAGCAACAGGCAGGTTCTGAGCAATGATTGGGACGAGGTAGCTGTGGTCAGGGCAACGGTGGTAGACAGCAAAGGTATAGTTTGTGCCACTGCCGATCATCTGATCCAATTCGAAGTACAGGGTGCCGGCCGCCTGGTGGCAACAGGCAATGCCAATCCCCAAAACCACGAAATGTATGTTGTCCCCGAAAAAACAGCCTATCAGGGCAGCTGTATCGCCATTGTCAGAGCCAAAGACAATCAGGGCAAGATTACTATCAGGGCCAAAGCTGAGGGTATCAGGGGAGAAGCTCAGCTTTGGCCCTGATAGTAATCT
>Ga0265293_10013782_pt1 | contig 10411 bp, 9 predicted proteins | sample Munlanlewell138R_FD_192505 | JGI IMG/M metagenome (GOLD analysis project Ga0265293, IMG submission 192505) | Leachate microbial communities from a municipal landfill in Southern Ontario, Canada - Leachate well 138R | ecosystem: Engineered > Solid waste > Landfill > Unclassified | place: Canada...
ACAGGGACAGACCCCGTGGCTGCTTTTGCCCCCACGGGGTCTGTCCCTGTGGTTGAATTTGCCCCCATGGGGTCTGTCCCTGTGGTTGAATTTGCCCCCACGGGGTCTGTCCCTGTGGCTGCTTTTTATGGATATAGGTATTACGAACTTGACAGATAAGAAAAAAATGGATCCATCGGCAGACCAGCCGATAGTGATTGAATCAAAATCCTTATACAGGACACTGCGCCGGGTAGCATTACCTATTGCATTGCAGAGCCTCATAGCCTCTTCCCTTAACTTGATTGACACCCTCATGGTGGGCAGTCTCGGCGAGGTGGAACTGGCCTCTGTTGGCCTGTCTACCCAGCTTTTCTTCATTCACTGGGGGGTCCTCTTCGGGTTTTCCAGCGGCGCATCCGCCTTTATGTCTCAGTTTTGGGGCGTCAAAGATCTGCAAAATATCAGAAGAGTATTGGGCTTTGCCGTTACCTTCTGCTTTAGCATTGGCGCCATTTTTTTCACTGCGGCAATGTTTTTTCCCGAAATGGTATTGCGTCTATTTACGGATATTCCGGAAGCCATCGAGATGGGAACGGGATTTCTCCGCCGGTTTGCCTTCAGCTTCCTAACCGTTTCCATTACGGTTCCCTGCACCGCAGCCCTGCGATCCACGCAACAAACCAAGATCCCCCTCTACATAAGTATGGTGGTTTTTTTAGTCAACACTCTGCTGGCCTATCTGCTTATTTTCGGTAAATTCGGATTGCCGGCAATGGGCATTATGGGTGCCGCAACCGCAACCCTCATTGCAAGAATTTTGGAGCTGTCCTTGATTCTCTTTGTAATCTTTGGGAAGCACAACATCCTGGCAGGCCCTCTGAAAGAGTTCTTTGCCTGGCGGAGGATTCTCGTGGCCAGAATATTGTCCAGTGCCCTTCCCGTCACCGTCAACGAGACCATGTGGAGCTTGGGAATGGCAACCTACAACGCTTTCTACGGCAGAATGGGCATCACCGAATATGCGGCCATACAGGCCAGCAACACCATAAATCAATTGTTTATACTGGCCATTTTCAGTCTGGGGGATGCCCTGCTGATCCTCGTGGGACAGCGGATTGGAATGGGACAGTTGGATTATGCATTTGCCCTTGCAAAGAGATTGCTTAGCATTGGCATCAAAGTAGGGCTCATTTCCGGAGGATTACTGATCATATGCTCCCGCTTTATTGTGCTCTTGTTTAACTTCACGGACGAAGGCCGATATTACATGCTCTGGATTCTCACCATTTATGGTTGCATGATGTGGCTTAAAGTTTACGGTGGTTTGAATATCGTCGGAACCCTTCGCTGTGGCGGTGACACCAAATTTGCCATGCTTCTGGAAGTGGGTTGCGTCTGGGGTATCGGCGTACCCCTGGTCTTTTTCGGTGTCTTTTTTACAGACCTGCCCGTCTATTTAATCGTGATGATGGCTCAGGCGGAAGAGTTCGGCAAGAGCTTTTTCTGCCGGCGCCGCTTCCATTCAAAGAAATGGCTCAACAACCTCATACACGATATATAAGGGTTGTGGAGCCAAAGAATGCATTACGCAGTGTGTACATATTTACAATTATGAGGTGCCAGGCACTGCCATAGCTCATCGGGCAGTTTTTCATTCGTTTTGTAGTCTTTTATGATTCGGCCGTCTTTCATCTCGATAACACGATCGGACTTCTCTGCGATGTGACGATCATGGGTCACGATTAGGAAAGACATACTAAAATCCCGGTTGATGTTCCTGAGAAGTTCGTAGACCTGATCGGTGGAATCGGAATCCAGGTTTCCCGTGGGTTCGTCCGCAAGAACCAGATTGGGCTCGTTAATCAAGGCCCGGGCAATGGATACCCTCTGCTGCTGGCCGCCGGACAAGTTGGGGGCCAAGTTTTTCATGCGGTCTTTCAAGCCCACCAATTCCAGTAGCTCCTTAGCGCGAGCTTCCTTCTTTCTGTCTGCGATCCCCGACTCAATCCAAGTGGGCATCAAAACATTTTCCAGAGCGGTAAACTCGGGTAGCAAATGATGGAATTGAAAAATAAATCCGATGTTGCGGTTACGGAACCGGGCCATCTCCAAATCGTCCATCCCGGAAAGGTCCTTGTCCCGGAAGAGAAGCTTCCCGCTGGTAGGACGGTCCAAGGCCCCCAGCATGTTAAGCAGGGTGCTCTTTCCGCTTCCCGACTGACCGATGATGCTGGCGAATTCCTTGACGTTGAGCTTGACGCTCACATCGTCCAAGGCTCTTGTCAGGATTGTAGTTCCATATTCTCTTACCAGGTTTTGGCCCATGAGTAAGGTATTATCCATTTTTAATTGCCTCCATAGGGTTCATATTTGCCGACCGCTTTGCGGGGATGACCGAAGCAATGGCACCGGCAAAGGTGGCGATGGTCGCTAACAGGAGAACGTTGCTCCATCGATATGTGATGCTGAAGGCTAAGCCTTCAACGGAATTAAAAACGGTGAGGAGAAGAATCCCCAGGCCAATCCCGGAAAAGGATCCCAGGATGCCCAACAGCAGACCTTGCAGGGTGAATATTCTGCTGGTGCTCTTTTTTGTCGTCCCCATAGCCTTTAATATGCCGATTTCCTTGGATTTCTGAATGACAGACACGGCCAACACACTGGCTATACCAAGGGTAATGGACAAAATCACAAAGAACTGTATGGTGTATGAGGAGCTACTCTGACTGGATAATGCAGTGAGGAGTTGCTGGTTTAATTCCATCCAGTCATCAATTTTCACATTGTCTAGTGAATCCTTCCATTTGCCGGCGATAAGATCCGCTTCGAAAGGGTCCTGGATTTGTACTTCAATGGACGACACCGCATTCCCCGTGTTGAACAGCTTCTGCGTTCGACCAAGGTCCATAAAAATTAAGGAGCTGTTGGCCGCTTCATTTTGAAGATCAAAGGCACCACCCACCAAAAGGCGCACTGTACCTCCGTTGGGCAGGAGCAAATTGAAGCTATCTCCCGTCTCAAGGCCCATATCCTCAGCCAAGGTAGAGCCGATAACAGCAGTATTGCCCTCAATCAAGGGGTTGCCGCTGACCATTCTGTCGGAAATCTCATATACAGGGTCTGCATCATCGAGAAAAACGCCCTTAATTTGAACGGACCTATCCACACCGCCGCTGCGTACCAAGGCGGTTCCCTGAAGAGTAGGGGAAATGGCCGTCACCGTTTCTTCCCGGGCCAACTCATCCACGATGAGGGACCAATTATCTATATTTTTTCTTGTAGAAACCGCGTTCCCGCGAAAGAGCAAATCATCTGATGTATCGGCGTTGAGCGTCCGCGTTACCACATCCTCTGAACTTTTTAGTGTAATGTGGGCACTGTTGCCGATAGTTTCATCCACCAGGCTATCCTGTAGGCTGGTAATAAGAGATCCCAGAAATATCTGCACAGCTACTCCTACCGCAATACCGACAATAATGAAGAGGGTCTGGCTCTTACCGCTGAGCATAAAGCGTAGGGCCATTTTTAGTTCGAATTTCAATTCCCTTCACCTTCCTCATAGTGCTTAACCGTGTCCCCTTCTGCCAGTCCCGACTGGGGAGAAATCAGCAAATCGCCCTCTTTAAGCCCATTGAGAACCAGAATGTTGGAGCCGAAGCCGGCATCAATTTCCACCTGCTCTTTTTTTACCTTGCCCTCGTGATAAATCAAGACAAAACCCAAATTCGATTCCTCAGCCGTAAAATACTTCTCAGGAATTACGATCGCGCTATCCTTTTCCAGAAGGAGGATCTCTAAGCTTACGGTCAGGTTGGATGCTATGTAGGGGAAGTCTTTCGGGACCTTGATCTTGATCTCAAAAGTGCCGGTTTCCTTGTTGATCTGAGGCGTGATGCTGTCGACTTCACTCCGGACCACATTTGTGTCGTCGCCCACCGAAATGAGCACGGGTAAACCTTCCTTAATAACAGGAAAGTACTTTTCATCTATTTCTGCGGTGATCTGATATCCGTCAGCGCTCCCGATGTCTACGAGAGCCTGTCCGGCTTTTACATATTCTCCGGGGACTACATAAGTCTTCAGCAACAGCGAATTCCAGGGAACGTTAATTTTGTATCTGTCCGCGTTTTCGGCCGCCATTTCCACCTGAAGCAAGGCTGATTTTTGTTGAGACACGGCAGAATCCAATGCATTTTTTCTGGCAGTCAGTTCCACCTGAGAAATAGCCCCCTCTTCAAATAAGATTTTTGCATTGTTATAGTCAGTTCGTGAAGTGGAGACCAGAGAGCCCAGCCGGCTGTATTCGGTGGAAGCCGTGCTATATTCTGTTGTCACCGGGTTTTCGATTTCCACTAGCAACTCACCGGCAGACACCCTGTCCCCCTCTTCCGCAGAAAGAGATTTGACAGTTCCGTTGACTTCAGCAATCAGCGTAGTTTCCTGGTCGGGGCCCAGCTGCCCTACCGCAATGATCTTTTCTGCATAGGGTTTTTCTTCCACAGCCAGAACTTCAACCGGGTCGGGCCGATTGCCCATAATGAAAAAAGCTACAAGTAGAATAACTACCGGAAGAGCAACCAGCAAAACGCGTTTCATATTTTTTTTCATAATAAAAGCACTCCTGTACTTTAGAAGTTGGATATATAATATTGAGAGATAACTCTATAATACCCAAGGCAGAAGGGAGCAAACCTTGCGGGATAAATAAATGCGCGTAAGAGGACATATATATATGTAAGTTAATAATTGAACAAAAAAGCTAGAGATAAAATCAGCGAACAAATTCCCCCAAAGCCTTTACTTATCAGCAAAAATATCATATAATATGAGCAATTTAGTATTTCAAGAATAATCAAACAATATCGAGATATCAGAACGTCGTCCTTCTAAAATTCAAAGGAATTGTCAATCTAAAATATATGCAATCTCCGACAAGAAGGTATATAAATCACGAAGAATGACATTTTTTTAACGACACCGACCCCGCTTTAGCTTTACCATTTTGAACAATACTCCCCACGGGGATCACAAAATAATCTAAGAACGGGAGGCGAAATAGTGGCAATCGAGCAGATAAGAATCATCAAGGAGGCGGAAGAGCAAGCAGAGCAAATCCGCAAGAAAAGCAGTGCTGAGGCGAAGCAGATGACTGTAGATGCCGAAAGACAAGCCGCACAGCTGTTAGAAGACGCACAGCGGCAGGGCGAGGAGGGATACAAAAAGATTCTTCAGGAAGCCCAGATTGACGCGGAGCACAGCTACGACAGCATTATTCAAAAATCCAAGACGGAAATTGTCCACCATGCAGCTACCGCTGAAAAAAATCTGGACAAAGCGGTCTCCACAATCATCGGAAAGGTAGTGAAGTAATGTCAATTGCCAGAATGAAAAAGCTTTCTGTCATTGGACTTGTCTCAGACCGGGATGAATTGATGGAAAAGCTCATGGCGATGGGGGTTGTCGAAATCAGGGACCAGGAAGCAAAACTCGACGATGACCAATGGAAGGAAATGGTCACCCGCGATGAAGACGACAACACCGTTTCCGCCTATGACAGCCGGATTGCTAAGGTCAACCAGGCCTTGGACACCATTGCCAAGTATGGCTTGGGGAAAAAGCCCTTGTTACATACTAAAAAATTGATTTCATTGAAAGATTTCCGTAAAGCCCTGGAGGAGGAATCGCGAATCGAAGACAAGATCGCCCTCATCAATTCCCTCTCTGCACGGCATGCAGAAATTTCTAATGCAATCAATAAAGCAGAAACTCTAAAGCTATCCATAGAGCCCTGGAGGGAACTTGAACTGCCTTTGGAAGAACAGGGAACAAAGACCACGGATCTTATTCTGGGCATTCTCCCTGTAGATACTGACGTGGACCAATTCAAAACAGCACTGGAGGAAAAAACCCTGAGTGCCACAGAACTGGTTCACAGCGATGCCAATCAGCATTATCTCTACGTCTTGTGTATGAAAGACCAGCGCAATGAAGTAGATGACGTTTTCCGCGATTTTGGCTTTTCAAAGGTCCAATTTATCGACATGACCGGCACGGTGAAGGAAAACATCAGCACTTTAGAGAAGAAAGAGGAAGAGTTGGCTGAAGAGAAAGGCAAAGTGGAAGATTCTATCCGCTCCCACGAAGTCGATCAGCAAGAGCTGGAGCTACTCTATGATAAACTTATTATTTTAAGAGATAAGGCCGCCATTCGGCAGAGTCTTCTCATTACCAATAATGTATTTTACTTAGATGGCTGGCTGCCCGCCAGGGCAGAGGAAAAGGTCAGCAGCCTCCTCACAGACATGGGCTGTTATTTCGAGATGGAAGAACCGGCCAAAGATGAAGAAACCCCCGTCCTGCTGTTAAACAGCAGCCTTTCCATGCCCTTCGAAGCCATTACTAAACTCTATGCCCTGCCGAGCTCCAAAGCACTTGATGCAACGCCTTTCTTTGCATTATCCTATGCGGTATTTTTCGGCATGATGCTTGGTGACGCAGCCTACGGCATTATCATGATGGTTGTGACAGGGTTGATTCTTAAAAAATACAAACTAGAGGGTATGAAATACCAGATGATAAAGCTGTTTTTCTACTGTGGTATTTCCACCACTTTTTGGGGTGCGATGTTCGGCGGATGGTTTGGAGATTTAGTTACCGTTGTGGCCAAGACTTTCTTCAATGCTGATGTCTCAATCCCCCCGATCTGGTTCGATCCTCTACAAGACCCAATGAAACTACTGTTGTTCTGCTTCCTGTTGGGAGGTATCCATATTTTCATCGGCATGGGACTCAATGCCTGGTTGTCCATTAAAGACGGAAGGCCTTTGGATGCCCTCTTTGACGTGGGCTTTTGGTATTTGCTTCTCATCGGTGTAACTCTGCTGGTGGTTGGTGTTGCACCGGGAGTGACAAAATGGATGGCTATTCTCGGCGCAGTGGGCATCCTGCTTACGGCAGGACGAAACAAAAAAGGGATCGGAAAGATTATCGGCGGTTTGGGAAGCCTATATGGCATCACCGGCTATTTATCTGACGTCCTGTCCTATTCCAGACTCTTGGCTTTGGGCCTGGCCTCCGGCGTCATCGCATGCGTTGTCAATACCATGGGATCCTTTGGCGGAAGTGGTATAAAAGGTGTTCTGGTAATGACCTTTGCCTTTGTGGTTGGTCATACTTATAATTTTGCCATCAATGGTCTCGGCTCTTTCGTTCACTCCTGCAGGTTGCAATACGTGGAGTTTTTCGGAAAGTTCTACGAGAGCGGAGGAGAAGCTTTTCAACCGTTTGGAGAAAATACAAAATATGTTAACATTATAAGGGAGGAAAACTAAATGAACGTTGTATTAGAAAACCTATTATTTAACGGAGTATTCCTGGCAATGGCAGGAGCCGCAGTGGCAGCACTTGCCGGGATTGGCAGTGCCATCGGCATCGGTATCGCCGGCCAGGCTGCGGCAGGTGTTATTTCAGAAGATCCAAAGAAGTTCGGACAGGCGCTGGTCCTGCAGGCTCTCCCCGGGACGCAGGGCATCTACGGACTCCTGATCGCATTCCTCATCATGACAAAGATCGAGCTTCTTTCTGGCAATCCAATCGACATCACCATGGCTCAGGGCGCGTATATATTTGCTGCGGCTATCCCTATCGGTCTTGTTGGCATTTTTTCGGGAATTGCTCAGGGCAAATCTTCCGCTGCAAGCATCATGCTCATTTCCAAGAGACCGGAGGAGCTGGCAAAAGGTATGGTATTCCCGGCTATGGTAGAAACCTACGCGGTCCTTGCACTGCTGATTTCCTTCCTGATGCTCAACGGCGTTTCGGTCTAAGTCAACTAAGTCATTGATAAGGATGGAGTAATAATGAGTATTGAAAACATTACAGGCAAAATTCTGGCGGAAGCCCGGGACCAAAGTAAGCAGGTTCTGGAGGAAGCCGGCTATAAGAGCCGAATGATAGTGGAAAAAGCCACAGGGCAGGCGGAAAAAATCAAGAAGGACTTCCAAGAGCAGGCCGCAGAAGATGCGCGTCTCCTAAAGAGCAGGAGAACCTCCGTGGCAGAATTGGAAGTACGTAAAATGAGGCTTGGCGCCAAGCAGGCACTCATATCCCGCAGCTTTGACGCAGCTTTAGACCAACTAACCCATATGAGTGAAGGAGATTATCTGGAGTTTCTGGCTTCGGCAATTTCGGCGACCGGTGTAGTTGAAGGAGACCTCCTTCTCAATGCCAAGGACCGGAAAGCCCTGGGTGAAAAGTTGGTGAAAAAGTTTAACAGCATGGGCAAGGGGGCCAAGCTTACTCTGGCAGAAGACACCATCGATGCAAAGGGTGGGTTTGTGCTTCGCAAAGGCTCCATGGAGATTAATTCGACCCTGGAGACCATGGTCAACGGTATCCGCGAATCAGCCACGACCGACGTAGTAAAAGCGCTGTTCGGCTAACAGGAAGTGTTAAAGGAGGAAGGACTTTGGGCATAGACCAAGGAAAAAAAGACTATGTTTTCGCTTCCTCACGGGTGCGCAGTGTTGAGAAATACCTGCTTTCCCGGGACAAAGCGGAGGCTATGATCGACAGCAAGACGCCGGAAGACGCGATGAAGCATTTGTATGATTTAGGGTATGGTGACGGCTCCGAGGCCCTCCCCGTCGGGCAGTTTGAAGCTCTGCTTGCCGCGGAAACGAAGAAGGTATATTCCTTTGTTTCCGGTATCGCTCCGGAGCGGGAGCAGCTGTTTCCTTTCCTGTATCCTTATGATTATCATAATTTGAAGGTCTTGATGAAAGCGGAGCTCCTGGATATAGATCCCCGGTCTTTCCTGATGGAAGTCGGTACGATTCCGGCAACCCAGATGACTGTTCTGGTCAGAGAGCGCAACTTCGTAGGTCTCACAGACAAGATGCGAAATGCCCTTCTGGAGGTCATCGATGTGTTTGCCAGAACCGGAGATCCCCAGTTGATTGATTTCATCTTTGACAAGGCTTGCTTCGCTGAAATGCGGGAAGCGGCGACGACCGGCGGAAGCCAATTCATCATGGATTATGTAAGGCTGCAGATCGATATTGTCAATCTGAAAGCCTTTGTCAGAATTCGTCAAATGGGAAAACCATGGGATTTTTTCTCCCAGGTGTTTATCGAAGGCGGCAGAATCCAGGATAAACTTTTTATAGGAAGTTACGATGATCCCTATGAGCAATTTGCGGAAAAGCTCATTCCCTACGGCCTTTCCCTTGCCATGGCTGAGGGCGGCGCCATGCTCAGGGAAACCGGACGTTTTACCGCTCTGGAAAGGCTCTGCGACAACCGCCTGGTGGAATATGCCAAGGCCGCAAAGCAGATCTCTTTCGGCATAGAACCCCTGGCCGCCTACCTGATTGCAAAGGAAGCCGAGATACGTACCGTACGCATCATCATGACCGGCTTGCTGCAGGGACTCTCAAAAGAGGCAATGGCGGAGAGAGTGAGGGAAACTTATGTATAAAATCGGAGTCATCGGCGACCGTGGAAGCGTATTGGGCTTTAAAGCAGTAGGCTTGGATATTTTTCCCATAGAGGGTGTTGATGAGGCTAAGGCCACGCTACACCGCATAGCAAAGGATGAATACGCCATTATCTACATTACAGAAAAGCTCTGCAAGGACATGGTCGATGATATAGAAAAATACAAGGATATGCGCGTTCCTGCTATTATCCCCATCCCGGGAATGGACGGAAGCTACGGCATCGGTATTGCCAACCTGAAGAAAGCCGTTGAAAGGGCGGTTGGCGCGGATATTCTGTTCAGTAACGATTAGCGACGGCATACGTCTGAAGGATTCGATTGAGAAAAAGTAAAGGTAGGTGACTGAAAAAGTGAACCACGGTAGAATAGTGAAAGTATCCGGACCATTGGTTGTAGCTGAGGGCATGCAGAACGCCGACATGTTTGACGTTGTCCGGGTAGGTGACCAGGGACTTATCGGTGAGATTATCGAAATGAGAGGCGATGCCGCCTCTATCCAGGTATATGAAGAAACGGCAGGCTTAGGACCGGGAACAAAGGTGGTTACCACAGGCGTTCCCCTGTCCGTAGAGCTTGGCCCGGGCATGATCGAGAACATCTATGATGGAATCCAGCGACCTTTAAAGGAAATGTTGGAGATTTCCGGATCCAACATCACAAGAGGTATCAATGTAAATGCTCTCCCCAGAGATAAAAAATGGTCCTTCGTGCCTACAAAAGAGGCCGGTGAGAAGGTGGAAGCGGGGGACATCATCGGTACCGTCCAAGAAACGGTTTCCGTAGGCCTTAAGATCATGGTACCCTATGGCATCGAAGGGGTGATCAAGGATATTAAGGGCGGCGACTACACCGTTGAGGATATCGTCTGCGTAGTGGAAAAAGCAGACGGCACCTTGGTCGACATCACCATGATGCAGAAGTGGCCCGTTC
>Ga0265293_10013785_pt1 | contig 10411 bp, 8 predicted proteins | sample Munlanlewell138R_FD_192505 | JGI IMG/M metagenome (GOLD analysis project Ga0265293, IMG submission 192505) | Leachate microbial communities from a municipal landfill in Southern Ontario, Canada - Leachate well 138R | ecosystem: Engineered > Solid waste > Landfill > Unclassified | place: Canada...
ATCAGGTAATCTTAATATGGAAATAAATTTGAATGCTTCCTTTTTTGTGTAATCAACACCTTTTATTTTATCTTGCCACCAAAATCCTTCTAGTGGTGGAACTACATATTCAAAATAGCCACTAATCCTATAATTTCCTTTATTACTCATTTTTATTGTATATGCAACCCCATATAGTAATTCTATTGATTCTTTGTATTGGCCACCTTCTTCATTAGGATCTCCTTTTCCTCTAACTGCAAGGTAATTGACTTTAGGAATTGTTATAATGGATGGATTCTTTTTAGGCATATAAAACTCTTTATATTCTTTTTTATAATCAAAAGCCATAATCTCCTCCTACAAACATAATTAATATTAATAGCATTATATCACACCTTCATTATATATAAATAGTAGTATTAAATTATTATAACTACTTACTAAAATTTGTATATCTGCCATAAGCTTCTTTCGTTTATTCAACAGGTATAAATCTTAATTCCAGACTACCAAGGCTATATTTTTATATATCATTTAACTTATGTAATCTTATCATTGGATTTCATTACTAAAATATTACAAATTATTTATTTGACAATTTTAAAATTATTCTATATAATTATTTTAATATATTGTAATAGTATATCTATTATAAATTGATTGGAGTTCATATGGGATTTATATTATTTGTGTTTGCATTACTTATTGTTCTTCTTTTGCTTGTAATAATAGGTTCAGTTCAACAAGCAAGCATATTTGTAGTATCAGGCAAAAAAATAGAATTTGTTAATATGCTGTTACCAGCCTTTTTATCAGCATTTTCATTTACACTTATATTATTTATTGCAGATTTAATTTTAAACAAATTAAATATAAATGCTTTTGATTTTATATATTATAACATAATGAATTGGGAATATACTTTTAATAACACTTTGTTTGTATTTATTACTATTTTTATATCTTTTATTGTTTTTATAATATTACAAGCATACTTTTTAAAACTTGTTATGCTCAATTACAAAAAAATATGGAAAAAATCTTATGAGTTTTTTATAACTAAAATATTAAAAAAAGATATACCTAAGACTTTGGCTCCTTCTTCCCAAGAAGTCAACGATAATAAACTTGAAGATTCTACTCAACAAGATAAAGCATCAATTGATTTGTCAAAAGTAATACCTTCTGATACTCAAAATATTGATAAAGAATATAAACTTTCATTTTTTCATACTCTGTCAGCAAGCTTGTTTAGTTTTTCACTAGTATTCTTTACTATATTGTTATGTATCTTTATCGGAATTAAATTTGGAAATAAATTTATTAAATAAATTCAAAAAATAAAAAACATACATTTCTTTCAAAGTAATGTATGTTTTTGTTTTTATTTACTTCAAGTTAAAGAAAGATTCATTTCCTGAATATTTAGATATAAATCCTAATTCTTCTTCTATTCTAAGTAATTGATTATATTTTGCGACTCTATCAGTTCTAGACGGTGCCCCTGTTTTTATTTGTCCCGAATTAGTTGCAACAACTAAATCTGCTATTGTTGTGTCTTCAGTTTCACCTGAACGATGAGATATAACTGCTGTATATCCTGCTCTATTTGCCATTGTAATAGCATCAAGTGTTTCTGTAAGTGTTCCTATTTGATTAACTTTAATTAATATGCTGTTTGCTATATTTTCTTTTATTCCTCTTGATAATCTTTCAGTATTAGTTACAAATAAATCGTCTCCTACAAGCTGTATTTTATCTCCTAACTTTTCAGTTAGTAATTTCCAACCTTCCCAGTCTTCTTCAGCAAGGCCATCTTCTAAAGATATTATTGGATATTTTTCTATCATCTCTGCCCAGTAGTCTACCATCTCTTGCTTAGTAAACTTTTCTCCCGTTTTCCAGAATAAATATGTTCCATCTTTTTGATACATTTCTGTAGCTGCTGCATCTATAGCTATCTTAAAATCTTTTCCTGCTTTAAATCCTGCCTTTTCAACTGCTTCAACTATATATTGTAATGCTTCTTCATCTTTTTTAAGATTTGGAGCAAACCCTCCTTCATCTCCTACTGATGTTGCAAAACTATTTGCTTTTAATACTTCTTTTAAATTATGAAATACTTCTGCACACATTCTAAGTCCTTCTTTAAAAGTTTCTGCACCTACAGGCATGATCATAAATTCTTGTACATTTACACTGTTATCTGCATGTTTTCCACCATTTAAAATATTCATCATAGGTGTTGGTAATGTCTTTGCATTTACGCCTCCTATATATCCATATAACGAAAGTCCCAGTGCTTCCGCTGCCGCTCTTGCTACTGCAAGTGAAACTCCTAATATTGCATTGGCACCTAATTTTGCTTTGTTTGGTGTTCCATCAAGTTCTATCATAATTTTATCAATTTCTACTTGATCTAATGCGTTAAGTCCTTCTATTTCTGGAGCAATTATATCATTAACATTGTCTACTGCTTTTTCTACCCCTTTACCTAGGTATCTTTTTTTGTCTCCATCTCTTAATTCTACTGCTTCAAAAGCACCTGTTGATGCTCCTGATGGAACTATGGCACGCCCCATAAAACCTCCCTCTACTAATACTTCAACTTCTATAGTAGGGTTTCCTCTTGAGTCCATTACCTCTCTTGCATATACTGATTCAATCATAATGTATTGTTTCATAATATTTCCTCCCTTTATTTTAATTTTTCTAATAATTCTTCTCTAATGCTTTTTTTCTTTTCATGTTTTTTCAATTCTTCTTCTGATGCCATATAATTCTCAAAACTATCTTCTAGCGTAACCATATTTCCTTTTAATTCTTTTTCAAAATCGTTTTTTTCAGTTTTTTCTTGCGAATCCTTGTTTATATTTTCTTCTTTTTTAATAATACTTAAATATTCTCGTTCTACCTCATGAACTTCATTTGTAATAACCTGTTCGGTAATTTCAGTAATTTGTTTTGATCCATTATTATATAAATCTACAACTTCAGCTACAAATTTATTTCCAAGAATCCTCTTAACTTCATAAAAAGTTTCTTCTCCTTGCCTACTTTCATAAACGTTTAACTTTCTTTTAAGAGCTGCAAACATTTCCGTAAAAACTATATCTTCTATTTTATTTCTTGTAGGGTTATCTACTCCATTTCTTACATCTTCCAAATATAGATTGTTCTGAGATTTACCATTTATATCTTTTTTCATTCCATCAAAAGACTCTTGGGGGGCTATTCCTTCGTTAAATGTTCTATCTAAATGTTTTTCCACTGGTGTTCTTATTGTTGAACTTGCAATATAATTAGTTGATTGTTCATATTGTTCTCTTGCCATATTCATTGTCATTTTTATACTTCTATTTCCTTCTTCTAATATTTCTCCTACCATTCTTTCAGCTTGTTGTTCAGTACATCTATAGTATTCCGAAACTGCTTGATACACTTGTCCCGTAGTTCTTCTCGACAAATAATTAAAATCCTCTTTTTCTTGCTCTGATATATTTATTATTTCTTTAGATAATTTTTTTCCTATTTCCTTAGGAAATTCTATATTAAGCATTTCAGCTATTTTTACTTTTTTAGGATCAATTGTAGCCATTTTTTACCCCTCCTATTAATTAAAATATATTATCGATTTTCCGGTCATTTCTTTTGGTATTTCCATTCCCATTAGGTCTAATAACGTTACAGGAACATCACTAAGTCTACCTTCAGTTACACTTTTTACCCTTTTAGATATTAATATAACTGGAACTGGATTTGTTGTATGAGAAGTAATTATATCTCCTGTTTTCAAATCTACCATTTCTTCACAATTACCATGATCCGCTGTTATAATTGCTTCTCCACCAACTTCTTCAAGCTTTGCTATAACTTTACCTACGCACTTATCTACAGCCTCTACTCCTTCTATTGCCTTTTCTAAATTACCTGTGTGTCCTACCATATCTCCATTTGCATAGTTAATTATTATAACATCAAACTTTTTACTATCAATTGCTTCTATTACTTTGTCAGTTATTTCATATGCAGACATTTCGGGGTGCTCATCATAAGTAGATACCTTTGGTGATTGTATCAGGATTCTTTCTTCTCCATTATATTTTTTTTCTTCTCCGCCATTAAAGAAAAATGTAACATGAGCATATTTCTCTGTTTCAGCAATACGTAATTGTGTCTTTCTATTTTTACTTAAATATTCTCCTAGTGTATTTTCAACTTTATCTTTTTTATATACAACTTCAATGTTATTAAATGTTTTATCATATTCTGTCATTGTTACAAACTTTATATTGTTTTTCTTGCTTTTTCTTTCAAATTTATCAAATGTAGTTTCTACAATAGCTCTTGTAAGTTCTCTACCTCTGTCTGATCTAAAGTTAAAGAATATTACTGCATCATTATCTTTAATCTTTCCTATAGGTTCACTATTTTCATCTATTATGACAATAGGCTTTATGAATTCATCAAATTCTTGAGCCTCATATGAATTTTCAATTGCTTTTTGTACAGTTTTAAAATTTTCGCCTTCACCTAAAACAATAGCATCATATGCTTTTTCAACTCTTTCCCATCTATTATCCCTATCCATTGCATAAAATCTTCCAGAAATAGTTGCTATTTTCCCTACTCCTATTTCTTTACATTTTGTCTCTGTTTCTTTTAGATAATCCATACCTGCTGTAACCGGTGTATCCCTGCCATCCATAAAAGCATGTATATATACATTTTCTATATCATTTTCTTTGGCTAGTTTTAGTATGGCATATAAATGTTCTATATGTGAATGTACTCCTCCATCTGAAAGAAGTCCCATTAAATGAAGTGAGCTATTGTTTTCTTTTATATGTTTAATAACATTTTTAAATGCTTCTTTTTCAAAAAATCTAGCTTCTTTTATTTCTTTTGTAATTAACGCTAAATCTTGGTATATAATTCTTCCTGCTCCCATAGTCATATGCCCTACTTCAGAATTACCCATTTGCCCTTCTGGAAGCCCTACCGCAAGTCCTTTTGCATCTAGAATAGAGTTAGGGTACTCATTTAACAAACGTTCTAAATTGGGTGTTTTAGCTTGTTTATAGGCATTTCCTTCTTCTTCTTCAGTTAACCCTATACCATCTAAGATCATAATCATATATTGTTTTTTACTCATAAAATACTCCTTACGTTTTTTATTTACTACATTATTGCACTGCGTTTATTATTTCTATAAATTCTGCTTTTAAACTGGCTCCACCTACTAGTGCCCCATCAATATTAGGCATATTAAGTATTTCCTTTGCATTTCCAGAATTAACGCTTCCTCCGTATTGTATCCTAATTTTTTCAGCTACTTCTGTTGAATAAAGACCTTTTATTATTTCTCTTATATATTTACACATTTCTTCTGCTTGGGCTGATGTTGCTGTTTTGCCTGTACCAATTGCCCAAACTGGCTCGTAAGCAATGATAGACTTTGAAGCCTCTAATGTTTTGACGTCTTTAAATGCTTCTTCTATTTGTTTTTTTACTACATCAAAGTAAGTATTTTTTTCTCTTTCGTTAAGAACTTCACCTACACAAATAATAGGTATCATCTCTGTTTCTAAAACTTTCTGTAATTTTTTATTTATTGTTTCATCAGTTTCATTAAAATATTGTCTTCTTTCACTATGACCTATAATACAATAGTCTAATTCTAGCTCTTCTAACATTTTTGTACTAACTTCTCCTGTATATGCACCGTTATCTGCAAAATGAACATTTTGAGCTCCAATCTTAATGTTTGTCCCCTTTGTTTCCTCTTTAACTTTGCTAAGTGCTAAATATTGTGGACATATACCAACATCTACTATTTTTGTATTCATATGGTGTTTCATATTGTTTATAAATTCTAGAGATTCTTTTATCGTATTATTCATCTTCCAGTTTCCTACAATTACTTTTTTCCTAGTCATAAACTTACCCCTCTTCTTTTAATTTTCTTCAATGTGCATTACAATATCCTCATCTTTTATCCAAGATGGTTCTGATTCTTTTTTGATAAACTTAAACTTTACTGTTCCTTTACTATCTATATTCCAGTTTCCTACCCAAAGTGTTGGAATTGAAATTCCAATTTTACTCCAGTCATCTTTTTTAAGCTCTTTGTTTAGTTCTTTTATTTTCACTTTTAAAGTAGACTCATTAACTACATTGCTTTCTAATAATAGCTTTGAAATGGTTTCTTGTAGTTTTGAAACCTCCATCAAAAATTCTTCTTTACGACCTTCTTCTTGATATACAGTTTTTAACTTGCTTATATTTTTATTTGAACGATACCTAGCTTTAGTCACATTAGGTTTAAAGGTTCCTGAACTCGGCAAAAATATGCATAAAAATATTACTGCAATCGCCACTATTAATATAATTATGTTTCTGACTAATATATTTAAATTTACTTTAAACCTCATATCAATTATACCCCTTATAATTATTTATCCATTAATGCTTTTATTCCTGGAAGTTCTTTTCCTTCCATAAATTCTAATGAAGCTCCTCCTCCCGTTGATACATGACTCATTTTTTCTTCAAGTCCAAACTTTGAAACTGCAGCTGCACTATCTCCCCCACCAATAATACTTATTGCATTGCTGTTTGCTAGTACTTCTGCTATTTCTTTTGTTCCTTTTGCAAAATTATCAAATTCAAACACGCCTACAGGACCGTTCCATACAACTGTTCCAGCATTTATTATTATTTTTTTATATTTTTCTATGGTTTTAGGACCTATATCAACACCTTCATAACTTTCTGGTATCTGATTAGTTTCTACAACCATTGTGTTCGCATCATTTGAAAAATCATCTGCAACTAGAGAATCTGAAGGCATAATAAATTGTATGCCTTTTTCTTTTGCTTTTTCTAAGATTTCCTTAGCTACATCTAGTTTATCATTTTCACAAATTGATTTTCCTATATTTCCACCCAGTGCCTTTATAAAAGTATATGTCATTCCTCCTCCAATAAGTACAATATCTACTTTATCAAGTAATGCTGTTATAACTGCAATCTTACTCGAAACTTTAGCACCTCCAAGTATTGCAACAAGTGGTCTTATTGGATTATTTATGCTTTTATCTAATGCCTCTAGTTCTTTTTCAATTAAAAATCCACATACTGCAGGTAAATATTTTGCTACTCCATACGTAGATGCGTGTGCCCTATGTGCTGTTCCAAATGCATCATTTACATATACTTCTGCAAGTGATGCTAATTCTTTTGAAAAAGTATCGTCACATGCTTCTTCTTCTTCAAACATTCTAACGTTCTCAAGTAATACTACGTCTCCGTTACTCATTTTATTTACTTTTTCTTTTACATTCTCTCCTATTATTTCTTCTAGAAGGTCCACCTTTTTAGCTAGTAGCTCTTCAAGTCTAGTAGCTACTGGTTTGAGACTAAGCTTTTCTTTTGTTTTACCAATATGTGAACATAATATTACCTTTGCTTCATTTTCAATCAAATAATTAATCGTTCTCATAGATTCTAATATTCTTTTATCATTTGTAATTGTTTTTTTTGTTTCTAAATCTAACGGTACATTAAAATCACATCTTACAAGAACTCTTTTACCTTTTACTTCAATATCTTGTACACTTTTTTTTGATAGCATATATTCCTCCTCATTTATAAGCATATAAATACTTTTAGGCTCAAGAATTGAGCCTAAAACCATATTAGTTTATGCGTTATCTACACTTTCCATATGAGCTATTAAATCAACAATTTTATTTGAATAACCCCATTCATTATCATACCAAGATACTAATTTTACAAAATTATCATTTAAACTAATACCTGCTTTGATATCAAATATTGATGTGTGTGGATCATGTATAAAATCAGAAGACACTACCTCTTCATCTGTATAACTCATTATTCCTTTTAGTTTATCATCGCATGCTTCTTTTATCTTTTCTACAATGTCTTCATAAGTTGCTGCCTTTTCTAATCTACATGTTAAATCTACTACTGAAACATTAAGTGTTGGAACCCTAAAAGACATTCCTGTTAATTTTCCTTCTAATTCTGGGATTACTTTCCCAACTGCTTTTGCGGCTCCTGTTGCTGAAGGAATAATATTATATGTAGCTGCTCTTCCACCTCTCCAATCCTTTGCAGTAGGTCCATCGACTGTTTTTTGAGTTGCAGTTACTGAATGTACTGTAGTCATTAATCCCTCTGCTATTCCAAAATTATCATTTATTACCTTAGCTAGAGGTGCTAAACAGTTTGTAGTACAAGATGCATTTGAAACTACTTTCATATCACTTGTGTATTTATCATTATTTACTCCCATAACAAACATTGGTGCATCTTTTGAAGGTGCAGATATTATTACTTTTTTTGCTCCTCCTGTAAAGTGTGCTGATGCTTTTTCTGTAAGTGTAAATACTCCTGACGATTCTACTATATATTCTGCTTCCGCTTCACTCCAAGGAATTTCATTTGGGTCTTTGTAGTTATATACCTTTATTGTTTTCCCATCAATTACTAAATTCCCATCTACAACTTCTATGCTTTTATCTAGTTTTCCATGAATGGTATCATATTTTAACATATATCTCATATAATCAGTCTCAATAAATGGGTCATTTATTGCTACTACGTCTATGTCTTCCCTTTCAAGTGTTGCTCTAAGCACTAATCTTCCAATTCTTCCAAATCCATTAATTCCTACTTTTACCATATCTTTCATACCTCCTAAATATATAATTGTATTTTACATCACATACTTTTCTTTTGCAATATATTCTGTACTTTTTTTAAGGCTTTATACCATAATAGTATAAATTAGGTAAGAAAAAGGCCAGGAAAAATTTCCTGACCTGTTGAGAGCTAGAAACTGTATCTAGCAGTTACTGCCTTAGAAGTATTACCTGATTCATTAACCGCAATACCAGCTCTTATTTCAATTTCACCTGCTGATGGATTGCCATCAGTTTGAATAATGATCTGAAATGTTCTACTATCTACTTTAATGATTTCCTGAATAGCTACATTTCCGGGGAGTCCTCGTATATCTGCAGCAGTTAGACTGAAATTACAACCAAACTCGTTAACCTCTACTAAAATCGAATACTCTCCGCCACCATAATTGTCAATTAAAACTTTAATTACTGGCACTGTTTTGTCCACTGATTGACTAGGTGTTTCAACTATTGGTGTTGGTGTGCTTTCAGGAATTACTGGTGCTTCAATTATCGGTGTTGGTGTGCTTTCAGGAATTACTGGTGCTTCAATTATCGGTGTTGGTGTGTTTTCAGGAATTACTGGAGTTGTATAAGGTTGAGGTGTATTAGTTGGGTCTTCTGTAACCACTGGAATCGTTGTCGGTATTGGCTCTTCAGTTACGTTAATATTATTGGTATACGTCTCTGGAGCACTAACTCTAATGTTTATTACTTTTTCGACATACGATCCATCTGTTGCTTTTAAAACTAAATATGCCACTCCTACTCTATCTGTCATCGCTGTAATACTGTTTCCATTAAGTGTTACACAATCTCCTGTCAGCTCCCATGTTAGGTTTTTATTTGTTGCATTTGCAGGATATACAGTTGGATTGATTGTTGCACTTTCTCCTCCTATAAGCATTATGCTTGTAGAATTAACACTAATTTGACTAACTTTTATATCCCTGGCAATATCAGTATCCTTAACGCTAACTGAATAGTTTAAAACCAAATTCGAACCATCTGTTGTTGTTCCTCTTAGGTAAGCATTTCCAGCTCTTAATCCCTCAATTCGAACCGTCCCTTCGTTAACATATACTACTCTTACGCTTCCACTACCATCAGTAGCTTCCCACAAAATATTCTTGTTAAATGCATCATAGGGTCTTATATTTGCAACAACATCTATTTGTTCTCCTACATTTACATTAACATAAGAAGACGTCTGTGAAAAAGAAGTTATTCTTTTATTGTTGTTTCCAGAAACTTGTTCCATTGTATGGTATCCCATTATTCCTGCATATTCTGTTCCAACTTGGATATCATGTTTTTGCAAGTCATATGAAATACTTACAAAAGTTGTCATGATTTTAAAAGTTTGTGCTGTTGTTACCTGCATATCAGGTGCAAAGTTTCTATAGCCTATACCATCCACAATGTTATACTCTTTTGCTGTATTAGCATCATAGTATCCCCAATGGCTTTGATCAACATCATCAAAATTGTTGCTATATGCATTGTAGTTATATGGAATGTCTCCTATAAGTTTTTTGAACCTAACTGCCAATGCTGTAAATTCAACTCTTGATAACTCTTTTTCAAGTTGAGCAGTTAGCTGTCCATTGACTACTATTCCTTTTAATACTCCCATTGCTTGAAGAAGTGCCATCCCCTTTTGTATTTCGTATAAATCCAATCTATTGTTTGATATAAATGCATTACCATAGTTA
>Ga0265293_10013788_pt1 | contig 10410 bp, 11 predicted proteins | sample Munlanlewell138R_FD_192505 | JGI IMG/M metagenome (GOLD analysis project Ga0265293, IMG submission 192505) | Leachate microbial communities from a municipal landfill in Southern Ontario, Canada - Leachate well 138R | ecosystem: Engineered > Solid waste > Landfill > Unclassified | place: Canada...
GACTTAATATAAAAATATTGCGTATCGCACAGTTGCTAGGGCTAGGAGAGTACGCGGGGAGTCTGATAAGCATGTCTATCCGGAACTCTCTCAAAGGCGAGTCGATTCATCTTACTGTAGAGGGTATTCGTCGAGAGTATATTTATATTAAGGACGTGCTAAGAGGGGTTTCTAAAGCTTTTACACTACCAGCCCCCCCAGGAGTCTATAATTTAGGTAGCGGTGAATTGGTGACTTTGAAACAAATAGTAGAATATGCTGTGAAAGCGTTTGGCAATAAGAGTGAGATAATAGAATCAATAAATAAAAATATCCATGAGACGTCTCTAATGAACTCGGATAAATTTAGGGGGGCATTCGATTGGGAGCCACTTTATAGTCTTGAAGAAGCGATGCGGGATATCTCAGAGGATTTGAAAGACCAAGAGGTTGCTAAGCAGCATGGACTATCAGTTAATTGAGAGTAAAGTATCTGAAACCGCGAAAATATATCCAGGCGCTAGGGTCAAAGCATCCCAATTGGCTATGAATACCATAGTAGGAAACTTTAGTCGTGTTGATGGCTCCGTGCTTGCTGACTATTGTCGTATAGATAGAAACAACCATATTTACTGTACGAGCTTAGGGCGCTATAGCTATACCGGTATGGGGACGGTAATTATGCATGCTGAGATCGGCGCATTTTGTTCCATCTCATGGGGCGTATCTATTGGTGGCGCCGACCACGACTACACTCGCATGACGCAACATTCCTTTTTGTATAATATATATGACAAAATTCGACCGAATGATGTAACAGTTCCTTATGATCGTTTTTCGGCACCGGTGACAGTTGGTAACGATGTCTGGATTGCCGCTGGTGCCGTGATTACGAGAGGCGTAACCATTAATGATGGCGCAGTAATTGGCGCAAATGCGGTTGTGACAAAGGATGTTCCTCCTTATGCGATTGTGGGGGGGGGCACCTGCTCGAATTATAAAGTATCGGTTTGAACATGATATTATTGAGTTGCTACTTGATCTTAAGTGGTGGGATTGGCCAATTGATAAAATAAAAGATAATTTTAATTTGTTGTCAGGTAAGCCGAATTATTCAAAATTAAAAGAGTCGTTGAAAGCATGATTGTATTCAATATTCCGTCGCTAACTGGTAATGAACAGCAGTATGTTTTGGAGGCAATGAAAAGCAATAAGCTTTCGGGAGATGGCTTTTTTGGAAAGCAGTGCCAAGCTTGGTTCGAAGAAAAATTAGCTTGTGTTAAAACGCTCTTGACTCCCTCTTGTACTGCTGCTTTAGAAATGGCAGCAATTTTATTGGATATTCAGCCTGGCGATGAAGTTATTGTACCTAGCTACACTTTTGTTAGCACGGCCAACGCTTTTGCCTTGCGGGGAGCGAAAATAATATTTGTTGATATTCGTCCTGATACAATGAATATTGACGAGACTCTTATCGAAGCAGCAATCACTAGTAGGACTAGAGCTATTGTACCGGTACATTATGCAGGTGTGAGCTGTGAAATGGATGTGATTATGGATATTGCTCGCCGCTATAATGTTTTTGTAGTGGAAGATGCTGCGCAAGGCATGATGAGTAGCTATAAAGGTAAACCATTAGGTACGATTGGACATTTGGGGGCGTACTCTTTTCACGAGACAAAGAATTACACCAGCGGTGGAGAGGGTGGTTTGCTGTTGATTAACGATAAGCGTTTCTTGCAGCGAGCCGAGGTTATTCGTGAGAAAGGAACGAACCGCAGTCAATTTTTTCGTGGGCAGATTGATAAGTATACATGGATGGATGTCGGTAGTAGTTACTTACCGAGTGAGTTGCAGGCTGCATTTTTATGGGGGCAGCTCGAAAAAGCTCATGAAATTAATAAAGATCGATTAACAACATGGCTTGCTTATCGCGAAGCCTTTTCTTCTTTAACAAGGTTAGAAGGCCTGAGTTTACCACTCGTACCAACACACTGTGAACATAATGCACATATGTTCTATTTAAAACTCAAAGATATAGAGCAACGTGCGGCTTTTATAAGTCATCTAAAAGCTGATGCTGTAATGGCTGCTTTTCATTATATACCTTTACACAGTGCTCCCGCAGGGAAGATACTTGGTGCTTTTTTTGGTAAAGATGTTTTTACCACTATTGAAAGCGAAAGGCTGGTTAGGTTGCCTATATACTTTGGAATGAGTGACCAGGAACGAGAAAGTGTTGTTAAAAGCGTTTTGGACTTTTTTGCATGAATGCTAAGAAGATCCTACATTTTTCTGTGGGACCGATGGGAGCAGCAGTACTTGGGTTAGTTACTTTGCCCGTGGTGGCTTGGTTATTTTCGCCGGAGGATGTTGGGCGTTTAACTATGCTGCAGGTGACAGTCAGCTTTTCGTTGCTGCTATTTAGTCTTGGATTGGATCAAGCTTATGTGCGAGAGTTTCATGAGGTAGAAGATAAGCCAGCCCTGCTTAAAGCAGTAATATTACCAGGTCTGGTTGTTTTGATAGTTGTATTGCTGGCAGCTAGCTTCTCTCCGTGGTCTTTATCCGGGCTGCTATTTGATATCGACTCCGTCTGGCTTACATTCTTTTTGCTTGTTTCTATACTGCTTAGCTTCTGTTCGCGCTTTCTAAGCCTGGTTTTGCGCATGCAAGAACGCGGTTTAGCGTTCTCCATGAGTCAACTGTTGCCAAAATTGCTATTTCTAGCGATTGTTTTGGGCTATATATGGCTGGGCGCTGAGGCCATATTTGATAATTTGATGATAGCTAATGTGTTATCCCTTGTGGCAGTGTTTGTTATCTATAGTTGGAATACACGCAACGACTGGCGGCCAGCCCTGACTGCTCATATCGATAAATCCAAACAAAATCAAATGATTTGCTATGCCGTCCCGCTAGTTGGTGGTGGTCTAGCGTTTTGGGGGCTGACTGCGATGGACAAAATATTTTTACGCAGCCTTTCCTCTTTTGAAGAGTTGGGTATTTACTCTATTGCAGTTAGCTTTGCTGGGGCAGCTTTAGTGTTCCAGGCAATCTTCTCTACGGTTTGGGTGCCGGTGGTCTATAAGTGGGCGGCCGAAGGTGTTGATTCAAAAAAAATCAAAGATGTTATGGATCATATTACTTTAGCAGTGATTGTGATATGGACCTTGGCGGGCATGTTTTCCTGGGTGGTGACTTATATTTTGCCACCTGAATATGAAAAAGTTAAAATCATTTTGTTGGCGGCGATGGCATATCCTTTGTTATATACCCTTTCACAAGCGTCAGGTGTGGGTATAGGAATTAAACGTAAAACACTTTATTCTATGGTGGCTGCAGTGATCGCTCTGGTCGTAAATGCCATAGGTAATTGGTTATTTATTCCGACTTATGGGGCCGCAGGTGCAGCAATGACTTCGGCGGGTGCTTTTTTTATTTTCTTTGTTATTCGTACCGAGGCTAGCTCCATATTATGGAATAGCTTTGAGCGATGGCGTATGTATGGCTTTGTTGTAATGGCTTTAACTGGTTCCTTGCTCGTAATATTGTTAGAGCCGGAATCGGTTTGGGTTGTGGGTGCAAGCTTCATTCTTATGGTTTTAGTGATTTGTTTTTTTAGAGAGCAAGTTGCTATCTCCGGGAAATTTGTTGGAAAAGAACTTGGCCGAGTATGGCATAAGTTTATGCGGGCGGAATAGACGGAGCTACCTATAGCGACTTTGCAGGTACCCTACGGTCCTCGAGAGATGCCGCCATAATCCTGAGAGGTTTTCTAAATTGGTACTGCTGATGTTCGAGAGTTACGCGTTTTTAGAGGAAGAGTTCAGGCGCAGGGGGGTAGAGTTTGATTCCGGTTCGCAAAAATTTGATAATTTGGTGCAGGTATGAAGATTATAATAGATAAAAACTTTGTTCTTAGAAATATGTTTTTGTTTTTGTTTTTATTTGTGATGCTTGTGCCAGGATTTAGAAATGCGGATGAAGGCGGAGGGGGGGTAGAAGTATTAGCAATTTTGATATTTATTTTTCTATCACTTCTTGTGTTGGGTTTTTATAAATTTCCTTTTTCTAGTCTAAAGGGACCATTCATATTTGCTGTTTTTTTTCAGATATTACTCGCTGTTGTTGCTTTGATTAATCGGGAGGGCGACTCGGGTTTGGGGTATCTGTTTTTGGCTGTAAGGCCACTATTTTTATTTACTATTGCCTTTTTGTTTTTTTTATATTTTGTTAACTTTAAAGATCCAGATGGGGCGGTGGTATCCTGCTTGCTTCTCCTGACTTTGCTTATGGCTTTTTGGAACTTTCTGCAGCTCATTAATTTTGGCTGGTTTGATGAGGTGAATAAGCTTCTTTATAAAAGAGAAGGGTTTGTATGGGAGAGGACGTATATAAGCTTCTTCGTTACAACATATTTTGCCGGATATATCTCATATGTTATTTGTTGTGTTTTTTTCTCATTGAGTGTTGTGAGAAAGAATAGTTTGTATGTGGTTGCCTTTTTGATATCGTCTGTCTGTTTAGTGATGGCGCAAAGTAAAGCAATGTACGTTAGCTTAATGATTATGCCATTTTTAGTTTTGTTTTTCTCGGCAAATAAAATCCCTCTTAAGGTTTTTATTGTTTTGCTGCTGATGATCAGTTTTTTGTTTGTGCTTGCTTTTAAAGCGGATATCCTGGCCTTTATTGCTGGGTATAATGAATTTATTATTGCTAATTCTGCGCACCGATTACTGGCGGACCCAGAGAGCTCAATGACTCTTAATTATCGCTTGGAGCAAGTTTTTCTTGCGTTTAGCTTGATGGCGGAAAATATTACACTCATTGGGAGTGGTCTTGGCAGGGAGCTGTATCTTGAATCTTGGGTTGCAGCTTATGTTTATAGATATGGTTTATATGGGCTTTTTGGTTTCTTTGTTATTTCTTGTTACGTGTTCTATATAAATATAGGCCTTTATAAGATGCTTTTGTCCAAAGGCTACAAAGATAAGACGGCAGGCCTAGTTTTGGGTGTTGCGGTTTGGGGAGTAACTTTGCCAATAACTCAAATTAGTTCTCCGATGATTGACACAGGGAAAACTGCCTTTATTTCAATGATGCTAATTGGTTTTACATTTTATAATCATTATCGTTTGATGAGTTTTCGGAAGTCACACTATTTCAGCTGTTTATCCCACTCTTAGGTTTTCTCAAGTGATTGGCGGGATTGTGTGAGAAAACTATGGCGATGTTGGGGGTTATACACCGTCTTCAATTTGTTGGCTGTGTTGCGCTCATTCCCTGTAGTCGCTAAGTGATTATCTTCTATCGATTTAGGGTTTTTTAATGTCTGAAGTAATAATGGAAGCTAGTATTAGCGTGGTGATTCCAACGCACAACCGTCCTGAAGGCTTGGTTCGTTCCTTAGATAGCATTCTGAATCAAACGGTCATGCCAGAGCAGGTTGTTATTGTTGATGATGGGTCTACTCCCTCAGTAAGTGTGGATGTGTTTGCCGCTTTCCCTGATTCAGTTAGATGTACATTGCTACGCAATGAGAAGCCTCAGGGTGGAAATAATGCTCGAAACAAAGGGATTATGGCGGCGGAAGGGAAGTATGTCGCATTTTTAGATGATGATGACCAGTTTAAGCCGGAAAAGGTCGAGGTATTGAAGCGTGAGATTTCGTTGAATCTTGGTTTCGATGTGTTTTACCATTCCGCACATATTCATATGCTTAATGAGGGGGTCTCTTACTACTCTAAAATTTGTCGGTTTGATGAGAAAGAGCTTTTTCGTGCCTTGCTGGTGCAGAACCGTATAGGCGGTACGCCTATGGTCACTGTGCGAAAGAAGGCTTTGATTGATGTGGGGTTGTTTGATGAGGGAATGCCGGCGCTACAAGATTACGAGTTATGGCTCCGGCTGGCAAAAAATGGATTCAGATTCTTTTTTATTGAGACTGCTCTTACTGATTATTACTATGAGACTAAGAAGTCAAGTGTATCTAAGAGTATAGATGTGAATGAAGTCGCTATAGGGTTGATTGAAAAGAAATTTAGTGAAGACTATAAGCTTTTGAGTCGCTCAGAGAAGAAAGAATATGAGTGTTGGAAACGAAGAAAGTTGGTTCACAAGTCTCTTTTGAATGGAAGTTGTTTTAAGGCATTGAGGTATCAGTTTTATTTGCTTATGTTTTCTCCTTCTTTTGCTAACTTTATACCACTGCTTGTGATTCCGTTGGGTCCGAAGATGGTTTTTAAGTTAAAGGCAAAAGCAGGGTGAGGAGAGAGTCGATGCGGCGAAGTGAAAGCGGTATGGAGTGAGTGGTGCTAATTTGACGCGACTCTTGTGGTTATGGTGCTGTTTCTTGCTCGTAAAGGCGGTAGGGTATGGTGTTGTCGGAAGTGTGTTGTGAGTTTGCTTTATGAATAAACTAGGCTGCTCTGTTTTGTTGCCTGTCTATGCTAAGGATAATGAGTCTTACTTGCGGTTGGCTTTGCAGAGCCTTGTAATACAGACTTCTAAGGCTGGAGAGGTGGTGCTTGTGATAGACGGACCTATTCCCGAGTCTTTGAACTCGCTGGTTCGTGAGTTTGAAGAAGTCTTGCCTTTGAATCCTGTGTTTCTGAAGGAAAATGTAGGGCTGGGGGCAGCATTAAATCAGGGGCTTGCTCGCGCGCGCTACCCATTAGTGATGCGGATGGATGCTGATGACATTTGTCATGAGAGAAGAATTGAGGAACAGGTGGGTTTTTTTGAATTGCACCCCGAAGTAGATATTTTGGGGAGCTACGCAGTTGAGGTGAGCTCTTCTGGTGTGGAGCGGGGTGAGCGTAGAGTTCCAAGTACACATGCTGAAATTATAAATGCACTCTGGACTTGTCCTCTCATTCATCCCACCGTGATGTACCGGAAAGATAAGATACTGTCTATAGGAGGATATGACCCTTCTTTGAGGCGAAGACAGGATTATGAGCTATGGTTCCGCTGTGCGAAAAGTGGATTGGTGTTTGAGAATCTAAAAGCGCCTCTTTTGTTTTATAGGTTTGATTCAAGTTCGCATAAAAAACAACCTGTGCGCTTGGCGTTTGAGCAGGGAGTTATTGGTTATAAAGGCAGTAGGTACATGGGGCTTTCGTTATGGAAGGCTTTAGCTTGTTTTGCGCCATTGCTTCGGTCTTTACTCCCAGGCAGGCTTCAGCATACAGCGTACCGTTTAATGAAGCATATGGACCCAAGGCAAACATAAGTGGCGGGAAGCGTATGAATGTTACTGTAACAGGTGTCACGGGGTTTGTAGGCTCGGCCATTGTGGAAAGAGTTTCCAAGGATGTTTCTAAGTATTTGATATCGGTGTCTCGTTCAAAAGTGGTTTTCTCTAATAGTTCTGAAAGATTACCAGGTAAAGAGTTGACGGGTGCTACGGATTGGTCGGATATCCTGCATACATGTGACGTTGTAATTCATAGCGCTGCCAGAGTCCATGTCATGAATGATACGGCGGAAGATCCACTCCAGGCCTTCCGTGCTGTCAATGTGGATGGCACGCTACAGCTTGCTCGCCAAGCTGCACAGTCGGGAGTCAGGCGCTTTATCTTTATCAGCTCCGTCAAGGTGAATGGAGAAGGGACCGAACGGGGTAAGCCCTATACGGCCTTCGATACACCAGCGCCACAGGACCCCTACGGCATTTCCAAGATGGAGGCGGAGCATGGGCTGCGTGATATAGCCAAGGCTACCGGAATGGAAGTAGTCATCATCCGTCCTGTACTGGTGTATGGGCCGGGGGTAAAAGCCAATTTCCGCAGCATGATGAGTTGGCTGTACAAGGGCGTACCGTTACCCTTGGGGGCGATTCATAACAAGCGCAGCTTGGTTTCCCTGGATAACCTCGTAGATCTGATAGTGACTTGCATTGACCATCCGGCTGCTGCGAATGAGACCTTTCTGGTCAGTGATGGTGAGGATTTATCTACTACGGAAATGCTGCGCCGTATGGGGAAGGCGCTGGGCCAGAATGCACGTTTGGTGCCGGTGCCTGCCGGGCTGCTTGAGGCCGGTGCTGTCATGTTGGGCAAGCGCGGGGTTGCGCAGCGTTTATGCGGCTCGCTACAGGTTGATATCCGCCATACACGTGAAACTTTGAATTGGAATCCACCTGTGTCGGTTGACGATGGTTTTCGCGCTGCTGCTTCTGCCTTTTTGAACGAGTAATCGCATGTCTTTATGGATTTTGTTGCCAGGTGTTTTTGGTATTGCTTTGCTATTGACCTGGATGTTGCGCCGTTATGCCTTGTCTCGCAGTCTGATGGATATACCCAATGCGCGTAGTTCGCATTCAGTTCCTACGCCTCGGGGTGGCGGTGTAGCTATTGTCTTGGCCTATCTGGCTGTGCTGCCGCTGGTAGGTTATCAAGGTTGGTTGAGCTGGCCGTTGGTCGTTGGGCTGATGGGGACGGGGGCTTTGGTAGCGGTGATCGGTTTTCTGGATGACCACGGCCATATTGCGGCGCGCTGGCGGTTGCTGGCCCACTTCATGGCCGCGGCCTGGTTGTTGGCCTGGCTGCCGGAGCTGCCTCGATTGGCGTTACTGGGTACGAGCTTTGATCTTGGATTGATCGGTTATGTGCTGGCAGCGGTGATGTTGGTGTGGCTGCTGAACCTGTACAACTTCATGGATGGTATTGATGGTATTGCCAGTGTGGAGGCGATTGCCGTTTGTGTGGGGGGGGGCTGGTGTATGCACTGGTAGGAATACCGATGTTGGCTACCGCACCCTTGCTGCTGGGTGCCGCTGTAGCTGGGTTTCTGGTCTGGAACTTCCCGCCTGCGCGTATCTTCATGGGGGATGCGGGCAGTGGTTTTCTGGGGGTGATGCTTGGCGGGCTGGCTTTGCAGGCTGCATGGGTGGCACCGCAGTTGCTATGGGCCTGGCTGATTCTGTTGGGCGTATTTGTGCTGGATGCCACCTTTACTCTGCTGCGCCGGTTGATGCGTGGGGACAAAGTGTATGAAGCGCATCGGAGTCATGCCTATCAGTATGCGTCGCGTGAATACGGTGCTCATCTACCGGTTACGCTGGCGGTTCTGGGGATCAATGTGCTTTGGCTGTTGCCCTGGGCCTGTGTAGTGGCGCTTGGTTATATCGATGGGCTATTGGCCTTGTTGATTGCCTACCTGCCATTGGCTGTGTTGGCGGTGAGGTTCAGGGCTGGGCAGTTGGAGAATGCATCAACGTAGCGCAGGCGCGCTACTCCCAAAGGGGGCGGCAGGCCGAGCGCTATCGAGCAAGGGAAGAGGAGGCACGATGACATGAAGACCTTATTGATACTGGGCGCCGGCGGGCATGGCAAGTCGGTTGCGGAGGCTGCCTTGCTCAGAGGTGAGTGGGAGTCTGTTGTTTTTCTCGATGATGCCTGGCCGCAGGTGACTGACGCCTTGGGCTGCAAGATAGTGGGTAGGGTGGCGGATATCGGCGAGGTGGCTGCCAGTTGCCAGGGCGCTATTGCCGCCGTTGGGAACAATGTCGTGCGTGAGCAGTGGATTAACTTGATCGAACAAAGTGGTATTGAGCTGGTCTCTGTCGTGCACCCCAAGGCCTGGATCAGTCCGGCAGCCAGCTTGGGGGTTGGTAGTGCCGTGATGGCGGGTGCCGTGGTGGGTACTGTGTCCCAGGTAGGCAAGGGCGCGATTATCAATGCCAATGCCACTGTGGACCATGATGTACAAATGGGCGACTTGTCGCATATTGGAGTAGGTGTACAGCTTGCCGGTGGTGTGAAAATTGGTGCACGTGCTTGGCTACAGGCCGGGGCGTGCTGTGGTTACAACGTGCAGGTTGCTGAGGGAGAGCTGGTGCTTCCCGGAACTGCTTTGTATAGCAAGGGGTGATGCTTGAAAGTATTGGTAACAGGCGCCGCAGGTTTTATCGGTTTTCATGTTTCCAGACAGTTGCTGGAACAGGGCCATAGTGTTGTCGGGTTGGATAACCTCAACGATTACTACGAGGTTTCGCTCAAGGAGGATCGGCTGAAAGAGCTGGCCCCCTATGAGCATTTTCGTTTTGTAAAAATGGATCTGGCTGATCGTGATGCAATGGCTCGGCTGTTTGCTGAGGAGCAGTTCAACCGGGTGGTGAACCTGGCAGCTCAGGCAGGTGTGCGTTATTCCCTGGAAAACCCTCATGCCTACGTGGACAGCAACCTGGTCGGCTTCGTGAATATTCTGGAGGGATGCCGCCAGAATAAGGTGGAGCATCTGGTGTATGCCTCCTCCAGCTCAGTGTATGGAGCTAACGAGACAATGCCTTTCAGTGAGCAGGATAACGTTGATCATCCTGTCTCCCTCTATGCCGCTACCAAGAAAGCCAATGAATTGATGGCGCATACCTATAGCCATCTATACGGCATTCCCACTACTGGGCTGCGCTTCTTTACTGTGTAT
>Ga0265293_10013791_pt1 | contig 10408 bp, 11 predicted proteins | sample Munlanlewell138R_FD_192505 | JGI IMG/M metagenome (GOLD analysis project Ga0265293, IMG submission 192505) | Leachate microbial communities from a municipal landfill in Southern Ontario, Canada - Leachate well 138R | ecosystem: Engineered > Solid waste > Landfill > Unclassified | place: Canada...
CGCAACGTCGGGGCAGGTAAGCCTTGATGTTCTGAAAGAATATGTTGATTCGCAATTGGAGAAGTAGATGATCGTTTCCTACAAATATCGAGCGTATCCAGACGCAACCACTGAGGCACGGTTGAATATCGCACTCAATACCTGTAGGTGGCTCTACAACAAACTTCTCGAAGAGTGCAATACCGCACGGGAGAACGGTTTCACTCCAACGATGCAGGAGACGCAGGCACGAATTGTCACACTGAAAGAGGAGAATCCGTTCCTGAAGGATGTGTACTCCAAAGTACTCCAGATGGTGAACTACACCCTCTGGGGTAACATCCGCGCTCTTTCACAGACGAAGAAGAAAGGACGGAAGATCGGCAAACTCCGGTTCAAGAGCGCATCCCGGTACCGGACGCTCAATTACAATCAGTCCGGGTTCAAGATCGACCAGGAACACCAGGAAATTACCTTCTCGAAGATCGGAACGATCCCGTTCATCATGCACCGGCCATACCCGGGAGAGGTGAAAGGTGTTCTGATCACCCGTTCCGGTGACGAATGGTACGTTATCATCCAGGCGGAGCAGGAAGTTTCTGAGCCGAAGGGAGAGGAGGAGGGGCGATCTGTTGGGATCGATCTCGGTCTGAACGCATTTGCGGTCGATAGCGACGGTGCGGCAATCGAGAACCCCCGGTTCTTTGAACGATCACGAGCCAGAATCAAGAAATTACAGCAGAGTGTTGCCCGAAAGCGTCGTGGTTCAAAGAACTGGGGGAAGGCAAAGAAGAAACTGGAGAAAGCATATGCTCACATCACAAACCAGAGGAATGATTTTCTGCACAAACTCTCTCGCGGATACGTTGATTCGTATGCGACGATCTGTGTAGAGGATCTGGATATCGAGTATCTCAAAGAGAGCGGCAAATCTCGTGGACTCCGCAGAGGCATTCATGATGTATCATGGGGACGATTCTACTCGTATCTCTCGTATAAGGCTGAGAGCGCTGGTACGAACTTCATTCGAGTCGATCCCCGGAATACAACACAGATGTGCTCGAACTGCGGAAGCATTGTGAAGAAGGATCTCTCTGTGAGAGTTCATGAATGCCCGTATTGCGGGTTTGTTGCCGATCGGGATTACAATGCTGCGGTGAATATTCACCGTGTGGGGATGGAACAGCCCTTCAAGCCTGTGGAGATGATACCGCTACATCACATCTCTGTGATGCAAGTATTGTCCATGAACCAGGAAGCCCCGCCCTTAAGGGTGGGGTAGTTCACTGTGACTTCCGCGCTGGTGGACAAAAGAATATCCAAGCTTTTTGAGAACCCTGATGATATCTGTGCTGCTAACAACTGGAAGATGTGGCAACGTGATGCACCTGGTGTGTAATCTGGGTCTGGATCGTGATTTGTTCGTTGGGTTTCACTTCGTCTTCGAAATACAGCAGTACGGCTTCTTCAATGTTTTTGAGCAATTCTTCGAATGTTTCCCCATCGGTAAAGATACTGTATCCGATTGCGGTGGTAGACCAGTATCCGTCTTCATAGGCAGTTTCAAATCGTACTATCATGATGTAATCCCCCGAGTTAGAGAGAATGAAACGTGAATGATGAAAAATGTTGTGTAACTATTCAGGGCACCCGATGAATCGCCGTCGGTATGAAGGGTGCCCCCTCGAATACTCTCATCAATTCCGGGAACACCTGGCGACCATGCTTCTTGATCATTGATATGAATCCCCGGACCCGGCAGAAGTTCCTGGCTCCTTTCTCGCTCCTGAATGTCCCCGAGATCTTCTGTTTCAGCTTCATCATGCGGTGGTTCCGCTCGGCCTGGTTGTTCGTGAAAGGGATGCTGAAATCCCCCATGAATGCCAGGATCTCCTTCTGGTACTTGTAGCAGCGATCCAGGAGATTCTTCGCCTTTGACTGCTTTTTTCTGCCATGCTTCCCCTGCATCTCGTGGAACCCTGATGCTTCCAGTTCCTCCTTCCCCGCTTCGAGGATCCTCAGATACTGTTCCTCAAAGGCAGCGATCTTCCCCGGCGTCAGGACTCTCCCCTCTTCTTTTGCGATTATCCGCAGCTGTCTTTATCTCGATCAGGAGGTTACCAAGAGCTCCGCTCCATTGATGCTCGAAGTTCTCCGTAATCCCTCGCAATTCGCGGAGGAGATGCGCTCCGGACGCCGGCCGGGCTCCCCAGTTCGACCCCCGCACCGGCTCCCGGCCCGTGTTCCGCTGGCCGTTTTGGTTCGGATCGATGTGACCCAAAATCCTTATACTCCTCATTAGCCTATGGTTTACTATGTCCACGATGATCCATCTTCAACCGGAGACCAAGTCCCGCCTGGACGTTTTGAAAGCCCACCCTCAGGAGAGTGATGACGAGACGCTCAACCGCATCATGGACGTATTATTCGATCCAGAACCGTTGAGCGAAGAGACCCTGAAAAAGATCGAAGAAGGGCTTGCAGACATGCGGGCCGGTCGCTGCCGCTCACTTGAGGAGATCGCTCAGGAACTGGGCCTAGAATGATCTGGCGGATCGAATTCACCCACGAGCGGAACGTGATCTGAAACATCTCCCGAAGTCCGATGGACAGCGAATCAAAGACGAACTAACCTCTCTCGCGGAAGAACCGTTTCCTCGGTTATACGTCAAAAAACTTAAAGGACACCAGAGTAGCCCGCTGTATTCTTATCGTGTGGGACCGTACTGGATCATTCTCGCCATCAAGAACGGGGTGATGACCATCACCGTGATCGAGGTCGGCAACCGGAGTAAAGTCTATCGGAAATATTGATGTGTCGCGAACCCTCTCTTACTCTCAACGACACCCTGAACGTAGGTCCGACTTATCGCGGATCCGCACACTTGGCACCTCCGGCGCCGGCTCCCGTTTTCCCACGCTATAGCATTTCGGGATCACATGGATCACATAGTACATATGTATATCTCGAACACTTGACGGAGCACAGGAAAGCAAGCGAAAAGAATATGAACAAAAACAAAGACGCCGCAAACGGGGCCCTGCACACCAGGCATCGATCTCTCCGGGGTGTCTTTTTTCGGCAAAAACAGTAACTCCGGCGGCCTTATCGAAGAAAATAGCCGTATTCGTCCCTGCGCCGTGACCGGGGAGGAGGCATATCTACCACGGCGCCTCCGGCCCAGTCGATATTCTTCCGGTCGCCCCGTCGTTTGCGCCCTTCTTCACCGGGAGCGGTGCACCCCCATATGCGCTAACTTTTGCTCCCGACCTCTCTCGGGTGTAATTTCTGCCACGTCCCACAGCTAGGATCTGGCATCAATCTCCTTGATGTACTGCATCAATGAGGTAAGGTTAGCGCATATGCGGTGCACCCCTCCGCCCCGCACGCAGTAGGGGTACTCCTGCGCGTACCCGGCCAGACTTCCCGAAGCAATCCCGTGTACACCGCCGGATTGCTTCGGAGAACAAGCTGTTTCCGCCGTGTTTTCGGAAAATCGCTACGGCGATGCCGCACGCTTCCCCGCATTCCGGGTTCTCCCGCAGCATCACCGGCTGTCGCCGTTCCGGTGCGCATGGACGGCCGGCGGACAAACGCCCGGCATCGCGCCGCTCCGACGACGCCGTTCTCTAAGGCACGGTTGGGGGAACGGAACGCTCTCCCCTCCGAATTGCCGGCGGCCGTATCGTGGGGAGATCCCCGCCGCCATCGGCCCTGGGAGAGCGGTCCGCCCGGATCACAATCTTCATATAGCTTGTGTTATAACAAGTCAGCTTGTCCATGCATCTGGTGTGGCACCGCTGCGCCTGGAGAATGTGGCCGGCATTGCCGGCCTCCCGCGCGATGATGCCGGTGTGGATGCCAGAGTCGGATGATCGGGCGTCTTGCTGCGCTTTGTTGTCTCCGGCGGATCTTCGGATGGTGCCGGGTGCCGTATGCCGCCTCGTTCCGGCCCTGTTCACCAGGAAACTATGGAGGAACCAAATGAGGAAAAAAATGGTGCTGCCGATACTGGCGGCACTCATGGTGCTGGCGCTCTGTGCGCCGGCGGTAGCGGCGGGAGACTACCCGCAGAACGGGCAGTTCATAGCCCACTATGATCCGGAGAAAGTTGCGGGGGACAGCACCCCGTCGGAGAATGCGGGAACGACCTGGTACAATGAGGCGGCGGGGACATCTGCCTCGCTGGTAAGCGCGATTACGAGGGCCCCTGATCAGTATGACTGGCCGCAGTTTATGTACGATCCGGCAAATACCGGAAATTCGCCGAGCACCGGTCTCCCGACGAACAACTCATCGGTGGCGATCTTCGATGACCGTGAGGTCATCGGCACCGTCAATCCCGTAGTGGGAGGCGACAGGATTTTCATTTACACCGGGTACGCTGGTTTTGACGAGCCGAGCGGGCTTGATGAGATTTACCTCACATGCCTTTTCGAGGAGAACATGACGATCGACTGGGAACAATCGTTCCCACGAACACAGCACCTGGGTTCCTGGGGGTCGCCTGCAACCGATGGGATATATGCCTATGGAGCCTCGGACAACCTGATTCGCTGTATTCGTATCGCCGATAACACGACAATGTGGGAGTTTACTACAATCGGGAACGCTATCTGCAACGGTGGTCTGACGGTCACCGATGACTATGTCTTTGGCAGCGACTGGTATGGCCACTACTACTGTCTGTACAAGAACAACGGCACCATGAAGTGGGTCTTCGACAACACAGACACGATCTGGTATGATATGACATATTCCCAGTCAACACCGGCATTTGACCCAACTGAGGGTACCGAAGGAAAGATCTACGTCTGTGGATGGGGATATGACAGCAACACAACATACAGCGGTTTCCTGTACAAGGTAGATGTTGCCACAGGCACTGAGAACTGGAGCCGGGGTGTTGGAACTGGATACGCCGAATCTTTCGCCGGTTCTGCATCAATTGCCGGTGACAGGGTCTATGTAGCATCGTATAGTTTCTCGAGTGACGGCAATTTATACGTGTACGACACAAACGGGACATTCATCACCAAGAGACCCATCGAGCGTACCGACGCAACACCGTCCATTGACACGGTCAACGGCCTTGTGTACGTCTCCGGCGGATGGAACGGCGGTATTTGGGGCAGCGCTCCCCCGGGGGTCAGGTGCTTCAGGACCGATGACTACCTGACGCCGGTATGGAACCGCACGCCTATGAATGGACCGGAGATGGGTGGATGGACCTGTTCCGTGGCCATCGGCGATGGCTACGTGTTCGTGGGCAAGGAGTCTGGCGACATGAATTCGTTCTGCTACAACACGACCTACGCCCTCAATGCGACGACCGGCGCCACTGTGTGGTCTTATCCACAGGGAGGAGCTACCGCGGCCATTGCAAACGGCAAGGTCTACACGGCAGGAAACGATGGGAAACTCTACAGGTTCGGTTGAACGATCGATCGTTCAGTAACCTGTTTTCAGGATGCTTCCATCATCTACTCTATTTTTTTCGCGAGATCAGGTCCCCAAAAACGATCGGCCTTCATTAATTCATAGAAAATGACCACTTAACTATTTTAGTCTGATATGCTTGTGGCTCATCCGAGTGCTCTGGACAAACACTTTCACAATGAGAGAAGCGGGCCGAAATAGAAAGGGCAGGAAGAAACAATTCGAAATGATCGGGTACACCATAGCGAGAATCGTGCTGTCAAACCAGATAAGATATGAAATGAAGAGGGAGATCTCCGGCACGATTCTACGGGAAAGATGGAAGAACGCACGGGCACCTGCCCCAACGGGGATGATGACGGAGAGGAGGAAGAGATCTTCGCACAAAATGCATTAAACCATCGGACGATTAAAAATAAGAGGTGATTAAGGTTAAAAATCCAGGTCTGAGAGTTTCTGATCAATCTGTCTTCTCTTCTGTTGTATTCACCTCGGTTAGTTGTTGTCCGGGAATACGATGTTTCCCTGTCCGAGAATCTGTCCCGACGGTCTGTGCGAGAGGATCCACTTGTTGCCCGATCCGGGCTCGATGCCGAAGGATTTAACTTTAGTCGGGCTGTCGCTTGTAAAAGCCTTGATTGCCCAGTTGCCACCTGTAGTATCATCGGTGTAAACCTTGAACTGGTCACCCGGGCGTATGATCGTGTCGTCCGGGGTCTCGGGAGCGATCTTGACGAAGTAACCGTAATGCTGGCTGTTAGAGATGTCTACCAATTCATCCAGGGTGTACGGCACTACATCCCCGGGGTGATTGTTGTTATACAGTTCGTATTTGGAGATATAACCCGGTCCCATATCATCTCCTATCTCATGCATTGGTGTAAACGTCCCTTGTGACACCTGCTGCCGTACCGAGTCGTAATCAACCACGACGCCGAGGTCGTTCGAGCTGAATCCCATCTGGAGGTCTTTCAGGTCGAATGGATCTCCGCCAAGGTGGGTGAACGTCAGGCCATGCTGGTCGATCACCGTCGTGGGCAAATTCATCGATTGCTCATAGAGCGGCATCAGCATCCCGGGGTCGCCGCCGTGGGGAGTTGCATACCATATAATTTTAATAAGATCCCCCGTTGTCACGTTCGAATCGAAATCCAGCACCGGTTGTGAGAGCACAACATTTGGTCCGGTCTTCTTGTCGAGCCCCATGTCCCCGGCAAACCCGGAGACCACCGCTGCGATGATGACGGTCACCACCAGCATCAGCATCACGCCGATGACCGGCGAGACCGCCTCGGAATTCAGATTGTTCTTTATCTGTTTCATCTAATATCCTCCCTGAAAGATCGGAATAACGATGTATCTACCTCAGGACGAACTCTCCTGTCTGGATCGCCTTTGCACTCTCCTTGTCGAGTATCATGTACTTGATGTGACCGTAGTACGGGATCGTGAAATTCGCCGCCGCACCCTCAGGCTTGAAAATGAATGTCCGGTTCTCGTCATCATTCTTATCGCAGGTCAGGACAAGCCTGTCGCCGCCGGTGATGAACCCGTCCGCATCGCCGCCCATCTCGGTGAGGTAGTTATAGTTCTCGTAGCCATCGCCGCTCATCTTGTCGAGGTTGGAGAGGATGATGCTCGTAGAGTTGTGCTCGAGCTGGACGAGGATCTCATTGAGCACCAGCTCGTCGCCGCCGGACTGGTGGAATGCAATCGTGCCGTTGCCTTTGAGGTTCGGGTGGACCGTGAACGCCGCATTCGGCACCTTGCTCTCCGAAGAGGTCATTCCGCCTGCAAACCCCGATACGACCGCCGCGATGATGATCGTCACGACGATCATCAGCATAACGCCGATAACGGGCGATACGGCGTCTTCATTTTTTAGTGTAGTTCTCTTCATTGCACCCTCACATCCCTGTCAAATACCGCTTTCTGGGAAGTCGTGTCCACGATCTTTATGTTGATGCTATCCCCGATCTTGACACTGGAGGCATCAAGCCCGGTTATCGCCTTGAATCCCGCCGCGTTGCCGGTTGTGATGATCTGGCCGGGGTTCCAGATGAAGTTGCCGTAGTTCGTGGCGTCGTCTCCTACGTCCCCTGTCTTCACGTCGGTCAGGTACGGAACCTTCGCGCTTACCGGATTCCCCTGGGCGTTGGTAAAGCCTGCTACCAAAACGCCCTGCGTCCTCTTCTGGAACGGAGCGCCGGTTGAGTCTATATAACTGACGTAGAACCTCAGGTCGGCCGTCTTGAGCGAATCTCCCGAGACGTGCTTTAAGGTTATCACCGTGTTGTCCGCGCTCTCTTTCACGATACTGCACTGTATCGCCGCCGCCGGCGCTGCTTTTTGCGTGTCCCCCATTCCGCCTGCAAAACTCGAAACGATGGCAGCGATGACAACGGTCACGACGATCATCAGCATGACGCCGATGACCGGCGAGACCGCGTCTTCATTTCTTTCCATTTTTCTCATTTTTTCACCTTGAATCGTGGATTTATGTGTTGATCACGCCTTTCGATATGATCTGATTGCTCTCCCTCTCGATGATCGTGTAAGTCGCGATCTCGTCGATGGTCAGGTAGAATTTCGGGTCATCCCACCCAAGGTATGCACCGTTAACAAGAGGAGCAAGAGCACCGCATACGCTTCTGTTATTATCGGCGTACAGGAAGAACTGGTTGCCCGCGCTGATCTGCATATCCGCGGTAAGCGACTCTGTCCGATTGACTTTTCGGATTATGGGAGTATCTAGGTAGTGCTGATTCTCAGAACCCAAAAATCTCCTCGTATCCTCCCCGTTTGTCAGGACGACGATGACATCGACCAGATCGATGAAGTCCCCGGATTCATGGGTGAACAGGAGGCCATTTTCGGTCGCTTTGCAGGATATGACTGCCGTAGGGGCTTTCCTGTCGTCATCCGAATAGCCGCCGGCAAACGCGGAGACAACAGCTGCGATGATGACCGTCACCACGATCATCAGCATGACGCCGATGACCGGCGAGACCGCAGTATCATTTAGTAACTTCATATCACCGTCACCTCATCCGACCATATCACCGTGTTCGTCGGTTCATGAACGACGTTGATCTCGATCCGGTCGCCTGGTTTGACCTCGCTATTGGGTACCCCGAGGACAAGTTCAACACCACCGGTAAACCTGTCGCCCGTGTGCCAGTACGAGCCGGTATCACCGAAGAATATGTTCGTACCCACGCTGAAACTCCTGAAGGTATCGGGTGAATAGTGTTCACCTTGGTCAGCGGGCGCTTGCGTGAATTCATGGGAGACAATGGTACCATTGGCAGCCTCGTGGTAGGAGACTATCTTTAAGTCCCCCGTGTCGATTGCCTCACCGCTCTTCATGAAGGCTTCCAGGTAGGGTTCAACAACCCCGTGGCTGCTTGCAATCATATACGCCGAGTACACTTTGAACTCGAACGCAGCAACGGGAACCTCTTTCTGGGTATCCGAGAACCCGCCGGCGAATGCCGAGACAACCGCCGCAATGACTACCGTCACGACGATCATCAGCATCACGCCGATGACTGGAGAGACGGCATCGTCACTTCGTGCAAACGAAAACCGGTCCATCAGTAAATCACCTCACCACGGTAGATGGTCTTCCCGCTCGGGATGTGAATGATCTCGACCTCGATCGGTTCGTACGCGACATTTCGTGTTGTTATGATGCTCTCAAGCGACGCCGCGTTGATCGTCGTGTAGACGTCGCCTGGCATCATCGTCGAGTTGCCCCAGTACTTGACCGGCACGCCGTTCGATACCGTACACGGGTAGCCGTCGTTTGAAATCAGCGATCCCGTACCCTTCTTATACTCCTTCGGATCGTAGTTGTTTTTGGGGTCCATCGAGTCGAGCGAACCGTCGGTCGTATGCTTGAAAACTTCCTCCGTAGCATGAGCATGTTGATTACGTGTGACCCTATGGAAATACGTAATAATCTTCAGATCCCCCGTCTTCAGCGGATCGCCACCGAGATGGGTGAAGACCAGCTTCGGGTACGACCCTGTAGCCTTCAGCTGCACGTCGATCTGTGCAACCGGCGTCTCCTTCTGGTCGTCGGCAAATCCTCCCGCGAACGCCGACACCGCCGCGGCGACGATGATCGTCACCACCAGCATCAGCATGACGCCGATAACGGGCGATACTGCCTCGAAATTCAAATAACTTTTCTGTTTCATGCCAAATCCTGTCTTCAAACCCTGTTCTCTTCAGCAAGCTAGGTTTATGTTAAGCAATTTTTTTTGAGTAGGTATGTGGAAGTATATACAAGTATATACATCTAACGAAATGTCACATCGACGTTTTTTCAAAAAATCGGGGCGGAAGCGGTGGAATTTCAGAACAGGAGCTTGGTGTTCCCGCACTTCCGGCTCCTTTCCTCCCACCGTGTGTCGGGGGAATTTCGGTTATTCATCGCTTGATAAGCGCTTACGGCCTCGTAAATTCGCGCGCCGGGTATTGATGCGTGGGTACCGTTACGGCGTCTCCGAAAACACCACAGCCGGCAGTCCCTATCCCATGGCGCCTGAAAAGCCCTGCTCCGGCGATGCCGTCGTCAGGGGGCCCGGATACCGGTATGTTTGCCGGAGCTGATCGGCCTGCTCGACCTGGCAGGTGATAGAGAGGATCTCGAATAACCCCTTCACCTCGCCGGGCAAGGAGGCCCCTGCGCAAGAGGGGGGGTGGTTGGCGAAGAGTGCTAGAAGAGATCTGGGCGTTCTCCTCTCCGGACGGACGGGAAACGCATCACAGAGAGATCTCTACCACCATCAGCCGCAGGAGAGCAGGCTGCCAGGATCACAAACTTCAAGTAATTTGTTTTACAACAAAATAACTTGTCCATACGCCTGGTGCGGCACCGCTACTCTCGGAGAAGATGGCCGGCAAAGCCGGTCTTCCGCGCGATGATGCCGGTATGGATGTCAGAGTCGGATGAGCGGGCGTCTTGCCGCATAGTGTTTG
>Ga0265293_10013792_pt1 | contig 10408 bp, 11 predicted proteins | sample Munlanlewell138R_FD_192505 | JGI IMG/M metagenome (GOLD analysis project Ga0265293, IMG submission 192505) | Leachate microbial communities from a municipal landfill in Southern Ontario, Canada - Leachate well 138R | ecosystem: Engineered > Solid waste > Landfill > Unclassified | place: Canada...
GGAACAGCCGTGTGCGTTTTGAGAGTGGAAGGGGTCAAACTTGTGGTAAGACCCTTGGAAGAAAATCATAATACGGAGGTATAATTATGGATTTTATTATTAATTTTATTCCCATCCTGCTATTGATCATTATCGCTATTTATCTTATCGCAACCAACATTCGGATTGTCCCCCAGGCCAACGCCTATGTAATCGAGCGCCTGGGTGCCTATAACGGGACCTGGCAGGTGGGACTTCACATCAAAATCCCTCTAATCGATAAAATTGCCAGAAAGGTATCCCTTAAAGAGCACGTCATAGACTTCCCTCCTCAGCCCGTTATCACAAAGGATAACGTTACTATGGAGATTGATACCGTAATCTACTTTCAGATCACAGATCCAAAGCTCTACGCCTATGGTGTGGCCAATCCCATGGCAGCAATAGAAAATCTGGCTGCTACCACCTTGCGAAACATCATCGGGGATCTTGAGTTAGACCAGACCCTTACCAGCAGAGAGCATATCAACACAAAGATACGAATCGTTTTGGACGAGGCAACGGATCCCTGGGGCATCAAAATCAACAGGGTGGAAGTGAAGAACATCGTACCCCCGAGAGATATCCAGTCTGCTATGGAAAAACAGATGAGAGCGGAGCGAGAGCGGAGAGAAGCGATACTGAGGGCAGAGGGAGAAAAGAGATCGGCTGTCCTCGTTGCCGAAGGACAAAAGGAAGCAGTTATTCTTGAAGCCGAGGCAGCCAAGGAAGCAGCGATTCGCTCTGCGGAAGGCCAATCCACGGCCATACGCATGGTACAGCAGGCCAATGCAGACAGCATTCGCATGCTGGTAGAAGCCGGACCCACAAAGGAAATTATCGCAATAAAGAGCTTGGAATCCTTTGCCAAGGCAGCCGACGGACAATCAACGAAAATCATCATCCCCTCTGAAATTGCTGGATTAGCCGGGCTGGCTACTTCTCTCAAGGAGTTTCTGAAGGAGGATACAGAAAATAACTAAAGCAGAGGGAAAATAAATTTGAAAGCACTACTAGAAAGCAGTATTCGCTGGAACAACATTGAAAAACGACCGAAGGACAGCTATCGGTACCATGTGAGACAGGCCACCATTGAGAAAGAGACAAATATTCTCTCTTTGGAGGTCGGTCTCAATTTTATACCTTCGAAAGAGGACGAACACAGGATGGGGCTGCTGCTCCGCAGCGAGTTTCCCCAAATCGCAGATGTCAACATCCAATTGCTCTATATGGAGAATCTACCGCTGGAGGCTGAGGTTCTGCGCCTTGTAGAAGAAACTCCTGTCAACGGTTACGGAAAGAACGGAACGCAAGGCACTAAGGGAGGCTGGCAGAAACAGGAGAGCCCCATCGTAGGGAACCGGCTCATGGGAAGAAAAATTGATGAGTTTTCTGTTCCACTTTCGGAAATCGTAGCCGGTGGAGGAGCTGTTACTATCGAAGGTCAGATTTTTAGAAAAGAAGCGCGGGCTATAAAGGGCGGAAAACATCTGGTAAACTACCTCATTACGGATTTTTCGGACTCCGCCTGTATCAAGGCCTTTGTCGGCGATAAAAAATGGGCTCAGATGGATGATCTCCTTAAGGAAGGAGATTACATTAAGGTTCGAGGAGTTGTCGAGTTCGACAGCTTTGAGGGCGCGGATGTAATAAAAGTCCGGGACATGGAGAAATTAACTGCCACCGTCGAGGTCACCGACACGGCTTTAGAGAAACGGGTGGAGCTCCATGCACATACGAAGATGAGTGCTATGGACGGACTCGTAGATGTACAGGACCTGATAGAAACCGCAGCATCCTGGGGCCACAAAGCTATTGCGATCACAGATCACGCTGTGGTGCAGGCTTTTCCGGATGCGGCCAAGTTTGTTCGTAAGAAGAAGTTAGACATAAAAGTCATTTATGGTCTGGAAGGTTATCTGGTGGATGATGAGTCCACTCCCGAAGGCAGTAAATTCGATTACAAGGCGGTGCCCAGCTATCATATTATTCTGTTGGCGAAAGATCAGATAGGGCTGCGCAATCTTTATAAACTGGTTTCCCTCTCTCATCTGGATTACTTTTACCGGAAACCCAGAATACCCAAATCCATCCTGCGCTCGTTGAAGGAGGGCCTAATCATCGGCTCTGCCTGTGAGGCAGGGGAGGTATTTCAAGGTGTTCTAAAAGGCCTTCCGGAGGAAGAGTTTGAAGAGATGCTATCTCTCTACGATTACCTGGAGATTCAGCCGCTGGTAAACAATCGCTTTCTGGTCAACGAAGGAAGGGTAAACGGTGAAGAGGAGCTAAAGGAGCTGAACCGGAAAATAATCCGCTTGGGCGAGAAATACAATAAGCCTGTAGTAGCTACCTGTGACAGCCATTACATAAAAGAGAGGGAAGCCCTCTACCGTAGGATTCTCATGGCCGGGCAAGGCTATAAGGACGCAGAAAGCGGTGAAGGTTTGTATTTTCGATCGACAGAGGAGATGCTAAAAGAATTTTCTTATCTGGGGGAAGAAATGTCCCGCAGAGTGGTTATCGAGAATCCGGGAAGAATCGCGGATACCATTGAAAAGGTAGCGCCCGTTCCCGATGGGAGCTTTCGGCCGGAGATACCCGATGCGGATCGTCGGTTGAGAGTAGGCTGCATGGATCGCGCGATGAGCATCTACGGTGACCCCCTTCCCAAAATAGTGGCTGACCGCTTGGAAAAAGAACTTCATTCCATAATCAGCAACGGCTACGCGGTATTGTATATATCGTCAGAATTGTTGGTAAAGCGTTCCCTGTCTGACGGATATCTTGTAGGCTCCAGGGGCTCTGTAGGATCCTCCCTTGCTGCAACAATGGCCGGTATTACAGAGGTAAACCCTTTGCCTGCTCACTACATTTGTGAGAATTCGGAATGCAAGCATTCGGAATTTATCACGGATAATACATATGACTGCGGTGTTGATCTACCTGATAAGCTTTGTCCGCAATGCGGTATGCCTTATCGGAAAGACGGGTTTAACATACCCTTCGAGACCTTTCTCGGCTTTGAGGGAGATAAAGAGCCTGATATTGATCTGAACTTTGCCGGAGAGTATCAGCCGGTAGCCCATAAGTTCGTAGAGGAGATATTCGGAAGGGAGAACGTGTTCCGGGCAGGTACCATCAGCACAGTGGCAGGAAAGACGGCGTTCGGCTTCGTACGGAAATACTACGAGCAGAAGCAGGAGAGCGTCAATAAGTGGGAATCAGAGAGATTGACGCAGAAGTGTACAGGTGTCCGAAGAACTACAGGACAGCATCCGGGTGGAGTCATCATATTGCCGAGAGGCCATGAAATCTATGAGTTCTGTCCCATACAGCGGCCGGCTAACGACACAAAAACAGATATCATAACTACGCATTTCGACTACCATTCCATCGACGAAAACCTGCTGAAGCTGGACATTCTGGGGCATGATGTTCCTTCCATGATCCGCATGCTGGAGGATATGACGGGCCAGGATCCACTTCGTGTACCCCTGAAGGATCCAAAGGTAGACGGAATTTTCAACGGAATAGACGGGCTGAACATTCAGGCCGACAATTACCAGCTTTCCCACGGAACCTACGGGATACCGGAGTTCGGCACTCAGTTTGTCCGGCAGATGCTGGACGACATCAAACCGACGCAATTCTCCGATTTGATACGCATATCAGGGCTTTCCCACGGAACGGATGTGTGGATCAACAATGCCCAGAGTGTTATTCGTAACGGAGATGCAGGGATTCAGGAAGTTATCTGTACCCGTGATGATATAATGAACGGTCTCATCGCAAAGGGTCTGCCCCCTAAGACGGCCTTTAAGATAATGGAAAGTGTGCGAAAAGGCAGAGGCATTACAGATAAAGAAGCGCAGACCATGGAAGAACACAAGGTTGATCAATGGTATATTGAATCCTGCAGAAAAATAGGATATATGTTTCCGAAAGCCCATGCAGTTGCCTATGTGATGATGTCTTACCGGATTGCCTACTACAAGGTTTATTATCCTTTGGCTTTCTATGCTACATTTTTCACTGTGAAAATTGCTGACTTTGATGCAGAGCTTATCAAGGGCGGCCTGAATAAGGTTTGGTCTGAGATTAAGGAAATTACAGGAAAAGGTAAGGCTATTACTCAAAAGGAAGCAGATGCACTTACGGTTCTGGAAGTGGCATATGAGATGATGGCAAGGGGATTTGAATTTGCGAGTGTGGATCTTTCCGAGTCTGCAGCATTGAAGTTCTCCGTTAAGGATGACAAGGTACAGATGCCGTTTCGTGCCATAATGGGAGTCGGTGACACTGCTGCCTCCAATTTGGCAGTAGCCAGAGGGCAGGGACCTTTTTTATCTGTCGACGATTTACGCGTGCGAGCAAAACTAAACAAGACAGCGATTGAAGCTCTCCAGAGGATGGGAGTTCTGAGGGATATGCCGGAATCGAACCAAATGATGTTTTTGTAAGAGGAGGCCCTGTCTATGGAAAACTGTAGCAAGAACACCCGTTTTTTTGAAGAGAAGGTAACGAAACATTACGATTACTTGCAGAAGTTCCTTATCACTGCGACAAAAGACCATACGCTTGCCAGTGATCTTACTCAGGAAACCATGACGACGGCTTGGGAAAAAGTCCATCTCTTGAGGTATTACTCTAACATCAAGCATGCACTGCTTCGAATGGCCAAAAATAAATTGTGCGACCACTGGAAGAAAAACAAACCCCCAAGAATACGGATGTCCTTACCTGAGACCTGTGAGAAGCTTATAACAGAAGAAGATGGCCTGATGCGCTTGATAAAGAGCGAAGAGCGGCGCACTCTTCTCGCTGCAATAGGAGGTCTTTCTGAGGAGCACATACAGATCATATTGCTTCGCTATTATTATGGACAGTCCTTACGGGACGTGGCAGAGATGACAGATACGAATTATAACACCATCCTGTCACGCCATCGCAGGGCACTGAAGGCACTAGAAGAGCAGCTTGAGGAGTAAAATGACTTCTAAACCTCCCTAATACACATATACTTCATAGGGAGGTGTTTAAATGGAAATATTGGTTAACGGTTACATGTATCCCTTCGTGGATCCCGATGTGCTTGCGGCGACTACGCCCCATCTGTCAATGCTGTCAATGTTCACTTATGGAATCACCGCAGAAGGTGACTTGATTCAATTGGATGATGAAAACTTGATACAGGCCGCGCGAGCCGACGGAGTACAGCCTCTCATGGTGATAGCTGCCATGAACGAGGAAGGGACCTTCGATAGCCAGATTGCAAGCGACATGCTGAACAATCCTTCAGCCCGGGAACGACTGGTTGAAAATATCCTGAGCAATATTCAAACAAAGGGATTGGGAGGCGTGGATTTCGATTTTGAATTCCTTTTTCCACAAGACAGGGAACCTTACGCATCCTTCGTGGAACAGACCAGACAACGCCTCAACCCGCAGGGCTACATGGTAGCTGTGGCGCTTGCACCCAAGACTTTTGCCGAGCAACCGGGTCTTCTTTACGAAGGACATGATTATGCTCTGATGGGTCAGGCTGCTAATCTTGCATTGATCATGACTTATGAATGGGGTTATCGGTTTGGACCCCCTATGGCTGTAGCTCCGGTGAACCTGGTAAGAGGGGTGTTGGATTTCGCTGTGACGCAGATGCCGCCTTCGATGATCCTGATGGGCATACCCAACTATGGTTACGATTGGACTTTACCATTTGTTGAAGGGCAGTCCATGGCAGAAAATATCTCCAACACGGAGGCGGTTGAAAGAGCAGCCCGTGTGGGAGCGCAAATACAATATGATGAATTGGCACAGACGCCTTTTTATCGCTACTTTGACGATTTGGGCAGGGAGCACGAGGTATGGTTTGAAAATGAGGCAAGCATTCGTGCAAAGCTTAGCCTTGTGGCGGAATACGGACTAGCAGGGGTCAGCTATTGGAATCTGATGAATTACTTCCCGGAAAACTGGGAGGTTTTGCACTCCATGTACGAAGTGAGAAAACTAAGCAGCCCCGCTGAAGTTTTCTAAACCGCATTTAAGAAAACTATCGCTTATTAAATAGACTCCTGCTCCTGATTGGGATCGGATTTGCTCCTGGAATCTCCATTTTTTTCGGGCTCGATTTTGATTGCGCCGACAGTTATTGCGCCGATTGCAGCTATCTTGCCCAGCGTTTTCGCTCCGTTGAGAACTCTTTTAATGTCCTTTGTTCTAACTCCCTTTACAATGTCGCCGCTGTTGTTGATGATCAACTTGGCATTATTGACGTAGTTGCCGACAATCTTGCCACCTCCGGCCTTGAGATCTTTTTGGCCCTGCTCTATATGTCGGGGCTCTTTCTGAACACCGCCTGCCACAACATCGGCGGCTCCGCTGGCAATCTGGCCTGCAATGGAGCCTGTCAGGATAGTGGAATCTACGATGTTTTCTCCTAATTCGTCAACAAATTTAATTTTTGTGACATGACCTACTATGGAGATGGTCCCTCCGATGATGCCACCAACAACTGCACCGCCAACGATCCCGGCTTTTTTAATTAAATCCATGAAAAGCTCTCCTTATAACTTTAAAATTTCCTGGCTACTTACCCATGATTTCAAGAGCGCGAGTCATTGGTTTTTTCTATGATTCCAGTAACGGTGTATACGGCCTCATCAATATAAGCGCTGAGATTCAGATCTTTTAAGCCAACCACTTGAATGCCACATCGATTAACGGGGAGCAAAATCTTGGTAGCCCTGCTTCTGCCTATAGCAACAGCCATGGCAGGAGATAACTCTCCTAACATAGAGTGGGCATTCAATATGGCGATAACGCCCATGACAATATCTACATCGTTCATATTGTGGATAATTGCATTCTCTCCTGTAGCACCTTCGTCAGCGCCTGCTTTCTTCATCAGTAGGGTGGCGGCGGAGTTTGTACCAAGGGCTAGAATTGTCACTCCGGGCAAATTGGCAGCCTTTAACCGCTCAACAATTGTTTTGCCGATTCCGCCACCTTGCCCGTCAATCACTGCGATTCTCATTCTGTTCATTCCATCCTCTATTTTATTCCGTTTACCTTAATGATATCTATCGTATTTCTCCGTTTTACTATAACAGATGAATGAAAAAAATCAACCATGAGGGCAGACCCCGTGGCTGATTTTGCCCCCGCGGGGACAGACCTTGAGGGTGAGCTTTAGCCGGTGAACACATAATCGCAGTTTTCTCTGATTTTGAGTGTTTCAAAATAGTGGTTTTCCAGAGGAATCCAAACTTCTAGAAATCGCTTGTGCACCAGAGCACCGTTCCGCTTTAGAATACGGCGACTCTGCTCTGCTTCATCCAGCGAAAGGAATAATTTGAGGTCGTAATAGGGAGCGAGATCGGGATGCATGCTGTAAGCGCCTTCAACAACATTCAGATTCTTTGGGCTGACGAGGGTGGGCGGGTAATAGCTTTGGCTCCTGCAGTCATATTTTCTGTAAGAGAAGTCCACACCCAGCGGAATATTGTCCAGAACTTCTTCCTGAAAGCGCTCACGGTCCACATTCCCTCCGGCTTCTGCAAGTCGCGCATCCGTCTTCTTTTCCGGAGGTAGATAATAGTCATCCATATGGAAGAGATTGCAATCGTATCTCTCGGCAAGCAATGAACCCAAAAAGGTCTTACCGGCTCCCGAATTCCCGTCAACTGCAATAATCTTAGTACCGGGCGTAATTAACAGCTCATCAACGAGCTTAAAAATCCTTTGTTTATTATGCATGTTCGTTAAGACGGTACCTTTCTGTTGCGAGTATAATAATAGGTATTAACAAAAGTTGTATGATGATGCCGGGGATTGCATTCAAAAATGCTCCTGCAATGAAGAATTGCCAAGTGAATGTTGTTCCACTTAAGCCGAACAGCAGATAGCTGGCTATTCCCCATACAACCCTACCACACAGCATGGATAAAATGAGAGCTATGTAGATGGAGATCTTTTTGCGAAGTAATAGATGATAGAGGAGTCCCGCCAGGAAGCCGTAGGCAGCCAGTTCAAATGCCATAGAAACGGCCATAGGAAACATTATAGGCATACCGAAGAGGACACTTCTAAGCAGCGGAGTTACAAATCCTACCAATAGACCAAGGCGAGCACTGCAGAGGAATCCGCAAAGCAGCACCGGGATATGCATAGGAAGTAGTTTGTTGCCTATTTCGGGTATCTGTGCTGTGGCGAAGGGGAGAATCAGACCCAGGGCCAAGAACAGACCAGCAAGAATGAGTTGTTTTGTTAGAGTTGTAGATGCTCTCATGATGTCATATCTCCTTAAAAATAATACCACGAAAAGAATTGCCTTTCATAGGAGGGCAAATACCTTCGTGGTATTTTTATAATGCTTTCATCTCCGGCTTCAGCCGGTCTTTTGTATTCTACTCTTCCTCTACCTGTACTGTTGCGTCGTCCTCAGTCTCTTCTTCTTCTTCCTTATGGACCTTTGCTTCACTGACGGAGATCACAAGTTGAGTTTCATCCAGTTCAAGTACAATGCCTGGGGGGAGCACTAGGTCGTTGACATAGAGGTTGTCTCCCAAATTGAGTTCTTTTACATTGACTTCAATGAAATTAGGCACGTCCTGGGGCAGACCCTTAACAGGGACAATATCGCGATGGATTTGCAACAGCAATTTTCTGGATTCATAGAGCTCATCGCCGACGACTCTCACAGGTACATTGGCTTTCGTCTCCTCAGATAGGGATATGCTGTGAAAGTCCACGTGCATAAAGTCATGGCTCACATGGGTGAACTGGACGTCTTTAACCATAACATTAAACTTTTCCTTTTCATCCAGAACCAGCTCAAATACGGCGGAACGTCCATATTTTACAATATTTTTACGGAGCTCATCCGCTCGGATGGTCACCGCTATCGATTCCATGTCTTTACCAAAAATGTTGCCGGGCAGGTAACCAGCTTTGCGCAGTCTTTTGTTCGCCTGACTGCTGGTGTCCGTCCTGCGTTCGACTCTTAATACTCCAGTCTCATTCATATTTCCAACCTCCTTGTATGATTACATCTTTTCATTATACCATTTGATATATACATTTTAACAGAAAAATATATAGAAGACAAGGAAAGTCGATTTGAATCAATTTGAACCCTATGTTCACCTATTATTATCACAATTTCTCATGTCTAATCACATGGTATTAGATAAATTTTGGGGTGTCCGTAGGAGATCGGAATGTATGTCATCCAAATCCTTAGATTTAATTTTATTCAGATGATTGGCGCCCATATTAAAGCTGCAGAGTCAATTTATTATAGACCTAAATCATCTAAAATCAGATTATTTTCTAATTCAGATGATAGAATACCATATTATGGATATTAACAAGAGCGCTCGTCATCTAAATCCCGGGATTTCCTCTAATTTAGATGACTTCATTGCATTTCAAGGATGAATATGAGTGCAGGCCGGCGCACTAGTCATCTAAATAGTAATTTTTTTCTAAACTGGTTTACGGTTGCTAATTGTGGTAAGCTGAAATTCGGAGGTGTAAATATGAAAAAGAGTATTGGTTCGAAAACTATTGTATTCCCAACACCGGTGTTCATTGTAGGCACTTACTGCGAGGATGGAAAACCCAATGCAATGAATGTAGCATGGGGAGGTATCTGTGGATCCAGCCCGCCTGCCATCGCCATATCTGTAAGAAAACAGCGCTGCACATACGACAACATAATGAGGACAAAAGCCTTTACGGTAAACATTCCCTCCGGGGGGTTTGTCAAGGAAGCGGATTATTTTGGGATTGTGTCGGGTAAAAAGGTTGATAAATTCCAAGCCACAGGCCTGACTGCTGTAAAAGGGGATAAGGTGGATGCCCCATATATTAAAGAGTTTCCTCTGAACATCGAGTGCAAGGTAATTGGCGTCAATGAGATTGGCGAGCATATCCAATTTATAGGGGAAATCATGGATGTTAAAGCTGATCATGATTGTCTGAATGCGGATGGGATGCCCGATATTGTCAAGGCTAATCCCATGATTTACGATCCTGCAGCCAGTACCTACAATGTCGTTGGAAAAATGTTGGAGAAAGCTTTTTCCATTGGGAAGGAAGTTATTAAGTAGGGCACGGAAAACCCCGCCATAATGACGGGGTTTTATTTTGGCACGCCAGGAGGGATTTCGCATATGCTCACCCTGCATTCGCATCTGCCGTCCTTCGCCCAAAACAGGGCTCGGACCCTGCACCTGAAAACAGTCCCCGACTGTTTTCAGGTGCAGGCCCTTTCGGGTTCGAATCCCTCCTCTTATCCGCATTATAAAACCCCGCCATAATGACGGGGTTTTATTTTGGCACGCCAGGAGGGATTCGAACCCCCGACCTACTGATTCGTAGTCAGGCA
>Ga0265293_10013793_pt1 | contig 10407 bp, 12 predicted proteins | sample Munlanlewell138R_FD_192505 | JGI IMG/M metagenome (GOLD analysis project Ga0265293, IMG submission 192505) | Leachate microbial communities from a municipal landfill in Southern Ontario, Canada - Leachate well 138R | ecosystem: Engineered > Solid waste > Landfill > Unclassified | place: Canada...
GTTCGGCTACGTTCATGTTGTGTGGCGGTGCCATCTTTTTAAGAATTGCTTCTTTACGCTCTGGTGAATAACGGGCCATGATTGTCCTCTGAAATATTCAGGCGACAACTAGGCTGACACATAGGGTGCAGAGTTGACACCACGTAATTTATTATTACTGGCTCGGCGTGGTTAAACAGCGCGTCACGCTGGATGATGATTGAACTGTAGGGGATTTTATATAGAGTTAGTAACTGCTTGAATTTACTAAGATTAAAAATAGTTAAAGAAAGGCTTTACAAGGTGCTTTGAATCTATATAATAGCCGCCATTGCCGGTATAGCTCAGTTGGTAGAGCAACTGACTTGTAATCAGTAGGTCCCGAGTTCGACTCTTGGTGCCGGCACCAAATTACAGCCTGAGTGTAGACACAAAAAAAGCTTTGTGGTCTACTTTCAGCCAAGAACCTGCAGGTCTCGACGTTATGGATTGCCGTCCAAACGTTAAAAATACAGGCCTGAACCTCACGAGGTTTATCGCACCTCGATATTTGTACAGGTAGAATAAGCGCCCTATCAGCTTGATGTCAAATTAAATGCTGATAGGGCGTTTTTCTATCTGCGTCTTTTTAAACGCTGAAACTATACATCATTTTATTAGCTTTGGCATCGTATTGAGCAAGTCTCGCATATCTTCTAGGTCTGGCACCACATATTCAAGTGTGGTGCGGATATCTTTGTGGCCAAAGATGGCCTTCACAAGGTGTAAGTTTTTCTCCGGTTGTCTCATGAGCTTGGTTCCCAGTGTGTGTCTGAGTCGGTGAGGCGAGGCAGGGAATTCGAGGCGAGCTGAGAGTTCTCGAAAGGCATTTGAAATATTTGAGTCCTGCATTGTCTTGTATTTGTACCTGTTTGCTCCGAACCGAGTGACGTTGAATAGCTGGTCATCGGGTTTAAAGCGCATTTTTTTTGCTTTGGCCTGCAAAATGCCTAGCGCTTCTACCAGGCCATTAGGGATTGGAATGATGTTCTCGCTGTGTGCTTTCGAACCCTGGATGCTTAAAAAGATTGTTTGATCCCCAAGGTTCACATCTTTTAGGCGGATATTGAGCAGCTGATTGCGCCTCATGCCTGTGTAGTACAGCGTTTCAAATACAACGCTCCAAAACCAGGTGGGGTGGATTCTACCGCTATAACGGTTTTCGTTTTCTTCGTGTATGAGCTCAGAAAATACTTTATGCGTTTTCGCAATTTGCTCGTCTGAAAGTGTCTTTTTTCGTTTTCCAGGTGCGCGAACCTGTAGCGTCTTGAAGTAATTCTCAGGCCAATGCACCAAGCCTTGTTCAAGTGCAAATGTGAGCACTGCCCTCAGCTGCCGGCAGTATGAGTTCCAAGATGTAGCAGAGAGTCCATTTACTCTTAACTCACGATCCCTCCATTCCAGTAAGTTATCCCGTGTCACTTGTTTAATGGAGTTCACGCCTAGTTTGCTCATGCAGCTGGTAAACTTCTGCATTGCTTGGCTGTAGGACTTCATTGTCCGGGGGCGCAAAATATTTTCTTTGAAATAGTTTTCTAAAATTAATTTATCAACCATGGGTACTTCTCGTCATTTATTGAATTCCTGTTTCAGCGTGACGAAGGCGTTATCCTGTGGTTGGAACGTAAATATTACATCAGTTGGTATTAGATATCCGTTGAGCGTGTTTCCTTTGACACGGGGGCCGCGTACGGTGCATTGCCAAATGTTGAGATCATCTTCTCGTTTGATGTGTAATTGTAGGCGTTCAAAAGACCGTTGTACCCATATCCAGTTTTTGACAGTTTTATCCGGATTGAGCTGCTGAAGCTCTGGGTGCTGGTCAGAAAAACGCTGGAAGATACCTGGTGTTACCAAGAATGCTTTGCCGTCCACGGTATGAATCTGTGCCCGAGAATCATTAATGTAAATTGAGCGCGAATTTACGGCAGCTTTGATCCAGTCAATGAATGATTGACCAAGGTTTTCAGGCGTGAGTTGACTGCCAGGGATCTTGGTAGGTGCTTGTTTAGGCTTAGGTGATGCTTGCACTATTGCTGCTGGTTTAGACGTTTTTTTCGGTGCTGTTGGCTTGGCTGGTTGGGTAACAGCTTTAACTGGTTCAGTAGAGGGTTTAATAACTGGCTCAGTTTTCTCTTGTTCTGAGCTTACTACTGGCTCAGCCTCAGGAGTTGATGCGGGTGAATCTTCATCCGTGTCCAGGCCAAGGAGTGAAAGAATATCATCAATGCCATCATCTGTAGCTGGACTCTCAGCAGCAGACGGAGTGCTTGTTTGAGGAGCCTGTGGTTTGGCTGCCAGGGCAGGTGGTGCTTGAGGTTCTTTCGCGCTCTCGTTTGCTGCTGGAGGCTCTGCAGAGGCAGCAGGCTTGTCATCCCATGTGATTGTGCCCGTAAATGTGGGTGGGTATTCTTCATTGCCGTATATCAATGACGGTTTAACACGTAAAAAAGTAAACTCTTGCTCCCAGGTACCGTCAATAACCTTTGCTTTCCAGATTGCGTTGCCGTCTGCATTGGGCTCAATCAGTCGGTGAGATTGCAGCTCATCAAACAGTGATGAGTTTTTAGATGGCACTTTGTCCACGCTTTGAGAAAGCAAAAATGCTCGGAGCTTATCGGCCACCACCTTGCTGACAAGCCATAGTCCATCGGCAGTTAGCCAGCATGCTGCGCCGGGCATATTCATTTTTAGTTTGTGCTCATTATCTTTAAGTAACTGACGCAGGCCACGTATTAAATGTGATTGCAGTGTTGTAGGTGGGGCCTGTAGTGCTTTCTCAGGATTAGCACCTATATTCATGGCGGTAGATGTACGGTCTGCTTTGGAAACAATTTCACCAAGGACACCTGCCTCAGTGTAATCACCTGATAATAGATACAGTAAGCTGCCCCAAAGCGCTTGGTTTTTGCTGATCCAGTCCATCACCTCGGTTCCCAAAATCTGGTGAACCATTACCGCTGCTGCAGCGTTATGAAGTTTGTAATCACGGCCAGGAATGTATTGGAAACGGTAGGCTTCTCTTAGCGGCCCGTGCCAAGGGTGCCATGGTTGACCGTTTTTAGTTTCCACTCTGATATCGCACAATAGTTTGCCGGTGTCGTGCATGAGTCCACCATAGGCAACACCAGCTGTCCAAACGTCGGCATGAGCGGCTTGCTCTTCCGGTGTTGCACCAACAGGTAATAAATAGCTTTGTCGCAATCGTAACGCATACAGAACCAGCTCTAACCCATGATCCAGCATGCCGCCAAGGTAGCTGTGGTGATGAGACTCACTGGCTGGAAGCTCTTGTACTAACTCTGCATATCGAGCAATAGGGGCTTGGTACAGTCTAGTAAACGATTCGCGTGATACGGAGGTTTGTTCCCAAATTCGATCAAGAATGACCTCTCTACGATGCCCTGAAAGCAATTCCTTGGCACTTTTGGGCATGATGAAGCCATCTGCGCTAGATTCTGCTTTTGACGTTGTTGTAAGCCGATTGATGGAGGCTATTTTGGACGGCTCTTTTTTAAATAGCCTCATGAAGGTAGATTTCAATTGCTGAGCTCCGGACGGATTTGCTGATCAAGTCACTATAAAGCCCCGTTTGTAGCCTGTGTGTTGTAAGCCGACATAGTCTATTTCGGGTTTGTTGTTGTATGAAGACCTCCCTTGGTCAATGATGAGTTATCGGTATTTGAAATCAATAAGTAGTGGAAGGGGTGAGTGATGAAAAACATAAATCGTGCAGAGCTGGTTGAGCGGATGTCAGCGCTGACAGAGCAAAGCAAGGCAGCAACTGATCTTGCCTTGTGGGCTTTTATTGAGAGCGTTCAAGAGATCGTGGCTGATGGTGACAAGGTGACGCTGGTAGGCTTTGGTGTATTTGAATCGCGGACTCAAAGCGCACGGCCAGCACGTATTGGGCGCAATCCACAGACAGGAGAAGACATTAAGGTTCCAGCTACTCCTGAATCGGTGCTGCCTCGCTTCCGACCTGGCCGGAAGTTCAAAGATCAAGTGCGTGCTAAACATGGCTAGACGTCTAGCGGGCTGACTGTGAGGGTTTATAATGAAAGTTATTTCAAATTCTGCAAACAAAAAATCTAAACGGTCCAGCTCAGTTTTATCTAAGAAAAAAGATCCTAGGTTACGCAAGGGCTATAAAGAGATTCAGCTTGAGCTTTCGCTCCAGGTTAATGTTACTCATAGGCATTGAGGGGTAATCTGCCTGCTTTAGTAAAGGGCAGTTTTTATCAGGAATAGCGCTACCAAATGCCCTGGATAAAACCAGTAAAAGAACCACTTCATGCGTGGTAAGCGAATGTTTTGGCAAGCGACAATCGCCAGGTAAATGATGGGCAATGCGAGCAGTGTTGCTAGGCTGTCATTCATTACGCACAGTAGTCCAAACAGCCCCAACAGCAGTAACTGCAGGATAGTGCTTTCAGCGGCAGAAATGCCTGAGAATAATCGCCAGACTACGATCACCAGCGCCGGCCCAAGCCAGAGATAATCCACCAAGCCACCGATCACTGCAAACAAAAGTATTGCTGTCATTCGGGCGGTAACTGCCCAGCGATTGTATGTGGGCAGCGAGAGTAGGTAGACGATTGTGGTGGCCAAGCTCAGTGTGAACAGAATGTTCAGCGGCCACCAGTGCTGCAGCCCACCACTGAGAATGATGTATATCGGTGTTGCCAGGATGCCGAACATTAAAAGCCGAAACATGATCTTGGGTATTTTGTTCAATGGGATCCGAGCCAAGTTGTAGCCGAGAACCAGCGCAAATAACGGGAGTGCGATCCGCCCAATTTCAAATAATATTTGGTTGTAGTGAGGGTTTACGAAGGCGTTGAAGTGGTCAATCAGCATGGCCGCAATACCGATTAATTTCATTGCGGTCAGGCTGTTGTTTGAAATACGCAATCCGTTAAGGGTCACTCCAAAAGCTCCCCTAGCCAGTTAGGGTCGAACTCGCTGGGTTTCATGAAGCCAAGATATGAGGCAGAGATTAAGACTGCTGTATCTGGATCTGCATTTTTGTAGTGTTTAAGCATTTTGTTTTTTGCATTGGTGATCACACGGGTGGTGACTTTTTCTTCCATCAGGCCGACATATATTGACCCTTTTGCGTCTTTTTCGGCATACATAAAAGAAAGGCAGTAATAATGCAGGGGAGCATCAGCGGTGCTGTCGATTGAATCTTTGATTGCCTGGTCAGGCATATGAGGGTTATGTGTGTTTTTCATTGAGTTACACCTTGAATTAACGATCATGCTTTTACTGGACTTAGCCCCAGATTTTTTAGGTATCCTAGGCATTATCTGCTTGGCGAACTGTGTTATGGGTTGTTAAACCGATACTGGCTTTTTCGGTTTGTTTTAGTCGGCAGATTTTGATAGGTTTGCCTAAGCACTTGTTTGGTGCCTATGCGATCTAATAAAAAGGAGAGTAAGGATGCTTATTTTGACGCGCAGCCAAGGTGAGACGATTTGCATTGGTGACGATATTTGGATTACGGTGCTAGGCACCAATGGCGGCCAGGTACGTTTAGGGATTGATGCACCCCAGAATGTTGAGGTGCATCGAGAGGAAATCTACCAGCGAATCCAATCGGAAAAACGGGCAAGAGAGCAGTCTAAATGAATGCTCACAAGAACACCGTCAACGCATCATAGTTAGCCGAATAATGCTCATAGCCTGTAAGCCACGGACTGTCATCATGATCAATCCATGTTCGCGTACAGTCGTTGCAGACAAATGGACTGTTAGACATGAAACGCTCCTTGTCTTGCAACTGTCTGCCTATACAGCCTATTCTCGCTGGGGTTTGTAAATGTGCTTGTTTTCACGCCTTGCGATGCTTACTTACCTGTAGAGTTTTAATTTAATACTATATAAATCAAGCAGCTATAAATTATGTAGGCAAGATAGTGTGCATGGCGCAATCAGGATAGGCGGCATGCTCGATTTGTAATAAGAGAGTGTCTTGTATTTTACAGAAAGTCTTTTAAGTACAGATACTTATGTTAATTAACGGTAAGCAGCTACGAGTGACAAAACGAGCATGCATACTAATAAGCTGTTAGGCTCTATCATGGAACTCGTACAAGCATCTACACATCTACTTGATAGCAGCCCTCTAAAAGGAATTTCTAGGGGGCTAATTTATTACGTTCATACGGGAAGGAATGCTTGGCATAGTACATGGGTAACTCAGTATGCAAACGGCTGCATGCACACTACTTTCGAATCCGCTAAAGAATACGCAGAGAAGAGAAGAACTAGAGGAACTGTATTTTATATCAAGCAATTACCCTGCTTAATATTTCGTAGTCAAAACACCTGTGTATTGGTAACTGAAATCAACAACAGAAATCCTCTGTCCGGTTATTCTCCTGATGCAACAACCGATGACGTAGCCTACGGCCTTAATAAAATAGAGGGAGCGCTTAATAACTATTTGAAAATTGGTGCCCCAATCAATGGTGTAGCAATGTCGTTTCTTCCAAATAGTCGGTTTTGGAATGTGAGACCAAGCCCAAGAGATTCAGTAATTATTCTAGCGTCCAATAACCCAGCTATGCCAGTAGAAAAAGTTCCCAGTGATAGCTTACTGGCATATAAATCATACTCAATTGGCGGTAATTATTATCTTGGCTGGTCTGGCATAGAATCAGAAATAAAGAGGCTGGCAGTATTGCAGCTATATCGAAAAGCTAAGCCTAACAAATCAAGTAAGACGGACGCGCAAAAAACGCGCGCCTCTTCTTGAGGCGTTATGTGATCTTGAACTCTGCAATATGTAAGGAAAAATATGTCTTTTGAAATAACTATCCCCAAAGAAGATGGTTCTGAAGTATTAAAGATAAAAAATGGTGGCTCAGTAGTTATTGTTGGTGCTAACGGTGCTGGAAAGACAAGGTTGTCTTCTTTTATAGAGGAAAGGCTTGGTGAACAAGCTCATAGAATAGCCGCTCACCGGGCATTATCATTGAACCCATCAGTTGCAAAAATAAGTGAAAAAGACGCGAGATTAGCGTTAAAGACAGGTTGGAGTCATAAGGACTCCACAATTGCACATCGAAGTGGAAGTAGATGGGGTAATAATGCAGCTGTTGCCCTGTTAAACGACTTCGACTTTTTATTGCAAACATTATTTGCAGACCAAACTAACACCTCCCTGCAGACTCATAAAAGTGTTAGGGCTGGTGATAATGAAGAAGCTAAAGCAACCAAATTTGAGATACTGACTCAGGTCTGGCAATCGCTACTACCTCATCGTGAGCTACATGTTAGCGGCGACGATATTATGGTTTCCATAAGTGGTTCAAACGATAAATACTCAGCGACTGACATGAGTGACGGCGAACGAGCCGTTTTTTACATGCTAGGTCAATCTTTAGTCGCAGAGCCAAACACACTATTGATTTTTGATGAGCCTGAACTTCATGTTCACAAGTCAATAATGTCAAGGTTATGGGACGAGCTGGAGGCATTGAGGCCAGATTGCGCTTTTCTATTCATAACTCATGATATTGAATTTGCTTGTTCGAGAGTTGCAGAAAAATATGTGATTAACAAGTTTGATCCTGCACCATTTTGGGAAATTAATAAGATTCAAGATGATAGTGGGTTTGATGAAAATACTCTAACCCTAATACTAGGAAGTCGAAAGCCTATTTTATTTGTAGAGGGAAATGGTGAAAGTTTAGATCGCGCAACCTTCAGATGCTGCTATCCAGAATGGACTGTGATTCCCAGAGGCTCCTGTGAGCAAGTAATTCATTCCGTTGTAACTATGCGCCAAAACACATCACTTACTCGTGTATCATGTTCAGGGGTTGTAGATGCTGATGATTACAGTGATGAGGACAAAGAATATCTCTCAAGCTTAGGGATTAAAGTTTTGCCGCTCAGCGAAATCGAGAATATTTTCCTGCAACCCAATGTTGCTAAATCAATATTAGAGCATGAAGGCTATGCTGATTCCGAGCTGGAGGCGAAGTTTGATGGTTTTACCACGGCAATTATTGATAGCGTTTCAGATAAAAATAAAGAGGACGCAGTAATTAGATTTTGTCGTAGACGAATCGATCGGGCGCTAAAGAAAATTGATTTGAGTGATTCTTCATCAGTGGGGGATCTGAGGGCATCACTTGATGCAGAGGTTACCAACCTCAATATTGAAGCGCTATCTGATTATGCTAGAAGCAAAATTGAGAAAGCATTAGAAGAAAGAAATCTTATAGATCTGCTTTCAATTTACGACAACAAGGGACTAATGGCTATAGCGTCTTCTCATCTGAGAAACACAAGGCTTGCAGAGTTTGAGCATTGGTTGATTAGAAACCTCAATAATCATCTTGCGCCCAAAGTGATTGAAGAAATTAGAGTTACTTTACCTGGCGTCTCGGTGGAGTAGGAATGTTCACATAACAAGCGCATGTTGTCGGACTGGTTTTCCGCTGCGCTCCAAACCAGCCGCAAATGCGGGCGTTGCACATAGCCGCTTCGCGGCAGAGTATTAAAATTAGAGTTGTGTATATAACAACTGAGGACAAAGGATATGTCCAGTCGAGCCATACAAAAACTGTTTGCTTGTTACTCTGAACAACTTAAGAATACTAAGCAACCGCTTAAAAACCTCAAAGCGATTGATGCATTAACTCATTGCCGTACACGTGCGTTGGGTGCCAGTTATTATCGCTGTAAATCAAACCATGCCGAGATAGAGCAACTTCACTCTTGCCGCCACCGTAGTTGTTATGTCTGCGCTCATAAGCAACGCCTTGAGTGGATTGAAAAGCAAAAGGCGTGCTTGCTTAATGTGCCGCACTTCCATGTTATTTTTACTTTGCCGCATGAGTACTTATCGCTCTGGCGTTATAACGAAGCGCTATTTGCTCAGATTCTGTTTAAAGCGAGCCAAGAAACACTATTGCAGCTGCTGGCACAGCAGCGTCATGGCGGTGTTACGCCTGGGATTTTAATAGCGCTGCATACGTGGGGACGACAGCTCACACTTCACCCGCATACCCATTGCTTAGTTACAGCGGGTGGCCTTGACTCAAATAATGACTGGAAAGCGCTGGGGGATTACCTCGTGCCCAGCGCGGTGATTCGTTCGGTCTATCGTGGCAAGCTGCAGTCGTTTATTAAGGCGGCGTTTGATGCGGGAGAGTTGATCTTGCCACCAACGATGTCGGCGACGCAGTTTTGGTTGGTGTACCGGAGTCTGTACAAAAAGCATTGGTGTGTGCGTATTGAAGAGCGCTATGCGCATGGCAAAGGCGTGGTGCTTTACCTAGCCCGTTACTGTAAAGGCGGGCCTGTTGATCCGCGACAGTTAAAGCAGGTTACCGCCGATGTGGTGACGATGAGCTATCTAGATCATCGAGACAAACGCATTAAACAACAGCGACTCAAGCCGATGGATTTTATAACGCGGCTACTCCAGCATGTGCCGCCCAAAGGCTTGCATACCATTCGGTATTACGGGCTGTATGCTTCGGCAAGTACGTTACGATATGAGCGATGCCGGCAACAATGTGGAACGGTCGAGTATATGCCGCATGCAAGTAGTGTTGATCGGTTATCGATGGTAGTTTATTGCAAAACCTGTGGCGGGCCAGCGCAGTTAAGTCGTCGCTGGTGGTCACGTCGGTCAAAAGGAATTTCCATTAATAAAGAAGCGCTGAGCATTTGTGTCAGCGGCTCTGTACAACAAGTCGATGAACCGCTCCTTGCGGGTGGTTTTTACAATACGTCCTAAAGCTCCGAATGGATCTTTTTTTTGGTGAAGCAAGGACGGTTATCTAAGCGTTAGGTCTTTCTCGGAGATTATTTATGAGTTGGCTGATTACTAAGTACATGCTCACCGCAGCAGTTGTGGTGTTAATCTCCGAGGCCGCAAAACGCAGTGACAAACTCGGTGGACTCATTGCGGCTCTGCCCTTAGTGACATTCCTTGCGCTTATATGGCTCTACATTGAAAAACAACCAATGGAAAAAATTTCCAATCATGCTTGGTACACTTTCTGGTACGTGATTCCTACCTTACCTATGTTCCTCGCATTTCCCCTGTTGCTTCCGCGTTTTGGGTTCTGGCTCACGATGCTGATGAGTATCGGTATTACCATATTTTGTTTTGCGACGTTTTCATTCGTGGTTCGTCAATTTGGAATCCAATTACTACCGTGATAAACCTAACAAGGCCATTAAATTCGCTTCCTTTGGTCGCCCGACGCTCGCAAGCTCGCGCGGTTTATGGCGGCGTTGGGCATCAAACATCATACACATGTGTGAATATTCCGCGTATTTCGCAGGCTACCAATGAAAACTTACGATTTCCAGTCCTCCAACGCTTTTGTTGAACTCTTTGAAATAGCCCCCTATGCA
>Ga0265293_10013794_pt1 | contig 10407 bp, 10 predicted proteins | sample Munlanlewell138R_FD_192505 | JGI IMG/M metagenome (GOLD analysis project Ga0265293, IMG submission 192505) | Leachate microbial communities from a municipal landfill in Southern Ontario, Canada - Leachate well 138R | ecosystem: Engineered > Solid waste > Landfill > Unclassified | place: Canada...
TCCTTTTCCATGATTCTATTATCCAGGGATATACGTCAGGATCCAAGTCTAAATTTGCTTATTTAGTTTTCAAGGTTCAAGAGGGAGAAAGAACCTAAAATGATCTCCCTAAATCTTAATATACGAGGAGGCTGAAGGATGGATGTACAAAAGAAGGCACAGGAACTAGCTGCCGCGATTGCTAATAGTAAGGAATACACAAGGATGATGAGTGCCCGCCAAGAAGTGAATAAGCACCAGGCGGCCAAAGTCATGCTCCGTGACTTTCAAGAAAAGCAGCTCCAATTGCAGAAACAGCAAATGAGTGGTGAACAGATTACACCTGATCAAGAGGAGCAACTGCAGAGTCTCTTTGGAGTCATCTCTGTTAACCCCTATATTCGGGAACTCTTTGAAGCGGAGTTTGCCTTTAGCGGTTTGATGATGCAGGTGAATGATGCCCTAGCTGCCGTTTTGGATCTCAAGGAAGAGGACGACGAAACGGAAGAGGAACCCAAGATCGAGATCCCCAAGAAAAAGATCCTAATTCCAGGGCAAGATGGATAAATTACGTATTGGTACAGCAGGCATTCCTGCGTCTACGAAGCCGAGAAGTACGGCTAACGCCGTCAAACGCTTAGCAGAACTAGGCCTGCGTCATATGGAAATTGAGTTTGTCCGGGGCGTTAGAATGGGTGAGGAGACAGCTAGGGAAATTCGGAGTTTGGCGGAAGAACATGACATTTCACTCACGGTTCATGCGCCCTACTATGTTAATTTGAATTCTGCGGAGCCTGAGAAGATTGTAGCAAGCAAGGAGCGGATCATTCAAGCGGCCAGGGCTGGTGCCTGGGCAGGGGCAAAGAGCGTTACATTCCATGCCGCCTACTACCACGCTGATGACCCTGATGAAGTCTTTGAGCGCGTGAAGCTTCAGATGGCAGACATGCTTGAGAGGCTTGCAGATGAAAACATCCAGATCCGTCTCAGCCCAGAGACCACGGGAGGGCCAACTCAGTTTGGTACTCTAGAAGAGTTGGTTCGTCTTGGGGAAGAGTTGCCAGGGGTGTACCCTTGCGTAGATTTCTCCCATCTCTTTGCCCGAAGCCTAGGGGAGTTTAACAGCTATGAGCATTTCGCTTCTGCTATGGAACTCATTAGGAATAGGCTAGGAGAAGGAGCCCTGAAAGAGCAACATATTCATTTGTCAGGCATCGAATACGGGGACAAAGGTGAGAAACGACACCTACCCTTGGTTGAAACAGAGCTCAAGTATGGCGAAGTGCTCAAAGCCTTGGTGGATTATGATGTAGCGGGCTGGCTCACCTGTGAGAGCCCCATATTAGAAGAAGACGCCCTGATCCTGCAGGGTTTGTACCATGAACTAAGAAGTACATAGAGGGAGGAAAAGCGGATGAAATCAGTGTATCTCAAACACATTGGCGAACATGTAGGCGAAGAAATAGAAATTAGAGGTTGGCTTTATAATAAGCGCTCCAGCGGAAAGATTCAATTCTTGATCATCCGGGATGGCACCGATTTGATCCAGGGTGTTTTAGTGAAGGCTGAGGTGCCCGAAGAGGTCTTTGCGGCAGCCAAGACACTAACCCAAGAGTCTTCCCTGATTGTCAGGGGTATTGTGCGGGAAGAACCAAGATCCGTTAGTGGGTATGAACTGTCTGTGACAGATGTAGAGATCCTGCAGATCGCAGAGGAGTACCCCATTACCCCAAAAGAGCATGGTGTCGAATACTTGATGGACCGCAGGCATCTTTGGCTGCGGAGTCAGAAGCAACATGCCATTATGCTCATTAGAAACGAAATCATCAAAGCCTCCCGTCAGTTCTTTGACGACCGGGATTTCGTACTAATTGATGCTCCGATCCTAACGCCTGCCTCCGTTGAAGGCACGTCAACCCTTTTTGAGACAGACTACTTTGAAGACAAGGCCTACTTGTCCCAGAGCGGCCAACTATACATGGAAGCCGCAGCCATGGCCTTTGGTAAAGTGTATTGCTTTGGACCTACATTTAGGGCGGAAAAATCCAAGACGCGAAGGCATTTAATGGAGTTTTGGATGATCGAACCTGAAGTAGCCTTTTTAGATGTGGATGGAAACATGGACCTGCAAGAAGAGTACGTCTGTTATCTTGTGCAGCAGGTACTGAAGAACCGCCGCAAGGAGTTGGAGATTATTGGGCGCGATATTAGCAAACTCGAAGCGATCAAAGCTCCTTTCCCCAGAATTTCCTATGATGAAGCAGTAGAGATTCTGCACGCAAATGGAGTGGACTTCACTTGGGGTGACGATTTTGGTGCACCTGATGAGACCCTGATTGCGAGCAAATTTGATCAACCTGTCTTTGTCCATCGTTATCCAACGGATATCAAAGCCTTTTACTTCCAACCCGATCCAAACCGGCCTGAAGTTGTCCTCGGTAGTGACCTTCTAGCCCCAGAGGGGTATGGAGAAATCATTGGTGGTGGCGAGAGAATCCATGATCTGGACCTCATTGAGCAACGACTCAAAGAGCACAATTTGCCTGCCGAGCAATATGCATGGTATGTTGATTTACGGCGGTATGGCACCGTGCCCCATTCTGGCTTTGGACTAGGCCTAGAGCGTACAGTGTCCTGGATCTGCGGTCTGCCCCACTTGCGGGAAGCGGTTCCCTTTGCACGTTTGCTCAACCGGATCTACCCATAGGCCTATCTCGTTCCGAGGAAGATCAAAAACACGCCTAGAGCGGTTAGGGACAGCTTCGACCAGGATAATTCGCTACTGAGTCCTATCAAGCCCACAGCACCCACCAGGGTTAAAATGATGGGCCCAATAAGACCGAGCATGGAGTTGATTTTTAGAGCCATGTGCACGCGGCCAAACTTGAGCATCAAGAGACCGGCGCTGATTTCAATGGTTCCTGCGATGAGGCGAAGCAGGGCCATAGTCAGGACAGCTCGTAACTCGGTGGTCATAAAATCACTCCGTTCGAAGTACATAATTCAAAGAAACGAGGGGAAAGGGCAATGTTTGAACATTTAAGGAACACGGATTCTGAAATTTTGCAGGTTATTCGGCAAGAAACCAATCGACAAAATCACAACCTGGAGTTAATCGCCTCAGAGAATTTCGTGAGTATGGCAGTCTTAGAGGCCTTAGGAAGTCAACTCACCAATAAGTATGCGGAAGGCTATCCCGGTAGACGTTATTATGGTGGCTGCGAGTTTGTGGATGTAGCAGAAAATCTCGCGCGTGACCGGGCTAAAGAAATCTTTGGTGCTGACCATGCCAATGTCCAGCCCAACTCGGGTTCCCAGGCGAATCAGGCTGTCTACTTTGCAGCTCTCACTCCAGGTGATACCATTCTTGGTATGGACTTAACCCACGGGGGACATCTCACCCATGGTAGTCCCGTGAACCAATCGGGTAAATGGTTTAATGTCGTGCACTATGGTGTTCGGGCCGACGATGAGCGAATCGACTATGACCAGGTAAGAGACATGGCGCTCAAGCACCGTCCTAAATTGATTATTGCAGGTGCCTCAGCTTATCCTAGAATTATTGATTTTGCCAAATTCAGAGAAATTGCCGATGAGGTTGGCGCTCTCTTTATGGTAGATATGGCTCATATCGCGGGACTCGTGGCTGCGGGACTCCATCCGAGCCCAGTTCCTCATGCCGACTTCGTCACGACCACAACCCATAAGACCCTCAGGGGACCCAGGGGCGGTATGATTCTGTGTAAGAAGGAACATGCCAAGGATATTGACAAGGCAATCTTCCCAGGCATTCAAGGAGGCCCCCTCATGCATGTAATTGCAGCGAAGGCCGTTTCCTTCTATGAGGCCCTTCAACCGAGTTTCAAAGAATACCAGAAGAATGTCTTGGCTAATGCTAAGGCCCTTGGGGAGACACTTCAGGGTCATGGCTTCCCCCTGGTCTCTGGTGGAACGGATAATCACCTGTTACTCGTGAACGTGAAGGCCAAAGGTTTGACGGGTAAAGAAGCCGAAGAGAGACTGGACAAAGTGGGAATCACCGTGAACAAGAACACGATCCCCTTTGAGACCGAAAGTCCGTTTGTCACCAGCGGTATCCGCATTGGTACTCCAGCCCTTACCACAAGGGGTATGGGAGTCGCGGAAATGCGCACAATTGGCGATCTGATTGCCCAAACATTAGAAAAGGATCGTAGCGACTTCGCCGCCATCCGCGAGACCATTGCGGAACTCTGCGAAGCACATCCTCTTTATTCCGAAATTAGCTAGGAGTGGATCTGGCTTGATCCCTGGTTCCGCCATCAAGAAAGATACAAAAAAAGCCATGGAGTTAAACACGGTGGAAGGGGCCTTTGCGGTGGCTGCCGATAATCTGGCAGCCCCGTATCTTGGTCTTTTTGCGTTGGCCCTGGGTGCCACGCCATCCCAAATCGGGATGCTGACCGCCTTTCCCAACTTCCTGGGCAATATTCTGCAGATTCCCTCTGCCCTGCTGGCAGAAAGGCTGAAGGATAAGCGCAAGCTGATTATTGTGGGCGGTATCTTGAACCGTTCCTCTTGGATTCTTATGGCCTTTTTGCCCTTTTTGTTTGCGCCCGAACGCAGGGTAAGTATTGTGATCTTGCTTGCCACCTTTCGCTTTATGACAGCCAATCTCGGCGTCCCTGCCTGGACTGCGCTGCAGGCGAACTTGATTCCAAAATCAATTCGGGGGGCATATTACGCTAACCGCAATATGGTGCTCAATACCTGTGCGGTCCTAGCTACCTTACTGGCGAACCTTTTGCTCCGCCTGGAGTTTCCCATTAGTTATCGGGTAATCTTTTTATTGACTACAGTCTTAGGACTTCTATCTGTTTATATCTTCAGTAAGATCCTCTTCGAACAGTCCGCTCCCAAAGCCAAGCAGGCCTCCAAGGGTTCGTATCTGAAGAAGATGAAGGCCTTTGCCAGGGATATTAGCAGTCAAAAGGATTTCAGCAATTACGTGGTGAGCGCCATCGTCTGGAACCTGGGAATCCAGGTGTCCAGCCCTCTTTTTGTCGTTTTCTTTGTGGAGGATCTTGGCGGTCCCGCAGGCCATTGGGCCCTTTTCGCGGCCGTCAACCTAGCGTCTATGGTCTTGATTCAGCGCTACTGGGGACGCCTCGCCGATTACTTCGGGCAAAAAAGCGTCATGATGGTGGCAGGTCTGGGAATTATCTCTATACCTCTCTTTTGGTGGATTACGCCGAACACATGGTTTCCTTTCATCATCCATGTCATTAACGGTGTCTTCTGGGGAGGCTACAATTTGGCTGCCTTTAACCTTCTCCTAGAAGTTACCCCCGATGATAACCGTAGCGTCTATGTGGGCGTCTATAATACGATGATGGGGGTAGCTACAGCGGTGGGACCCCTTGTGGGTGGGTTCGCTGCAGAGGTTGTGGGTCTGAAGCCGATATTTCTTGTCTCAGCTGCTGTGCGGGCTCTTGCCCTCTATCTCTTCTACCGCAATGTTACAGACTCCGGTACGCGGCGCATGCGTATACGGGACTTGATGCCAGGTCACAAGACACGAGGAATGGGATCGGGTGTATAGCGGTGGGAAGGAATGAAAAACAGGCTTGATCTGGTTGGGGAAATACGCTATAATCAACTTTAACCCATAAAGTGATGAAGGAGCCTACTGAGTGTCACCTGGATAAAGAGAGCTGGTGGACGGTGCAAACCAGCCTGGTGCCTTGGGATCCAACTCCGGAGCTGGGAGACAATTGACTAATTGAGGTGAATTGCGTCCGCACGTGGCGGCCGCAATTAAACAGGGTGGCAACGCGGGAACATTCTCGTCCCTGAGCTTTCGAGTTCAGAGGCGAGTTTTTTTATTAGAAAAAAGGGGGATCCGGTAATGCTAGATCTGAAAATGATACGCCAAAATCCAGATAGAGTCCGGGAAGGACTGGCGAAGAAGGGTGAAGATGCCCAGTTTTTAGAAGAGCTTCTCAGCCTAGATGAACGCCGACGCAGTATATTGACGGATGTGGAGAAACTTAAAGCAGAGCGCAATCGCGTTTCTGACCAGGTAGCACGTCTGAAACGAGAAAAACAAGATGCCCAATCCTTGATTGAGGAAATGAGTGTGGTCTCCCGCAACATCAAAAACTTCGATGAGGAACTGAGAACTGTTGATGGGCAGATGCAAGATTTGCTGCTGCGCATTCCAAACCTACCTCACGAATCTGTGGTCGTTGGTACAACAGAAGAGGACAATCGTGAGATCCGCCGTTGGGGCGAAGCAAGGGACTTTGATTTTGAACCCCTTCCCCACTGGGAACTAGGGGTCAATCTCGACATCTTCGACTTCGAACGGGCAGGCAAAGTGACCGGTAGCCGTTTCTACTTCTTAAAAGGTGCTGGAGCCAGACTTGAGCGTGCTCTTATGAACTTCATGCTAGATTTGCACACAACTGAGCATGGTTATCGCGAGGTGTTCCCGCCCTTTATGGTCAATCAAGCGAGTGCGACGGGCACAGGTCAACTGCCAAAGTTCGGTGAGGACATGTTTAAGCTCGAAGGCTTGGATTACTATCTTGTCCCAACTGCGGAAGTTCCTATCACCAACCTTTACCGAGATGAGATTCTGAGCATGGAGGATCTGCCCATTTACCATGTGGCCTATTCTGCGTGTTTCCGCTCGGAGGCAGGCTCCGCAGGAAGGGATACAAGGGGATTAATTCGGGTACACCAGTTTAACAAGGTGGAATTGGTGAAATTTGTGGCCCCCGAAACTTCCTATGATGAGCTAGAGAAATTAACGAACAATGCAGAAACCATCCTGCAAAAGCTTGGTCTACCCTATCGGGTGGCAGAGATCTGTACCGCTGATTTGGGCTTCACTGCGGCCAAGAAGTACGATCCAGAAGTGTGGATGCCGAGTTACCAAAGATACGTGGAAATTTCCTCGTGCAGCAATTTTGAAGATTTCCAAGCACGCAGGGCAAACATTCGCTTCAGGAGAGATAAGGGAGCCAAGCCAGAGTTTGTCCATACTCTGAATGGTTCAGGATTGGCTATAGGGCGCTGTCTAGCTGCGATTATCGAGAACTACCAACAAGAGGACGGTTCTGTTATCGTTCCTGAGGTCTTGCGGCCATACATGGGTGGGCTTGAGCGGATTACGCCTCAAGACTAGGAGAGGTGCACGATTCCCAAAATAGCCACTTGTTATTAGCAGAAGGTTGCGATATAATGTATCAAGCTGAGGAAGGGTGCCAGAGTGGACGAATGGAGCGGTCTTGAAAACCGTCGAGGGTTTGCGCCCTCCGTGGGTTCAAATCCCACCCCTTCCGCCATTTTTGGAGTGTTATTCGTGAAGACGAAAGGAAAACTTAAAGGAGATTTAATCCTTATTGTCGTAATAGTACTAATAGGACTTGGAGTCCTTGTGTATAACCAGATAGCTGTACCAAAGAGCAGTCCAGGTAGAACAGTAGTTGTGGAGATTGATGGAGAGGCCATAAGTGAGTTTGACCTTTCTGCAGATCTGGCGCCACACCGCATCGAAACCAAGTATGGGTATAATGTGCTGGAAATTGATGGGGGACAAGTTCGAGTTGTTGATGCTGACTGCCCCGATCGCCTGTGTGTGCACACGGGTTGGCGACAACACGCTGGACAGGTCATCGTTTGCTTACCCCACTATTTTGTGGTAAGAGTTGTTGGTGACAGTGACGACGATGGGAATTTGGATGGCTTTACCTATTAAGTGATAAAGGTGATGGTAATGGTAAAACAAAAAGTACTTATTGTGGATGATGAGGTCTCTATCCAGGAACTGATTCGCTTCAACCTGGAACAAGCGGGATTTGACACAGAAGTGGCCGGTGATGGACTAGAGGCCATTGAGAAGTTTGAATCCTACAAACCCGATCTAATTGTTTTGGATCTAATGCTTCCGGGCAAAGATGGTTACGATGTATGCAAAGAGATTAGACGTACCAGCAATGTACCCATCATCATGCTCACCGCAAAAGAAACCGAACTTGAAAGAGTGCTAGGCCTCGAGCTCGGTGCGGATGATTACATGACCAAGCCTTTCAGCCCCCTAGAGCTTGTAGCAAGGATTAAAGCTGTGCTCCGCAGGGCAAGTGGTCAGGAGAATCAAGACGAGAATGAATACAAGGTGGGCAGTATCTTCCTCCAGGTTGATACCAGGGAGGTTAAGGTCAATGATCAGCCAGTTGATTTGACCCGCAAAGAGTTTGACCTACTGCATATCTTCATGCAGAACATGGGCAAAGTCTTAACTCGTGAAGTCTTGTTGCAAAAGGTATGGGGCTACGAGTACGAAGGTGAAACTCGCACCGTTGACGTACACATTCGTCACCTTCGCCGTAAACTCGGTCCTGAAGGCGAAACACGCATAGAGACCATTCATGGGGTAGGGTACAAACTAAGGGGGAACTAACTTGAGAAAATGGAGCTTTTCCAAGCCATTACTCTTCAAGTTAACATCATTAGCGTTGGTGGTAACCTTGCTTTCGGTTGGGGTTACCACTTTTTTTGTCGCGCGTTATGCCCAAAGTACACTTGAGCGAAGAACGAGGGCAGATTTGCTGACCGATGCGCAGATTATTCGCCTGGCCCTTGAAACGAAGACCGATGATCTCAGAGAGAAAATTCCTTCCCTTGCTGCTGCTAGTGAACGGATGATTACCATTGAAGATGCGGAAGGTAACGTTATTGTCGATACCATCCCCCAAGGTATAGATGCCAGCAAGCTTATAGCGGCTCAACTGCGCTTAGAGGATCAAGGAATCCTTCGGGTATCCATTCGCACCGATGAAATTCGTGACATTTACGACAACTTGGTGCGGGGCTCAATTATCATCGGCTTCCTCGTGGCCCTTGCCGCGATTGTGGTGGCATTCCTTCTGAATCGGGCAATTTCCAGGCCTTTGCAGGATCTTTTGGTGGCAGTCCGGCGCTTACAGGAGCGGGAATTTGGGCGCAAAGTCTTGGTGCAAAGCACCGATGAGATTGGTCAGTTGGGTAAGGCTTTTAACGAACTTTCGGAAACCTTGGAAGAACTATTCTTCACCATCAGTGACAGAGAAGGCACCCTAGACACTGTTCTTTCTAGTATGGATGATGGTGTAATCGCTGTGAATATGCGGCGTGAAGTAATTCTCGCCAATCGTGCTGCCGCAGATCTTTTTCATCATGCAGAAAAAGAGATGATTGGGAAGAACCAGTTTGAGGCAACGCGAAATGAAGAGTTGTCACGCATCCTAGAAAAAACGATGGATGGCAAGGATTCCTTTAGCCAGGAAATGCGTCTGCGTCCTGGAAGCGAACGGACGATTGCGGTTACCTCAAGTCCCCTCGAGGATCAACATGGGAAGATCCAAGGAGCAGTAGCGGTAATGCGTGATGTAACGTCCCTTCGCCATCTCGAGCAGATGCGTCAGGAGTTTGTTGCCAATGTATCCCATGAACTTAGAACCCCTCTAACCTCGATTAAAGGCTTCTCAGAGACTTTGCTCAATAGCAACTTCGAGGATCGGGCACTCTACGAGCGTTTCTTGAACATCATTAATAATGAGACCGACCGCATGATAGCTTTGATTAATGACCTCCTTGACTTGTCCCGCATCGAAAGCGGGAAACAACCCCTCAACAAGGGTGCCGTCGATATGAAGAAAGTCTTTGACGAAACTGTGCTCATGCTAGAAAACAAGGCGGCAGCTAAGGGCGTTACCATTGAGAATAATATCTACAACTCAGTCATGGTTGAAGGTGATGAAAAACTTCTCAAGCAGGTAGCTTTGAATCTCGTAGACAATGGCGTAAAGTATAATGTGGAAGGCGGCAAGGTTTGGATTGAGGCCGAACAGGGACTCGATAGCGTTGAGTTCATCATTGGTGATACAGGACTAGGTATTGCTACAGATCACCTGGATCGGATCTTCGAACGCTTCTACCGAGTAGACAAAGGCCGAGCCCGCCATATGGGTGGCACAGGTTTAGGACTAGCCATCACCAAGCACATTATTGATAAGCATAAAGGGACCATTGCCATTGAAAGCAGGGTTGGTAAGGGTACCAAGTTTCGCATCACGTTGAAGCGGATTAACTAACGAACCGGACCATTTGGCCCGGTTTTTCCACGCCAAATGTGCAATAATCGGATTGAAGCGGCAAAATGAAATAAATTCACTGTATGAGTAAATAGATCTCGGGTCTTCTTTAAAAAGAGGCAGGAAAAAGAGGCCTCACTCCCAAAGTGTTTAGTTGCAGAACCGGACACGAAAGGAGCAAGGCCTCAAAATGATATCTACTTTCTTGGAAAGAGTTATGGAAGAAGAACTAAGTTTTGGACAGCTAGAAGAACTGCTTTGGAAGTCTACTCTTAGTCTATTTCAACACGTTATGGTCGAAGTCCTTGAG
>Ga0265293_10013797_pt1 | contig 10406 bp, 9 predicted proteins | sample Munlanlewell138R_FD_192505 | JGI IMG/M metagenome (GOLD analysis project Ga0265293, IMG submission 192505) | Leachate microbial communities from a municipal landfill in Southern Ontario, Canada - Leachate well 138R | ecosystem: Engineered > Solid waste > Landfill > Unclassified | place: Canada...
TGTGCGTCACGGCATCACTCGTGCACTGATCGACTACGACGAAACGCTCAAGCCTTCGCTCAAGCAAGCGGGCCTGGTCACACGCGATGCCCGTGAAGTTGAACGTAAGAAAGTCGGCTTCCACAAGGCGCGCCGTCGCAAGCAGTTCAGCAAGCGTTAATCGCCGTTGCTGTTCGTGGGTTTTCGCAAGAACCCACGCGCTTCCAAAAGCCCCGGCCTGTGCTGGGGCTTTTGGCTTTTATAGGGCTGTTATTGTCGCGGTTATGCATGCGCCGCGTGGGCGCTTATTGCATAATCTAGTTTTACACACATAAATTTGGACATTCAATCATGGCTTTGCAAGCGGGTTCCCGGATAAAAGTGGGCATCGTGGGCGGTACGGGTTACACAGGGGTCGAGCTTCTGCGTCTTTTGTCGCAGCATCCGCATGTCCAGTTAACGGCCATTACCTCCCGCAAGGAAGATGGCATGCCCGTGGCGCAGATGTACCCCAATTTGCGCGGCAAGGTCGATCTGTGTTTCCAAACGCCGGACACCGCCAATCTGGCCAGTTGCGATGTTGTATTTTTTGCCACCCCGCATGGTGTGGCCATGAGCCAGGCGCAGGCTTTGCTGGACGCCGGGGTACGCATTATCGACCTGGCGGCTGATTTTCGCCTTCAAGATACCGACGTATTTGAAAGCTGGTACAAAATGCCGCATGCTTGCCCCGACATCTTGCGCGAATCGGTGTATGGTTTGGTCGAAGTGAATCGTCAGGCGGTCGCCCGGGCCCAGGTTGTTGGCAACCCCGGTTGCTACCCCACCACCGTTATTCTGGGCCTTCTGCCCCTGATCGAAAATGGGCGCAAGCTGATCGACACAAGCCGTGTCATCGTCGACGCCAAATCCGGCGTGTCGGGCGCGGGCCGCAAGGCCGAGGTCAGCACGCTGTTTTCCGAGGCAAGCGATAATTTCAAGGCCTACGGGGTGGCCGGGCATCGCCATCACCCGGAAATTTCCGAGCAATTGGAAAAAATCGCAGGCGAGCCTATCGGGCTTACTTTTGTGCCGCACCTTGTGCCGATGATACGCGGCATGTTTTCCACCTTGTATGCGCGCATTCTTCCTGAAGCCCTGGATACTGATTTCCAGGCCTTGTTCGAACAGCGCTATGCGGGTGAAGCGTTCATCGACGTCATGCCGCCAGCCAGCTTTCCCGAAACGCGGTCGGTGCGGGCATCCAATTTCTTGCGCATTGCCGTACATCGCCCCGGCGGCGGCGATGAGCTTGTGATCCTGGTCATTCAGGATAATCTTGTCAAAGGCGCATCGGGGCAAGCGGTGCAGAATATGAACCTCATGTTCGGCTTGCCCGAGGCTACGGGTCTGGAACACATTGCCGTATTGCCCTAATGTCCGTTTGGTTTGTTTGCACGTAGCATTAGCCAACCAGGACACGACGTCCCGGCGGCTGCGGCATGGCCATTCGGCCTGGCGCGCAATTATTTCTCGTGCCGACTGAACTTGCAGTCTGTAAACCGGTCTGTCAGACATGAAGATGTCAACGCCCCCTGAAGACGATTTCGCATCCGCCTTGCCTCAAGCGGCGCTGGTTTCCAACCAGGCCGCGCGATTCGGGTGGGTATTCTGGTTATGTGTGCTTGTCGCCTTGTTGGCAGGGGGCGCTGTCGGCTGGTTCGGCGCTCGCCAGGTCCACCACGATGACCTGGGGCGCCAATACCAGTTGCTGGCGTCGAGTTACGAGCTGAATATGGCCCAGAACCAGCACGATCAGCAAGCGCTGCAAGCACGGCTGGATGCCACCGAAGGTCGGTTGCTTGTCGAGGAAAGCACCCGCAAGAGCCTGGAAGCGGCGTTATCGTCGACGCAGGCGGAACTGGGGCAGGTGCGGGACCAACTGGCTTTTTTTGATCGCCTGCTGCCGCCCGGCCCCAGCGGCGCGCTTAGCATTCGCGCCCTTGATATTGAGCAGCGTGGCCCCATATTGCATTACAAGGCCCTATTCATGAGGAATGCCCCGGGCGGCGAGAAGTTCACCGGGCGCATGGCGTTTACCGCGGGCGGCACCCTCGACGGGAAAGCAGTAAAATTGCCGCTTGACGTTCCAAAAGTGGCCGATGCTCTAACCGCGGCGCCCGGCGACACTGCACTAAGCCTGGATTTCGAGCAGTTCCAGCGCGCCGAAGGCCTGCTTGCCTTGCCCTTGGGCTTTGTGCCTGAAACCGTTACCCTTCAGGTGCTGGACGGTGACACGGTTCGCGTCTCGCGGACGATCAATTTGCCCGCGGCGGAATAGACCTTACAATACTACTGTCGTTCTTATTCGTTTTTATTGCGCAGCGCAAGCGCTGCCCGGAGCTTCAAATGACTACCCTTGCCCAATCCGTCGATTTGCAAACGCCTCCTCCACCGCTGGTTTTTACCGATGCGGCGGCGTCCAAGGTTAAAGATCTTCTCACCGAAGAGGGCAACCCCGAACTCAAATTGCGTGTTTTCGTGCAAGGCGGTGGTTGTTCAGGCTTCCAGTATGGTTTTACTTTCGATGAAACCATCAACGACGACGACACCACCATCGATAAAGAAGGCGTCCAGTTGCTGATCGACCCCATGAGCTTCCAGTACTTGTTCGGCGCTGAAATCGATTACAAAGACGATATCGAAGGCTCGCAGTTCGTAATCCGCAACCCGAATGCCACTTCTACCTGCGGTTGCGGGTCGTCGTTTACCGCCTGATCCCGGCGGGATACCAGGCGCCCAGCAGGCGCGCGCCCCGCGCGCCCGTTACGCTGGGTAGCCCTGTGTGCTCCCCATCTAAAAAGGCTCGAGCCAGCCAGGCGAATGCCAGGGCTTCCACCTGCTGAACGGGAATCCCCAGCTCCGACGTTGGCCGCACGGGATACCCCAGGCGTGCTTGCAGCAATTGCATCAACCCGGTGTTATTCGCACCGCCCCCACACACTAATACTTCTGTGGTATTCGGCGCCCAGCGCCTGATCGCGCGTGCCACGGTGTCTGCCGTCAGCGCTTGCAAGGTGGCCTGGACATCGGCCGGGTGGAGCGCCTTGTCGGCCACCGCTTTCAGATGCTGCTCCAGCCAGTGGCGGTTAAACAAGTCGCGACCGGTGGATTTGGGAGGCGGCAGGGCAAACCAGGGCTCGCTTGCCAACTGCTCGAGCAGGTGCTGATTGACATTGCCCTGCGCGGCCCAGGCTCCGCCTTCATCGAATGGCTGACCGGTATGGTCCTGGCACCACATATCCATCAAGACATTGGCGGGCCCGGTATCAAAGCCCACGACGTCGCATCCCGGCTCAAGTATCGACACATTGGCGATGCCGCCAAGGTTCAATACGACCCGTGAGTGGGCTGCCTGGAAGACCGCACGATGAAAGGCGGGAACCAGTGGGGCGCCTTGCCCCCCGGCTGCCACATCGCGCGAGCGAAAGTCGGCGACGACATCGATGCCGGTCAGTTCGGCCAAAAGCGCTGGCGAATTCAGTTGTATGGTATAGCCCGCGCCCGGCTCGTGGCGCACGGTTTGCCCATGAGCGCCCACAGCCCGAATGCGCGAGGCCGACAGCCCGGCCTGGTCCAGCAAGGCAAGGCAGGCTTTTGCATACAGGGCGGCAAGTTCATTGCCCGCTTGCGCTGCACGGGCCAGCTCGTTGGGGCCCGGTGAATTCAATTGCAGGAACTCGGTTCGAAGGGCGTCGGGCAGCTGTGTGGAAACACTGGCAAGGATACGAGCTGGACGCGTTGCAGGGAAAGCGGCCAGGACGGCATCAATGCCGTCCATGCTGGTGCCGGACATCAGGCCGATATAAAGCGCCTGATCGGCCTGGCCGGAAGCGATGCTCAAGACTGGATTAGCGGATGGCCAGTGAGTTCTGGCCATCTTGCAGGGCGGCAAGAAGCTGCATTTGCGGTTTGTAGGCGTCGGCTACGATCTGGAATGCCTTGCGCTCGTTGCCATCGAGTGCACGTGCGACCGGAAGGTCGACCGAGAGCGGATCGACGGGGCGATTCTTGACGCGGAATTCGTAATGCAGGTGAGGACCGGTCGCCCAGCCGGTGGAACCAACATAGCCGATCAATTGGCCTTGCGCGACAGCGGCGCCTTTCTTCAGGCCTTTGGCAAAGCGGCTTTGGTGGGCGTATAGGGTGCTGATGTTGTTGTGATGCTTAAGAATAATGACATTCCCGTAGCCTTTTTGCCAACCAACGAACTGCACCGTACCGTTAGCCGTGGCGTGTATCGGCGTACCCCGCACGGCGGCATAGTCGACCCCGTGGTGCCCCATCCATTTGCCATGTACAGGGTGCTTGCGCATCCCGAAGGTGGAGCTGATGCGGCTGAACTTAAGCGCGGTGCGCAGGAACGCGCCTTCCAGGCTTTTGCCGCTGAAATCGTAATAGCTGCCCGCTTGCCCGTCGGGCGCAAACCAGACGGCTTCGTATGCCTTGTTCCCGTTATTGAACTCCAGCGCCAGCACACGGCCAGAACCGACGTCTTTGCCGTTGTGCGCGTGGGACTGATAAACGACGCGGAAGCGGTCGCCTTTTCGCAGGTCCTGCATGAAATCGATCTTGCTGCCCAGAATGTCGGCCATTTGCTGTGTAATGGCATCGGGGATGCCGGCAGCGTCGGTGGCGCCAAACAGCGAAGAGATGATCTCGCCTTGAGCAATACGGATCTGCGTGTCAGGCGCCTGGCTCTGCTCGTGGGCCGTGAACCCATTGTTGCCGTCGGGTTGCACTTCGAGCCATTTTGAGACGAACTGACCGCTTTCGGTCGTACCGGGGGTGTGATAATACCGAAGGGATACCAGGTCGCCGTTTTGGTCCATGGCGGCCTGTACTGTGCGACCGGGATACAGCTTGTAGATGGAGCGCGCCGATTTGTCGTGGGTCAGGAAGGCCTGTAGCCCGGGCGCTTGCACATTAAGACGCTGCAATATGGCCGCCAGGGTGTCGCCACGCCGAATCTGGGTTTCATCGATGAAGGGCGCGCTGAACGGGGCGTCCTGTAGTGGCTGGACATTGGGCAGCGGCAGGTCTTGGCTGGCCTGGTAAACCGGAGGAGGTTCTGAATTGATACTGGGCTTGACGACAGCGATGGCGGCGGCGGTGGCGAAAAGGCCTAGAACCACAAGGGTCAGACCGCCTGTAAAATAATGGTGACGACTGCGTTGCCGGGTTGCGTGCCCGCCTGTCGCAGAGGGATTCGCCAGGTTCCCTTTAATGGACATAAAAACAAAGCCTGTGTGGTCGTTCTTTCGTTAACGCGTTATGCTAGCGCATTCATTTCATTTTTTCGAGTTTTTTTTCGTTTTTATCTAACAACGGTTTTATATGTCGTCACCCGAAGCCCCGATTTCCCCAGAAACTGAAGCTGATTTAGCGGTTGTGCGGCGAGGTTGCGACGAGCTGCTGGTCGAGTCCGAATTTGCGAAGAAGCTTGCGCGCAGCCGCGCGACAGGCGTGCCGCTGCGCATCAAACTCGGCCTGGATCCCACCGCGCCGGATATCCACCTGGGCCACACCGTCGTATTGAACAAGATGCGTCAGTTGCAAGACCTCGGGCATACGGTCATTTTCCTGATCGGCGACTTTACCTCGATGATCGGCGATCCCAGCGGTCGCAATGCGACGCGGCCTCCGCTTACTGCGGAACAGATCCAGGAAAACGCAAAAACCTACTACGCCCAGGCCAGTCTGGTGCTGGATCCAAGCCGTACCGAGATCCGCTATAACTCTGAATGGTGTGATCCCCTTGGCGCGCGAGGCATGATACAGCTGGCGTCTCGTTATACCGTGGCGCGCATGATGGAACGCGAAGACTTCACCCGGCGGTTCAAGGGCGGTATCCCGATTTCCGTGCACGAATTCCTGTACCCCCTTATGCAAGGCTACGATTCTGTGGCCTTGAAGGCCGATCTCGAGCTGGGCGGAACCGACCAAAAGTTCAATCTGCTGGTGGGCCGCGAGCTGCAAAAGGAATACGGGCAGGAACCCCAATGCATCCTGACCATGCCGCTGCTGGAAGGCACCGACGGCGTCGACAAGATGTCCAAGTCCAAGGGTAACTATATCGGCATCTCCGAATCGCCCGATTCCATGTTTGGCAAGTTGATGTCCATTTCCGATACCCTGATGTGGCGTTACTTCGAGCTGCTCTCGTTTCGGTCCCTGGATGAAATCGCGCTGTTGCAAAAGCAAGTGGCGGATGGGGCCAACCCGCGCGACACCAAGGTAATGCTGGCCCAGGAAATCGTCACCCGCTTTCATTCAACCCAGGCGGCGCACGAAGCCTTGCGTCGCTTCGAGGCGCGCTTTCGCGATGGCGCCATTCCCGACGAGATGCCTGAAGTACAAATCGGCCAAGCGCCCCTTGGCATTCTCAAGGTGCTGCGCGAAGCAGGCCTGGTGGCCTCGGGTTCCGAAGCCCAGCGCAACGTCGAGCAGGGGGGGGTTCGGGTCGATGGCGACCGCATCGAGGATAAAGGCCTGGAACTTGCTGCCGGCACCTATGTCGTGCAGGTGGGCAAGCGCAAGTTTGCGCGGGTTACCCTTGGCGGCTAAGCCGGTTTCGTGCCGTTCAGGCCCCGGTTCAAGCGCTGTAATGTTTAGCGCCTCTAACAGGAGTTCCCATGAAAGTCACTAGTACTTCGTTTGTTGACCAGCAATTCATTCCCGAACGGAATGCCTTTTGCAAGAAAGACGCGGCCACGCGCGTGGCGTTGGCGGGTAACGCCAATCCACACCTGGCCTGGTCGGAAACACCCAAAGGCGTGCAGTCCTATGCGGTGATCTGTCACGACCCCGATGTGCCCAGCAAGCCCGACGACGTCAACCAGGAAGATCGCGAAGTGTCGGCCGACCTTCCTCGTGTCGATTTTTTCCATTGGGTGCTGGTGGATATCGACCCCGGTGTTTCCGAGATCGCCGAACGGGCCTATTCCGACGCCATCACGCCGCGCGGCAAAGGGGGGCCGTCTGCCGCACACGAAACGCGTCAGGGCGTCAATAGCTTTTCCGATTGGTTTGCCAACGACCGCGACATGAGCGGCGACTACTACGGCTACGATGGTCCATGCCCGCCCTGGAACGATGCCATTGTGCACCGCTATATTTTCACCGTATATGCGCTTGATATTGCTCAAGTGCCGGTTGAAGGCGCGTTCACGGGCGCGGATGTCCTGAAAGCGATTCAGGGGCATGTGCTGGCTCAGGCATCCATTACCGGCTTGTATTCCCTGAATCCGCGCCTGCATCCCGGCGACGAGGGTTAGCCAGCGTTGTTCCGGCGGCAGGCCAGGGGCGCTTTCCGTGGCGCCTGCCGGTTCACCCTCTACAGCCTCACGAGGGGTGCGCGCGGCAGATGCGCTGTTCGCGGTAAAATGGCCGGATTGTTCACGCCTTACCAAATTTAGGATGTCTCATGTTTGACCGCTCCCGCACTCTTGACCAGGCCGATCCGGATGTCTGGGCTGCTATCCAGAAGGAAAATATCCGCCAGGAACAGCACATCGAATTAATCGCTTCCGAGAATTACGCCAGCCCCGCCGTCATGCAGGCCCAGGGCACGCAACTCACGAACAAGTATGCCGAAGGTTATCCCGGCAAACGTTATTACGGCGGGTGCGAGTATGTCGATGTGGTCGAGCAATTGGCCATTGACCGTCTGAAGGAAATCTTCGGTGCGGAAGCCGCCAACGTGCAGCCCAATTCCGGTTCGCAGGCAAACCAGGGCGTGTATATGGCGGTGCTCAAGCCAGGCGATACGGTGCTGGGCATGAGCCTGGCGGAAGGCGGCCACCTCACACACGGTTCGCCTGTCAATGCATCGGGAAAGTTATACAACTTCGTCTCTTATGGCCTTGATGCCGACGAAGCGCTCGATTACGACCAACTTGAACGCCTGACCAAACAACACAAGCCCAAGCTGGTCGTGGGCGGGGCATCCGCGTATTCGCTGCGTATCGATTTCGAGCGCATGGCAAAAATTGCGCACGACAACGGCGCTCTTTTCATGGTGGACATTGCCCACTATGCGGGTCTGGTTGCCGGCGGCGCCTACCCCAATCCCTTCCCGCACGCCGACTTCGTCACTTCGACCACGCACAAATCATTGCGCGGCCCGCGCGGCGGCGTGATCATGATGAAATCCGAGTTTGAAAAAATCGTCAATTCGGCAATTTTTCCCGGTATCCAGGGCGGCCCGCTCATGCACGTCATCGCCGCCAAGGCCGTGGCGTTCCGGGAAGCGCTGCAGCCCGAATTCAAAACGTATGCCGCCCAAGTCGTCAAGAATGCCGACGCCTTGGCGCGCACCTTGGTCGAACGTGGCTTGCGCATTGTGTCGGGTCGTACAGAAAGCCATGTCATGCTGGTGGATCTGCGCGCCAAAGGCATTACCGGCAAAGTGGCAGAAGCGGCGTTGGGCGAAGCTCACATCACCGTCAATAAGAACGCCATCCCCAACGATCCTGAAAAACCTTTCGTCACCAGTGGCATACGCCTGGGCACACCGGCCATGACCACCCGTGGCTTTACCGAAGACGATTCCGTACTGACCGGCCATCTGATCGCCGACGTGCTCGACAACCCCACCAGCGAAACCGCGCTTGCCGATGTCCGCGCTCGCGTCAACGAACTGACCGCGCGCTTGCCGGTGTATCGCTGATTCGCTTCAAACCCGCACCCCCCGGCCTGTCCGGGGTCTGGCCCCGTCATGAAATGCCCATTTTGCAGCAGCTTCGATACGCAGGTCATTGATTCCCGGGTCTCCGAAGAAGGTGACACCATACGCCGTCGTCGGCGCTGCACGGTCTGTGACCGGCGCTTCACCACCTACGAACGGGTCGAGCTGGTCATGCCGGCGGTGGTAAAGCGCAATGGCACCCGGATGGAGTTCGACCAGGACAAACTGCGGGGCAGCCTCAAGCTGGCGTTGCGTAAACGGCCGGTCAATACTGAAGACGTCGATGCCGCCGTCGCCCGCATACAGGAAAACCTGTTGGCCAGCGGCTTAAGGGAAGTAAGCTCGGGGCGGGTGGGCGAGCTTGTCATGACCGAACTGCAGCGGCTGGACCAAGTGGCTTACGTGCGTTTCGCGTCCGTTTACAAAAGCTTCGAAGACATTGGCGAGTTCGTCAAGGCCATCGACGAAATCAAGCTGCCCGCTTCGGACTCGAAGGGCAAGTTGAAATGATGTGCCGGGCATCTGAAGTCGAGACCCAATCGGAAATGACTGGCCGGGCCTTAGACGTTGAAACGCCATGACCGTATCATCCACCGATGAAGCCTGGATGCGTCAGGCCATCCAGTTAAGCACGCAATCGCTTTATATCACCGCCCCCAATCCGCGCGTGGGCTGCCTGATCGTGCGGGATGGCCGCTTGCTGGCAAGCGGCGCCACACAGGCTGCGGGTGAACCTCATGCCGAGATCATGGCGTTGCGCGACGCACAGCGGCAAGGCGTGGATGTGGCCGGCGCCACCATTTATGTGTCGCTCGAACCCTGCAGCCATCATGGCCGTACGCCGCCTTGCGTTGAGGCCTTGATCCAGGCGCGGCCGGCGCGTGTGGTGATTGGCATGAAGGACCCCAATCCCAAGGTGGGCGGACAAGGCCTGGCCCGCCTCAGGGCGGCGGGCATTGCGGTGCATGCGGGTGTTTGCGCCGACCAGGCGCTGGAAGTCAATCCAGGTTTTGTCGCACGGATGACGCGCGGCACGCCCTGGACATGGTTGAAGACAGCGGCTTCGCTGGACGGAAAAGCCGCATTGCATAACGGTCGGTCGCAATGGATTACGGGGCCGCAGGCGCGCACGGATGGCCACCATTGGCGCGCCCGCAGCTGTGTCGTCTTGACCGGCATTGGCACCATAGAGGCGGACGACCCCTTGTTGAATGTGCGCGAGGTCCCAACACCGCGTCAACCGGTGCGCGCCATCGTCGACACGCAATTTCGCATCCGTGAAAGTGCGCGTATTTTCGATGGTTCGCCGGTCTGGATTTTTACCGGTCGGGCGGATTCAGCCAAGGCGGATCGCCTGGCCGAACGCAATGTGCGCGTGATCGAGCTGCCCATGCGTGATAAGCAGGTGGACCTTAGCCAGCTTATGTTGTGGCTCGGGCGAAATGAAATCAATGAAGTCCATGTCGAGGCCGGGCCCGTGCTAAGCGGGGCCTTGCTCCAGGCTGGCTGCGCCGACGAGCTGTTGCTTTATATGGCGCCCATGGTGTTGGGCGATGCGCGCGATATGTATCGCCTGCCCGAACTCACGTCTTTGGATCAGGCGTTGCGATTCGAGTTCTTCGATACCGCGGCTCTTGGCCACGACGTGCGTTTGCGTGCGCGACTGCCGCAGCGGTGGCGGCAATTATCGCTGGCGGTG